>Ga0302314_10000492_pt1 | contig 73676 bp, 40 predicted proteins | sample III_Palsa_N2_3_FD_200533 | JGI IMG/M metagenome (GOLD analysis project Ga0302314, IMG submission 200533) | Peat permafrost microbial communities from Stordalen Mire near Abisko, Sweden - III_Palsa_N2_3 | ecosystem: Environmental > Terrestrial > Soil > Palsa > Peat permafrost | place: Sweden...
GGGCCTGGACCACGCACGTCGCGCTCTGAACGAACAGAACGACAGGAGCCGTATGACGAGAGATCGTCACGTACGGATCTGTGGGAGCCCGGGGGCGAGATTCCCCCGGGCCACCCGGCGGTAGCCGTAGGCGCAGCGCGCGTCGGTCTTGATGACGCGGTTGGTGCCCTCGGAGCCGGCGTTCGTCACGCCCGTGGTGATCGCGGCGTGTATCTCGGGCCACCAGGTCGAGACGGTGGTGGCCAGCCGCTCGATCTCCGGTACGCCGGAAGCGGCGGCGTTCTCGTAGAACCTGGTGAGCAGGGCGCTGATCTCGGGCCGGTTCGGGTTCGTGCCGTGCAGGGCGAGCAGGTCCATCAGGTCTTCTTTACAGCCCCGCGCCCGCAGGATCGGCTCGCCGATCTTCTTCGGCAGCGCTCGCAGGTCGTCGATCATCGGGTCCAGGTGCTTCGCGTGCATCCTGGTGCCTGCACGGGTCAGGCGGTTGCGCAACTCCCACTCGCGGTTGCCCTTGCGCCCGCGCCGTCCGCGCTGCTGGAGGGTCACGCGGCGCCTGAACTCGGTCAGCGCGGTTTTCGCGAGTTGCGCGACGTGGAAACGGTCGACCACCAGGCGCGCGTGCCGCAGGTTTTCACGTACCGCCGCCTTGAACACGGTGCACATGTCAATCGCCACCGTTTCCACCGCGCCGCGCCACACGGGCGTCTGCGCCTCGATCCACCCGGACACGGACGCGGCGGTACGGCCCTCGACCTGGCCGAGCAGCCCGGCCCCGCCGGTCAGATCGGTGAACCCGATATGCCAGGTGTCGGCCACCACCTCCCACACATCGCCCTGATCCGTGCCGACGAGGCGGAAGCGCGGCTTGCCGCGCCGGGTCTCGTCGATCCCCAGGACGGCGACCGGCGGAGTCTCGGCCGGCAACGCGCCCCGGGCGTGCCGGGCGAACGCAGCGTGCGCCACCGGCCAGGAGACCTCGTGATCACGCGCGGCCTGGATCACCGTGCGCCCCCGGTCGGCCACCGCCGCGCCCACCGCCTCGCGCAACCGGCCGGTCAACCGGGACCGCGGCGGGATCGCCGGGATCGACTCGGTGAACGATCCGCGCTCGCACCCTGCGTTCTCGCATCTCCACCTGCGCTTGGTCCACCTCAGCACAGTCGGGCGACCGGCCGGCGGCAGGTCCCTGGGATGCGTGGTCACCAGCCCGAGCGAGCGTGCCGAGCGCGTACCGCAGCCCGGGCAGCACCGCGCGTCCTGGTACGAGGTGACCCGGGCGAGCATCAGATGCCCGTCCGGGTCTCGCTCGGCACCGGCCACCGCCACCTCGTCCAAGCCCAGCAGCAGCGTTGCCGTATCGTCGTTCAAGCCCGTGGCCTTCCACCTCGATCATCAGTGCGTTGCAACACGAGTGATCGACGAAGGTCACGGGCGTCCTGCATCCAGCAAGACCCTGATGCCACGGTCAAGGTCGATGAGCCGGAATCCCAGGAGTAACCGGGCATTGGCATAGTGGAGGAGGGCGTCAGCCGATTGCCCCAGGTATGGGATGGCAGTTTGGGCGAAAGCGGCGTCGGCGTCCATGTGCGGCCCGTGCTCGGCAGTTTGCAGGTAGGTCCGCAGAACACCCCGCATCCATGGGACCGGAATTTAGGTGATTCCGCTGTCGGGCGCGGTGGCGGCTGCGTGCAGTTCGGCAGCCGCTGTCTCGATTGGGTGGCGTAGCCATGCGAAGTTCCCGCCGGGCAGGTCGATGCGGGAGATCTGGTGTGCGATCGCGTAGCGCTGGGCGTCGGCTGTGAAGCCGCCGGTGGAGAACAGGGAGTAGTTGTACTGGAAGCGGCGTTCGGGCCTGTGGGCGCCGGGGCGTGGAACGTGGTGCCGGTTGACACGGGCACCCTCAGCGCGTCAGTCGCCCGCGGGTGCCGGCCTGCCGCTCGTGCTGCCCCTTTCAGCACGCCCGTCTCGCTGCCCCTGATTCGGCCGGAACGGCATCCAGGTCGAGCGGCTTTATCGCCTGGCACGCCCCTCTCAAAGGAGAGAGAGAGGGCCGACGTCCTGCGGCGGTGTCGGCGGCGAGGGATACGGTGGCGGCCATGATGGATGAGGGCGGGGCGAAGGTGAACGTGGGCGAGGTGCTGGGCGTGGTGACGGGCGACTACTGGCCCGGCTGCGGTGTGAGTACGGCTTCGCGTAGGGCGGAGAGGAGTTCGGGCGGGGCGTCGATGAAGCGGTGGTGTTCGCCGGGGAAGACGACGAAGTCGGTCTGCGCGCAGGCGCTCCAGCCGGACATCTCCTCCGGGCGGACCTCGGTGTCCCTGTCCCAGCCGACGGCGGTCACCGGGCAGCTCAGCCGGGGCGGGTCGGGGACGTGGTAGCGGAGGCTGACGTCGATGTCGGTGCGCAGTACGTCCACGTAGATCGACACGAGTTCGGGGTGCGGCTTGTGGCCCATGGCCCGTACCGTCTTCGCCAGCTCCTCGGCGAGCTGCTCTTCGCTCATCCCGATCATCCGGCCGGTCAGCTTCTCCTGCGGGCCGGGCTGTGAGGAGACGAACACCCGCTGCGGGGGGCGGCCCGCCCGGTCCAGTTCCACCGCCACCTCGTACGCGGCGAGGGCCGACCAGCAGTGGCCGAACAAGGCGAACGGCACGTCCAGGAACGGCCCGATCGCCTCGACGAGGGCCGTGGCGAGCTCTTCGAACGTCGCGGGCATGTGCTCGCCGAACCGGGTCAGCCGGCCGGGGAGCTCCACGGCGAGGAACTCGACTCCGTCCAGCTCTTCGGGCCACTTCGCGAACACCGCGGCGCCGCAGCCGGCGTGCGGGATGCAGAACACCCGGCCGGCGACCTCGGCGGACGGCTGCCGCTGCAGCCAGGCGGACGTGTACATGGTCTGCCTTTCAGGGAGCGGACAAGGCGGGCGGAGCGGGCGGGGTCGGCTAGACGGACGTGGGAGGCGGGGTGGGCGAGCCGGACCCGCCGCGCGGGCGCAGGGCGATCGGTACGCTGCGGTAGCCGCGCAGGAAGTTGGACTCCATGCGCTGCGGCGTCCCGGCCAGCTCCGCGTCGGATACCTCCTCGGCGAGCGCGCGTACCAGCGACTGGATCTCCACGCGCGCCAGGAACGCGGCGATGCAGTAGTGCGGGCCGTGGCCGAAGGCCAGGTGGGCCTGGCCGTGGCCGCTGGCGCGCGGGAGGTCGGGGTCGTCGAAGACGTCCTCGTCCCGGTTGCCGGAGCGCAGCCACAGCGTCACGAGGTCGCCGCGGCGCATCTGCACTCCGTCGATCTCCAGGTCGTCGAGCAGAGTGCGCATCAGATGGTTGACCGGCGCCTCGAAGCGGAGCAGTTCCTCGGTGGCCGTGCCGAAGTTCGCGGAGCCCGAGCGCAGGTCGGCCCAGAATCCGCGGTGCCGTACGAGCGTCATCGGCAGTGAGGTGAGGATGAGCCGGGCGGAGGCGTTTCCGCCGAGGATGAAGTCGTGGCAGTTCATGATCGCGATGTCCCGGCGCATCGGGCGGCCGTGCATCCGGGCCTGGGCGAGCAGGGACGCGACGTCGTCGCCCGGGTTGCGGCGCTTGTGCGCGATCAGTTCGGCGCAGTACTCGAGCAGTTCGACGTGCGCGGCGATCTGGTCGGTCGCGGTGCTGTACCCGGAGCCGCTGAACGCGGCGCTGGTCAGCGCGGCGACCCGCGGCCGGTCGGATTCGGGTACTCCGAGCAGGTTGCAGGCCACCGCGGTGAGCAGCGGTGTGGCCACCGCGGCGACGAAGTCGCAGGACGGTTGCGCCGCGGCGGCGGCCACCAGCCGCCGGGCGAGGACGTCGGTGCTCTCGGACAGCCGGCGCATCTGCCGCGGCGCGAACGCGAACTCGAGCGCCTTGCGCATCTCGGCGTGTTCCGGGTCGTCGGACACCAGCATGGAACTGCCGCCCGCGGCCGCGCCGGCCTGCTCGTCGCTCGCCTTCTCGCCGAGCCGCATGCCGTTCTCGGAGGAGAGCAGGGCACTGTTGCCGAGGACTTCGCGGATCTGCCGGTACCGGGCGACGGCCCAGTGCTCGCGTACTCCGGACATCCGCAGCGGCACCCCGGCCGCCCGCATGGTGTGCCAGATCCGTTCGGGGCGTTCGCCGGCGTAGAGCCTCGGGTCGGACAGGTCGATGCCGAGCACCTCGTCGAGCACGTGGTCGGGGTGGTCCGCGGTCTGCGTCATCGGGCGCCGTCCTGGGGGAGCCGGCTCGCGATCAGCGCGGCGAGCTCGCGGGCGGACAGGGCCGCGAGCATCTCCTTGGCGGAGACCTCCACGCCGAACTGGTCCTCGCAGGACTCGATGACCGTGAAGACCAGCAGGGAGTGGCCGCCGAGGGCGAAGAAGCTCTCGGTGACGTCGACCGATTCGCGGCCCAGCACTCCGGCGAAGATCGCGGCGACCCGGGTCTCGGGATCGGCGTCCTGGTCCGCGGACCGGTCCGTGCCCGCCTCCGCTCCGGCCGAGGCCGGCGGTGCGGCGGGGCGCAGCCGGAGCAGCGACTCGAAGTCGATCTTCTCGTTGACGAACGTGGGGATCGCGTCCACCAGGACCACCGTGGGCGGCACCATGTGCGTGGGCAGCAGCCTGCGGGCGTGCGCGAGCAGTTCGGGGACGGCGGCCTCGCGGCCTTCGGCGGGCACCGCGAACGCGGCGATCTCCCCGCCGCGGTCGGGGGCGACGGTCACGACGCAGCGGGCGACGTCTTCGTGCTCGGCGATGACCGCCTCGATCTCGGCGAGTTCGATGCGCATGCCGCGGATCTTCATCTGGCGGCCGATCCGGCCGAGGTGTTCGATCACCCCGTCGTCCCGGTATCGGACCAGGTCGCCGGTCCGGTACATCCGTCCGCCGGGCAGCCCGTGCGGATCCGGCAGGAAGCGCTCCGCGCTCAGCCCGGGCCGGCGGTGGTAGCTCTGCGCGATGCCGACCTCGCCGCCGACGAACAGCTCCCCGGCCACGCCCACCGGGACCGGCTCCAGCCGGTCGCCGAGCACGTAGATCCGGCGGTGCGCGGGCGGCGGGCCGACCACGACGGGGCGGCCGGGCGCCGGGGGCAGGACGGTCTCGGCGACGCAGCCGAGCTCGGTCGGGCCGTAGCAGTTGACCAGCAGCGCGGTGTCGAAGTGCGCGTGGAAGCCGTCGCGCACCGCGGGGGTGACGGGTTCGCCGCCGCAGAAGATCCAGCGCAGCGAGGGGCAGGCGCCGGGCGCCGCGCGGTCGCAGAACGGCTTCATCATCGAGGGCACCATGAACATCGCGGTGACCCCGTACGCCTCGATCAGCCGGTGCAGCCGGTCCGGGTCGCGGTGCGCGTCCGGCGGGCAGACCAGGATCCGGGCGCCCACGTAGAGCGGCCAGAAGATCTCCCAGATCGACACGTCGAAGCCGTAGGAGGTCTTCAGGATCGCCGTGTCGCCGGGACGGTACGGGTAGCCGCGGTGCAGCCAGAAGATGTCGGCGAGCGCCCCGTCGACGGGATAGGCCACCGCCTTCGGGCGGCCGGTCGTGCCGGAGGTGTAGAGCATGTGGATCAGGTGGTTGCCGGGCAGCGCGGGCGGGTCCTCGGCGGGGCGGTCGGCCCACTGCGCGGCGTCCTGGTCGACCGCGAGCACCGGCCGGGGACCGTCGAACCTGGACCGGGTCTCGCCGTCGACGAGCACGGCGACGGGCGCCGAGTCCTCGAGCATGAACGCAGTGCGGGCGTCCGGGAGGTCGGGGTCGATCGGCACGTACGCGGCGCCGCTCTTGGCCACGGCGTAGAGCGCGACGAGCAGTTCGATACTGCGCCGCATGCTGACCGCGACGAAGGTCCCGGGGCGCGCGCCGCATTCGCGCAGCCGCCAGGCGAGCCGGTTGGCGCTCGCGTTGAACTCGGTGTACGTCATGCTGCCGGTCTCGCTGACCACGGCCGTCGCGTCGGGGGTGCGGCGGACCTGCTCCTCGAACGGCTGGGCCATCGTCGTGTAGCCGATATCAGGCCGCTCATAGTGATTCAGTCCGTGCAGGACGCGCTCGCGTTCGGCCGGCGGCAGGAGAGAGAGCTCGAACACCCCCGTATCAGGGGACGCCGACAGCTCGCCGAGCAGGTGTTCGAGCATGGCGGCCCGCCGGGCGGCGGTGCGCGGGTGGAAGAGGTCGGCGGTGCACGTGATCTGGCCGGAGAGCTCTTCGCCGTCCTCCACGAATGTGACGTCGAGCTCGACCGGATCGGTGTCGTCCGGCGCCGCCGGATAGCCGAAGGACGCCCGGTGCACCGGGGTCGGCAGGGTCTCGGACGACGGTCGCCGCGCGGCTTCGAGCAGGCTCTGCCGGACCCGGCGCACCACCTCGCGGAAGTCGGGCGACCCGGCCAGCGTCACGCCGATGCGCGGCCGCGGATCCTGCGTCGCGCCGGGAACCCGTGCACTGATGACGAGCTCGTGCCGGCCGGTCAGCTGAGCGAGGAAGACCAGGTACCCGGCGAGCACCACCGTGGACGGCCCGGATTCGTCGGGCCGACCCAGGTGGTTGAGGGCTTTGACGACGTCCGCGGCGAGCCGCAGCGGCGCGGCGTGCACGTCGTCGCCGGGCACGGCCGGCTGCGGCAGGTCCGTGGGCAGGGCCGGGCGGGGCGGTTCCTGCGCGAGGCCGTCCGGCCGGGAGTCGGGGCTCGTCACGGCGTCACCTCCGAGTTCGCGGCGGCTGTGGACAGGGGATCAGCGGGCACGGCGGGTTCCTCTCCGGTCGCGTCGGGCAACTCGGTCTCGAGCAGGCGCAGGCGCGGGAGGGCGAAACCGGCTGTGGCGATGATGATGACCAGCACCCCGATCACCATCAGCAGGAATGCGGTGCCCCGGCCGGGGCCGTGGCCGACCAGCGCCGCGAACAGCGAGGAGCGGACCCGGTCGCGGCCGACCAGCGGGTCGAAGAGCTGGTCCGCGGCCACTCCGGCCAGGGCGTACGCGATGAGCTGGGGGAGCGAGACGAACATGTTCAGCATCGCCATCGTCCGGCCGAGCAGCTGGGGTGCGACCTTGGTCTGCCAGATCGTCATGTTGGTCCCGGTGACGATGGCCAGGCTGCCCAGGAACAGGCAGGCGCCGACCGCGATCAGCGGGATGTCCGGGCGCAGCGAGCCGACGACCGTCGCGGCGCCGATCGCGAGCGAGAAGCCCAGGATCCCGCGCACGAGGTGGCGCGGCCCGCCCCAGATGCTCATCGCCACGCTCGTCAGGACCATGCCGACGCCGCCGACGGACATGACCGTACCCAGCGCGCGCGAGGTGCCGAAGGCGAGGATCAGCGGGGTGATGAGCAGGTCGACGAAACCGCAGCAGAAGTTCAGAGCGCCGATGAACACGGCCAGCGCGACCAGCCCGCGGCGTTCGCCCACGTACCGCCAGGCCTCCCGGAAGTCGGCCAGCAGGGTGCGCAATCCGCCCGCCCTGGCCGGACCGTCCGAGGCCCGCGGGATCCGCACGAGCGCGAGGGCGAGCAGCGCGGCGCCGTAGGAGACGCAGTCCACCAGGATGATGCCGCTGATCCGGATCGCGAACAGCAGCGCCCCGGCGGTGACCGGGGCGAGCACCTGGCTCGTGGCCAGCGCCGCCATCCGCATCCCGTTGGCCCGGCCCAGGTGTTCCTTGGGCACGAGCAGCGGCACCGTGGTCTCGAACGCGGGGGTCATCAGGGCACTGATCACGGACAGGCAGCCGACCACGAGGAAGACCTGCCAGACCACGAACGTCTTGGTGAGCAGCAGCGTGGCCAGGGTGAGCATGACCAGGGCCGAGGCGACGTTCCCGGTCACCAGCGAGCGGTGCGCGCCCCAGCGGTCGACCAGCGCTCCGGTGAACGGGGAGACCAGGATCAGCGGGAGGTAGGTCAGCGCGTAGACGAACCCGAGCACGGTGACCGAGCCGGTGCGCTGGTAGGCGTAGACGCCCAGCGCGAAGCCGGAGAGCGCGGAGCCGGCCAGCGACACGAACTGCCCGCCCCACAGGACGGCGAACCTGCCGAAGCCGGTGCTGGGCGCTGCCATGGGTCTTCTCCGTTCCGGTCGGGGCCGGCGCCCCGCGACCGGCGGTCGGACCGTGGCCGCGGGCGGGCGCCCGCTCGTGCTTTGAATCCTCGATCAGCCCAGGTCCCGCGTCTTGTCACCGGAACCAGGGGCCGCCTGCCGCAGGGCCTGGTTCAGCGCGGCGGCGAGCCCGGCCAGCCGCGGCGGCAGCAGCAGGCTGTGATGGTCGCCCGGAACGGTCCGCTGCTCGAGCAGCGGGCAGGCCCGGTGCCAGGCCTCGTACACCTCGTCGCCGACGACGGGGTTGTCGGCCGCCCGAATCAGCACGACCCGGCCCTCGTAGCGCTCCGGCCGGTAGGGCCGCACCGCCCGCATGTTGGCCGCGTACACCCGCATCCGCACGCGCAGCTCCTCCAGCGGCATCCCGGGCGCCAGCCCGGCCTTCGCGATCGTCTCGCCGGCCGCCTCCTCGAGGGCCTCCGGGTCCAGGCCGTCCGGCGGCGCGAACTGCGGCGCCGCCGGACCGGCCATGCCGGCGAGATCGAGGATGAACAGCTGGAGCAGGCCGCGATAGCTCTCCTCGCCCCACGTCTTGGGCAGCATCGTGTCGATCATGACGACGGATTCGACCTCTGCGCCGGCCTCGGTCAGCAGGCGGGCGATCTCCAACGCGACGGCGCCGCCGAAGGACCATCCGCCGAGCAGATAAGGCCCGTCCGGGTGCACCGACCGGACCAGTTCGGCGTAGCGCCGGGCCTGTCCGGGCAGGTCCACGGCGGTCTCGCCGCCCTGCAGCCCGGGGTCTTCGATCGCGTACACCGGCTGGTCGGCGCCGAGCAGCGGCACCAGCGGGGCGTACGGGGCGACCGAGCCGCCGGCCGGGTGCACCAGGATCAGCGGCGCGCGCGTGCCCGCGGTGCGGAAGGCGACCGCCCCGGTGTCGGCGGACGCGTCGGCGCCGGCGCGGGCCTCGTCGATCCGGGTCGCGAGCTGTTCGAGCACGGGGTTGGCGAACAGCACCCGCGGATGCAACTGGACCTCGAACCGGTCGCTGATCCGGGCGGTGAGCCGGGTGGTGTGCAGCGAGTTGCCGCCGAGTTCGAAGAAGCTGTCGAGGGCGCCGATCTGGTCGGCGTCGAGCAGGTCCCGCCAGATCTCGGCGAGCCACCGTTCGGTGTCGGTGCGCGCCTCCAGGAACGGCGCGGCCCCCTCGGGCTCGGGCAGCCGCGCGGTGTCCAGCTTTCCGTTCAGGGTGACCGGCAGTTCGGGCAGCACCATGAGCGCCGACGGGACCATGTAGAGCGGGAGCCGGGCGGCGAGGTACGCGCGCAGTTCGTCCGGATCCGGGTCGCCGACCACGTACCCGGCCAGGCGCGAACCGTGCAGCAGGACGACGCTCTGGCGCACCCGCGGGTGGCCGGCCAGGGCGTGTTCGATGTCGCCGAGCTCGATCCGCTGGCCGCGCAGCTTGACCTGCCTGTCGCGTCGGCCGAGGAACTCGATCAGCCCGTCGGACCTCCACCGGGCCAGGTCGCCGGTGGCGTACATTCGCTCGCCGGGGACCGGGGAGTACGGGTCGGGCAGGAAGAACTGCGCGGTGAGCGCGGTCCGGTTCAGGTAGCCGTGGGCCAGTCCGGAACCCGCGATGAACAGCTGGCCCGGAATCCCGGGCGGCTGCGGCCTGAGCCGGTCGTCGAGGACGTACGCGCGGTGGTACGGCAGCGCGGTGCCGATCGGCGTCGGGCCGGGCGGCAGCGTCTCAGGGCACAGATAGTCGGTGCACACCACGGTGGTCTCGGTCGGGCCGTAGGAGTTGTGCAGCTCGAACCCGGGCCTGACCCACCGGGCGGCCTGGTCGGCGGGCAGCGTCTCTCCGGCCGAGAACACCGCGCGCAGGGCGCTGTCGGCGAGCCGGTCCGGATCGAGCACGCCGAGCAGGGCCGGGGGCAGATAGCTCAGGGTGATCCGTTCCCGCAGCAGCAATCCGGTCAGTTCGTCCGGGTCGGCGATCGTCTCGCGGCTCGCCCCGACCAGCGTGGCACCGCCCAGCAGGGTGGCGAAGCAGTCGAAGACGCTCACGTCGAACGCCGGATTGGCGATCTGGGCGACCCGGTCCGCCTCGCCGATGCCGAGCAGCCCGACCGCGATGGAGCCGTAGGCGCGGGCCGCCCGGTGCGAGACCAGGACGCCCTTCGGCCGCCCGGTGGAGCCGGAGGTGTAGAGCAGGTAGGCGGGATCCTCCGGTCCGACGCCGGTGCTCGGCACGGTGTCGGGCTGGGCGTCGAGGTGCGCGCGCCGCGCCGGATCGTCGAGCAGCCAGTGATCCGCGCTTTCCGGCGCCAGGTGGGCCAGGTCGGAGGTGGTCAGGATGAGCGGCGCCCCGCTGTCCTCGGTCTGGAACGCGAGGCGCGCGGCCGGAAGCTGCGGGTCCAGCATGCTCCACGCCGCGCCCGCCTTCATCACCGCGAACTGCGCGACCGGAAGATCGAGGCCGCGGTCGAGCAGGATGCACACGACGTTCCCGCGGCCGATCCCGTGCGCCCGCAAGGCGTTCGCGAGCCGGTTCGCCCGCAGTTCCAGCTCTCCGTAGCTGAGGGCGCCGGTGGGGAATTCGATCGCCGTGTTCTGCGGGCGGTGCCCGGCGGTGACCTCGTGCAGCAGCCCCGGGACGAGCGGGGGGCTCTTTGGGTTCCACGTGCGCACCACCAGGTCGCGCTCCGCCGCGGAGACGAACTCGAGTGCCGCGACCTCGGTCTCCGGGGCCCGCAGCCCGCCGGCCAGCGCGGCCGTGAAGTGCTCGAGCAACCGGGTGATCCGTTCGGCGTCGAACAGCTCGGTCGAGTACTCGGCGGCCAGCGAGAGTCCGCCGTCGGGCGCCTGCGCCACCTCGAGCGAGAGGTCGAACCGGGAGTATCCGGTGCTGATGCCGATCGGCTCGACGCCGACCGTGCCGAGGCTGGTCCCGCTCCCGCCGCCCGCACCGCCCAGCGCGGGTTGCAGGATCAGGCTGATCTGGAACAGGGGATTGCGACCGGCCACCCGCTCCGGCGCCAGCGCGTCCACCACCATCCCGAACGGCACGTCCTGGTTCGCCGAGGCGTCCAGCACCGTCTCGGTGCACCGGCGTACGAGCTGCGCGAAGGTCGGCGCGTCGTCCAGCCGGGTGCGCAGGACCAGGGAGTTGACGAAGTAGCCGACCAGCGGTTCGGTCTCGGTGCGGGTGCGCCCGGAGAAGACGGAGCCGATCGGCAGGTCGGTCTGGCCGGTGTAGCGGTGCAGCACGGTGAGCAGGGCCGCCTGGAGCACGCCGAGGAGCGAGAACCGGTTCGTCTGGGCGTAGCGGGCCGCCTCGGCCGACAGATCCGCCGGCAGCGGGACCCGTACGTGCGCTCCGGCCCCGGTGGGACGCGGCGGGCGCGGCCGGTCGGTCGGCAGGTCCAGCGCGGGCAGCCCGGCCAGCGCGGTGCGCCAGTACTCCAGCTGGCGTTCGCGTTCGCCGCCGTCGAGCCGGTCCCGGATCCATTCGGCATGGTCGGCGGGCTGGATCTGCAGGTGCGGCAACGGGATTCGCAGCATCCCGGCCTCGCCGACGTACAGCTTGGTCAGCTCGTCGGCGAGGATCCCGGTGGACCAGCCGTCGGAGATGATGTGGTGCGCCACGAGCACCAGCGCGTGCTCGTCCGGGGCGGTCTGGGCGAGCGCGCAGTGGAACAGCGGCCCGGCCGCCAGGTCCATCGGCCGCACGATCAGCTCGCGGATCCACTCCTGCAGCGCGGGCCTGGCCACCTGGGCCCGTTCGAGCGGCAGACGGTCCGGCGGCGGGTCGACCACCTGCCTGGGCTCTCCGTCCAGGGCCACGAAACGGGTGCGCAGCGCCTCATGCCGGACCACCAGCGCGGTCAGCGCGCGCTCCAGCGCCGGGACGTCGAGGGGCCCGCGCAGCCGCAGTGCGACCGGCACGTGGTAGGCGGCGGAGGAGGGGTCGAGCTGATGCTCGAACCAGAGTCCTTCCTGCTGGTGGGTGCACCGGAGCGGCTCGTCGCGGTCGGCCTGCCGGACCGGCCGGGTGGCGGCGCGCTTGGCCCGCTTCGCCTTCAGCAGCCGTTCGAGGGCGAGGATCTCCTCGTCCAGCTCGTCGTCGGGCGCCTCGGCCGCCGGCTCCGGCACAGTGTACTCGATCACTGCTTCGCGCCGGGTTTCGTCGATGAGCTCGGCGAGCACGCCCAGCACGGGATGGGTGAACAGGGCGCTGGGCGCGAGCTCGACCTGCAGCTGCTCGCCTGCCCGCGCGGCGAACCGGATCGCGAGCAGCGAGTTGCCGCCGAGTTCGAAGAAGTCGTCCGCCACGCCGACCCGCTCGGCTTCGAGCAGGTTCGCCCAGGTCTCGGCGATCCAGCGCTCGGTCTCCGAACGCGGCGGGGCATACTCCCGGGCGGCGGCCTCCGGGTCGGGCAGCCGGGCCGTGTCGAGCTTTCCGCTGGGGGACACCGGCAACTCTGCCAGCGGCACGTACGCCGTGGGGATCATGTAGGTGGGCAGCCGCTCGGCGAGGTACGCGCGCAGCGCGCCGAGCTCGTACTCGCCGACGAGATACGCCGCGAGCTGGTCGCGGTGCACCTGGACGGTGCAGTGGCGCACGCCGGGGAACCTGGCGAGTACGTGCTCGATCTCGCCGAGCTCCACCCGCTGCCCGCGCAGCTTCACCTGCCGGTCGCGCCGGCCGAGGAATTCGAGCACTCCATCCGCCCGCCAGCGGCCGAGATCGCCGGTGGCGTACATGCGGGCCCCCGGCACCGAGTCATAGAACGCCGGCAGGAAGGCCCGCGCGGTCAGCGCCGGCCGGTTGACGTAGCCGAAGGAGACCCCGGTGCCGGAGATGTACACCTGGCCGGGCACCCCGACCGGGACCGGCCGCAACCGGTCGTCGAGGACGTAGGTGCGGTGCTCCGGCAGCGCGGTGCCGATCGGGACCGGCCCGGACGCGGCGCCGGGCGGGCAGCGGTAGTCGGTCGCGAACACGGTGGTCTCGGTGGCCCCGTAAGAATTGTGCAGCTCCAACCCGATCCGCGACCACCGCTCGACCTGTTCGGGCGGCAGCGCCTCCCCGGCGCTGAAGGCCGCCCGCAGCGCGCTGCCGGCGAGCCGGTCCGGGTCGAGCACGGCCAGCAGGGCCGGCGGGAGGTAGGTGAGCGTGATCCGCTCGTCGAGCAGCAGAGCCATGAGGGCCTCCGGGTCCGCGACCGTCTCGCGCGCCGCGCAGACCAGGGTCGCCCCGGCCATCCACGTCATGTAGAGATCGAAGACGCTCGCGTCGAACGCCGGGTTGGCGACCTGGGCGACCCGGTCCGCCGGCGTCGTGTCGAAAAGGTCGACGGCGCTGTGGCAGAACGTGTACGCGCTGGCGTGCGAGACCAGGATGCCCTTGGGCGTGCCGGTCGAACCGGAGGTGTAGAGCAGATAGGCGGTGTCGGTGGGCCGCACGTCGACCTCGGGCGGCGAGTCGGCCTCGCCGTGCGCCTCGGCCGGGTCGTCGAGCAGCCGGTGCGGGATGCCGGCCGGAGCGGCGGCGGCGAGGCCGCGGGTCGTGAGCACGAGCGCGGCGGCGGCGTCAGCGGCCTGGTACGCGAGTCGGGCCGGCGGCAGCTGCGGATCCAGCATGGTCCAGGCGGCACCCGACTTGAGCACGGCCAGCTGCGCCACCGGGAGCTCCATCCCGGGCGCGAGCAGCAGCCCGACGATCTTCCCCGGCCCGATCCCGGCCGCGTACAGCTCGGCGGCCAGACCGTTCGAGCGCCGCTCCAGGGCGGCGTAGTCGAGCTCGGTACCCTGATACGTCACGGCGGGATGGTCCGGATCATTCCCCTTGAGCACCTCGTGCAGCAGGCCTTCCACGGGTCAGTCTCCATCCTCTCGGGCCGCCGCCCGGCCCTCGGCCGCGCCGGGCGGGGCGGCGGGCGGGTTCCATGCGTTGAGCACCAGCTCGCGTTCCGCCGCGGACAGGATGTCGATGTCGTCGAGGGGCGTGCCGGGGGCGGCGAGCCCGCCGGCGAGCGCGGCGGTGAGGTGGTCGACCAGGCGGGAGACGCGGTCGGCGTCGAAGAGCTCGGTGGAGTACTCCAGGGTCATCGCCAGTTCGCCGTCCGCTCCGTCGTCCACGTTGATCACCAGGTCGAAGCGGGCGCGGCCGGTGGCCACCTCGAGCGTCGAGGTGGCCAGGCCCGGACCCAGCGGCGGCTGCTCGCCGCCGGTCGAGGGCAGCAGCGACAGGCTGATCTGGAACAGCGGGTTGCGCCCCGCGACCCGCTGCGGCGCCAGCGCGTCCACCACCAGGCCGAACGGCGCGTCCTGATGCGCGGCCGCCTCGAGGACGACGTTGTGGCAGCGGGCGACGAGCTCGCCGAAAGTGGGCCGGCCCTCCAGGTCCGTACGCAGAACCAGGGCATTGACGAAGCAGCCGACCAGCGGTTCGAGCTCGGCCCGGGTGCGGCCGGAGAAGATCGAGCCGATCGGCAGGTCGGTCTGGCCGGTGTACCGGTGCAGCACGGTGAGCAGCGCGGCCTGCAGGAGCGCGAGGAAGGACTTGCGTTCGGCCGCGGCGTACCCGCGGGCGGCGGCCGCGAGCTCGTCGGGCAGCCGGACGGTGAAGGAGACGCCCTCGCCGGTGGGCTTGGCCGGGCGCGGCCGGTCGGTGGGCAGGTCGATCGTCGGCAGGTCGGCCAGCCGGGTACGCCAGTAGCCGAGCTGGCGTTCGAGTTCGGGCCCGTCGAACCTGGCCCGCTGCCACGCGGCGTGGTCGGCCGGCTGGATCGGCAGCGCGGGCCAATCCGAGGCCGCGGGCGCGGAGCCGTTCACCGAGGGGTCGGCCGACTGCGCGGTATAGCTCGCGGACAGTTCGTCGGCCAGGATCCGCATCGACCAGCCGTCGGCGATGATGTGGTGCACGACCAGCGCGAGCACGTGCTCGTCCGCTGCGATACGCGTGAGCTCCGTCCGGAACAGCGGGCCCTCGGCCAGCTCCATCGGACGCCGGACCACCTCGTCCGCCCACTCCTGCACGTCCTCGGCCGACAGGTCCGTCACCGGCAGCGCCACCTGCGGCGGCGGGGCGTCGACCACCTGCCGCGGCGCGCCGTCGAGCTCTACGAACCGGGTGCGCAGCGCCTCGTGCCGCACCACCAGGGCGTGCAGTGCGCGGGCCAGCACGGGCACGTCGAGCCGGCCGTGCAACTGGATGCCGAAGCCTAGGTGGTAGACCGATGAGCCGGGCGTGAGCCGCTGCTCGAACCAGATGCCCTCCTGCTGGAGCGTGCACGGCGACGGTTCCCCGGTGCGCGGCAGCGCGACGATCCGGTCCGGCGCAGTGAGCGGCATCGCGTCGTCCAGAACCTCGGCGAGTTCCTCGAGGCTCGAGGTGGTGAACACGAGGTGCGGAGCGATCTCGACGCCGAGTTCGTCCCGGATGCGCGCGGTCAGCTGCGTGGTGTGCAGCGAGTTCGCGCCGAGCTCGAAGAAGTCGTCCTCGATCCCCACGCCCTGCACGTGCAGGAGGTTCTGGCAGGTCTGGGTGAGCCAGTGCTCTGTGGGGGTGCGGGGTTCGGTGTGGGTGGTCTTGTGGTGTTCGGGCGGGTCGGGGAGTCGGCTGGTGTCGAGTTTCCCGTTGGGGGTGGTGGGGAGTTCGTCGAGGATGATCCAGTGCGTGGGGATCATGTAGGTGGGTAGGTGGTTCGCGGTCCATGCCCGGATCTGGTCGAGCTGCGGGTGCTGTGTGTTCGGGACGATGTAGGCGGTGAGGGTGTTGCCGTGGGGTTGGACGGTGGTTTGGTTGACGTGGGGGTGTCGGGTGATGGTGTGTTCGATTTCGGCGGGTTCGATGCGTTGGCCGCGGAGTTTGATTTGGCGGTCGGTGCGGCCGAGGTATTCGATTTCTCCGTCGGCGCGTCGGCGGGCGAGGTCGCCGGTGGCGTACATGCGGGAGCCGGGGGTGGGGTTGTGGGGGTCGGGGAGGAAGGTTTGGGCGGTGAGGGGTGCTTGGTGGTGGTAGCCGTGGGCGAGGGGGGTTCCGGCGATGTGGAGGTGTCCGGGGATGCCGGTGGGGGTGGGGCGGAGTCTTTCGTCGAGGATGTAGATGCGGGTGTTGTCGATTGGTTTGCCGATGGGGATGGTGTCCTGGCCGGGCTGGGTGTGGTGCGCGGTGACGTCGATGGAGGCTTCGGTGGGCCCGTAGAGGTTGTGGAGTTGGGTCGCGGGATACGTCTGGTGGAAGCGGTTGGCGGTTTCTGCGGGCAGGGCTTCCCCGCTGGCGAAGACGTTCCGCAACGGGCTCCGGCCCGTGGCCGGGTGGTCGAGGAAGCTTTGGAGCATCGTGGGGACGAAATGCGCGGTGGTGACGTGCCGGCGGTTGATCAGCTCGTGCAGGTATTCGGGGTCGCGGTGTCCGCCGGGTTTGGCGATGACGAGGGTTGATCCGGTGGTCAGGGGCCAGAACAGTTCCCAGGCGGAGACGTCGAATCCGTAGGGGGTTTTGTGCAGGACCCGGTCTTCGGCCGTCAGGGGATAAGTGTTCTGCATCCAGTTGAGCCGGTTGTGCAGGCCGCGGTGGGGGACGCGTACGCCCTTGGGGGTTCCGGTGGAGCCGGAGGTGTACATCAGGTAAGCGCTGTGCTCGGGATGGGTCGCCTGGCCGGTGCGGGGGGCGGTGTCGGGCTGCTGTGTGAGGGTGTCGCGCTCGGTGTCGAGGGTGAGCGCGCCCGGCAGGATCCCGGTGTCGGCGGAGTGTGCGGTGTGGGTGATCACGACGCTTGGTGCCGCGTTGTCCAGGATGGTGGTGATGCGCTCGGGCGGGAGTTCGGGGTCGAGCGGGAGATACGTCGCGCCGGCTTTCCACACGGCGAGCAGTGCGGTGATCAGGTCGATGCCGCGGTGCAGGCGGATGCCCACGGGCTCGTCGGGCTTGACCCCCCGCTGCAGGAGCAGGTGGGCGAGGCGGTTTGCCGCGGTATCGAGTTCACGGTACGTGGAGGGCGTGTCGTCGTGGTCGATGACGGCGATCGCGTCAGGGGTCTGCTCGACGCTCTGCTCGATCTGCCGCAGTACCGGCGTGAACTCGAGCGGCTTCGTGGTCTCGTTCCAGCCGTGCAGCAGGCGGTGGCGTTCCCCGGCCGGGAGGATGTCGATCCCGTGGATCGTGCCGCCCGGTGCGGCGAGGCCACCGGCCAGCGCGGCGACGACGTGGTAGAGCAGCCGTTCGATCCGATCGGTGTCGAACAGCTCGGTCGAGAACTCCGCCGCCAGTTCCAAGCGCCCGTCGGGCGAGTCCACGACCGAGATGGCGAGGTCGAAGCGGGCGAAACCGCCGGACACCTCCACCGGTTCGGCGGTGATCCCGCTCAGTTCGAGCCCGCTGAGCGCGGCGCCCGGAGGCTGCAACGAGAGGTTGATCTGGAACAGCGGATTGCGCCCGGCCGTGCGGTCCGGCCGCAGCGTCTCCACGACCAGGCCGAAGGGCACGTCCTGGCGCGCGCTCGCGTTGAGCACCGTCTCGTGGCAGCGGTCGACGAGTTCGTCGAAGGTCGGATCGTCGCCGATGTCGGTGCGCAGCACGACGGCGTTGACGAAGTATCCGACCATGCGCTCGGTGTCGGCGCGGGTGCGGCCGGAGAAGATCGAGCCGATCGGCAGATCGGTCTGCCCGGTGTGTCGGGAGAGCGTCACGAGCAGCGCCGCCTGAGTCAGCGCCAGGAACGAGACGTGGCGCGACTGGGCGTATCGCCGCGCCGACGCGGTCAGCTCGTCGGGCAGCCAGCGCCACAGGGAGTCGCCGGCGCCGGTGGGGTGGGCCGGGCGCGGCCGGTCCGTCGGGAAGTCGATCGTCGGCAGGTCGGCCAGCGTCTTGCGCCAGTAGTCGAGCTGGCGCTCCAGTTCGCCCTCGTCGAGCCAGCCGCGCTGCCAGACCGCGTAGTCGGCGGGCTGTACCGAGAGCTCGGGCAGGTCGGCCGGTTCGCCCCCGGTCTCGGCGGCGTAGAGCGCGGTGAGCTCGCCGGCGAGCAGGCGCGCCGACCAGCCGTCGGCCACGATGTGGTGCACCACCAGCACCAGTACGTGGTCGTCGGGCGCGATCCGGCCCAGCGGGAAGCGCAGCAGCATTCCGGCGGTCAGATCCATCGGCCGCTGGATCTCGGCGGCGGCCCATTGCGTGATCTCGTCGGGCCCCAGGTCTGTCACCGGCATCCGCATCGCGTCCGGCGCGGGCTCGATGACCTGTCGCGGTAGGCCGTTCTGTGCGATGAACCGGGTGCGCAGCGACTCGTGCCGGACCACCAGGGCGTGCAGCGCGCGCTCCAACGCGGCCACGTCGAGGGTGCCGCGCAGCCGTAGCGCGAAGGCGATGTGATAGACCGTCGAGGAGGGGTCGAGCTGATGCTCGAACCACAGCCCTTCCTGCTGGTGCGTCAACACCAGCGATCCGTCGCGGGGCACCGGCCGCACGTGCCGCGCCGCCTCCCGTTTTGCCTGCGCGGCACGCTTCTGCTGCAGCAGCCGGGTCATCTCGTCGCGCTCCGCCAGCAGCCGCTCCAGCTCGGCGATCTCGTCGTCCAGCGCGGCCTCGGGCTCCTCGGCCGCGGGAGCGTCGGCGGTGGCCTCGTCGAGGATCCGGGCCAGCGCTTCGACGGTGTGGCTGGTGAACACCTCCCGCGGCGAGATCTCCACGTCGAACCGGTCCCGTACCCGGGCCACCACCTGGGTGATGTGCAGCGAGTTGCCGCCGAGCTCGAAGAAGTCGTCCTGCACGCCGACCCGGTCCACGCCGATGATCTCCCCCCACGTGTCGGTGAGCCAGTGCTCTGCCTCGGTACGGGGCGCCACGTACTGCGCCTGGACCCGCGTCGGGTCGGGGAGTCGGCTGGTGTCGAGTTTCCCGTTGGGGGTGGTGGGGAGTTCGTCGAGGATGATCCAGTGCGTGGGGATCATGTAGGTGGGTAGGTGGTTCGCGGTCCATGCCCGGATCTGGTCGAGCTGCGGGTGCTGTGTGTTCGGGACGATGTAGGCGGTGAGGGTGTTGCCGTGGGGTTGGACGGTGGTTTGGTTGACGTGGGGGTGTCGGGTGATGGTGTGTTCGATTTCGGCGGGTTCGATGCGTTGGCCGCGGAGTTTGATTTGGCGGTCGGTGCGGCCGAGGTATTCGATTTCTCCGTCGGCGCGTCGGCGGGCGAGGTCGCCGGTGGCGTACATGCGGGAGCCGGGGGTGGGGTTGTGGGGGTCGGGGAGGAAGGTTTGGGCGGTGAGGGGTGCTTGGTGGTGGTAGCCGTGGGCGAGGGGGGTTCCGGCGATGTGGAGGTGTCCGGGGATGCCGGTGGGGGTGGGGCGGAGTCTTTCGTCGAGGATGTAGATGCGGGTGTTGTCGATTGGTTTGCCGATGGGGATGGTGTCCTGGCCGGGCTGGGTGTGGTGCGCGGTGACGTCGATGGAGGCTTCGGTGGGCCCGTAGAGGTTGTGGAGTTGGGTCGCGGGATACGTCTGGTGGAAGCGGTTGGCGGTTTCTGCGGGCAGGGCTTCCCCGCTGGCGAAGACGTTCCGCAACGGGCTCCGGCCCGTGGCCGGGTGGTCGAGGAAGCTTTGGAGCATCGTGGGGACGAAATGCGCGGTGGTGACGTGCCGGCGGTTGATCAGCTCGTGCAGGTATTCGGGGTCGCGGTGTCCGCCGGGTTTGGCGATGACGAGGGTTGATCCGGTGGTCAGGGGCCAGAACAGTTCCCAGGCGGAGACGTCGAATCCGTAGGGGGTTTTGTGCAGGACCCGGTCTTCGGCCGTCAGGGGATAAGTGTTCTGCATCCAGTTGAGCCGGTTGTGCAGGCCGCGGTGGGGGACGCGTACGCCCTTGGGGGTTCCGGTGGAGCCGGAGGTGTACATCAGGTAAGCGCTGTGCTCGGGATGGGTCGCCTGGCCGGTGCGGGGGGCGGTGTCGGGCTGCTGTGTGAGGGTGTCGCGCTCGGTGTCGAGGGTGAGCGCGCCCGGCAGGATCCCGGTGTCGGCGGAGTGTGCGGTGTGGGTGATCACGACGCTTGGTGCCGCGTTGTCCAGGATGGTGGTGATGCGCTCGGGCGGGAGTTCGGGGTCGAGCGGGAGATACGTCGCGCCGGCTTTCCACACGGCGAGCAGTGCGGTGATCAGGTCGATGCCGCGGTGCAGGCGGATGCCCACGGGCTCGTCGGGCTTGACCCCCCGCTGCAGGAGCAGGTGGGCGAGGCGGTTTGCCGCGGTATCGAGTTCACGGTACGTGGAGGGCGTGTCGTCGTGGTCGATGACGGCGATCGCGTCAGGGGTCTGCTCGACGCTCTGCTCGATCTGCCGCAGTACCGGCGTGAACTCGAGCGGCTTCGTGGTCTCGTTCCAGCCGTGCAGCAGGCGGTGGCGTTCCCCGGCCGGGAGGATGTCGATCCCGTGGATCGTGCCGCCCGGTGCGGCGATCCCGCCGGCCAGCGCGCTCAGGAAGTGCTCGACGAACCGTTCCACCCGGTCGGTGTCGAACAGTTCCGTCGCGTACTCCACCGACAGTTCGACGTCGCCGTCGGCACCGTCGATGACGGCGAGCGCCAGATCGAACCGGGACGAGCCGACGGGGACGTCCACCGCCTCGACCGGTGTGCCGTCCCAGTCCAGGTTGGCCAGCGCGGCATCCGGAGGCTGCAAGGTGAGGCTGATCTGGAACAGCGGATTGCGACCGGTGACCCGGGGCGGCGCGAGCGCGTCGACGACCAGGCCGAACGGGACGTCCTGGCGGGCCCCGGCGCCGAGGATCGTCTCGTGGCAGCGCTCGACCAGCTGCGCGAAGGTGGGATCGCCGCTCACGTCGGTGCGCAGGACCAGCGTGTTGGCGAGCAGGCCCACCAGCGGCTCAAGCTCGGCGCGGGTGCGGCCGGAGAAGATCGAGCCGATCGGCAGATCCGTCTGCCCGGTGTAGCGGTGCAGTACCGTCGAGAGTCCGGCCTGAAGCACCGCCAGGAACGAGACCCGGTGCTCGCGGCTGTACGCCCTGACCGCATCGGCCAGCCCGCCGGGCAACGCCCGGTCCAGGGTCGCGCCCGCTCCGGTGGGCTGCGGCGGGCGCGGCCGGTCCGTGGGCAGGTCCACCGTCGGCAGGTCGGCCAGCTGGGCGCGCCAGTAGCCGAGCTGATCGGTCAGCTCGGTGGCGGACGGCAGCAGCCACTCGCGCTGCGCCGCGGCGTAGTCCGCGGGTTGGATGCGGAGCGAGGGCAGCACCGCCGCGTCGGCTTCGTCTCCGCCGACCTGCGCGTTGTAGAGCTGCGACAGCTCGTTGGCCACGATACGCAGCGACCAGCCGTCCACGACGATGTGATGCACCACCAGGAGCAGCACGTGGTCGTCGTCGGCGATCCGGCGCAGCAGGGTGCGCAGCAGCGGCCCGGCGGCGAGATCGAAGGGCCTGCGTGCCTCGGTGCGGACCCACGCGTCGACCCGGTCCGCCGGGAGCTCGACGACCGCCAGCGGCGCCCGGGTGGTCGCCGGATCGTCGACGACCTGCCGTGGCACGCCGCCGTCGTCCACGAACCGGGTGCGCAGCGACTCGTGCCGCTCGACGATCTGGTGTACCGCCCGCTCCATGGCGGCCCGGTCCAGGGCCCGGCCGCGCAAGCGGAGGCTCAGGGCTATGTGATACGCGGTCGACGACGGGTCGAGCTGGTGCTGGATCCACAGGCCCTCCTGCTGGTGGGCGCTCACCAACAGGCCCTCGCGCGGTACCGGCCGGATCGCCCTCGCCCCGGACACCGGCGCGGACTCGTCGAGCCGGGCGGCGATCCGCTCGAGCACCGGATCAGCGAAGAGCGTGCGCGTCGGCACGTCGAGGTGCAGTTCGTCGCGGATCCGCGCGGAGAGCCGGATCGCGTGCAGCGAGTCGCCGCCGAGGTCGAAGAAGTTGTCCGCGACACCGACCCGCTCCACCCCGATCAGCTGCCGCCACTGCTCGGCCAGCCACCGCTCGGACCCGGTGCGCGGCGCCACGTTCCGCTCCTGCGGGACCTGCTCGACCGCCGAGGAGGGCAGGCGGGCGGCGTCCAGCTTCCCGTTGGGCGTCAGTGGCAGCGCGGGCAGCGTGATCAGCCGGGTCGGGATCATGTACGTGGGCAGCCGCTCGGCCAGATAGGCCCGCAGAGATTCCAGATCCGGCTCACCCGCCAGGTACGCGACCAGGACCGTCCCCTCGTGTACCTGCACGGCGCACTGGCGGACGGCAGGGTGCTGGGTGAGGGTGTGCTCGATCTCGCCGAGCTCCACCCGCTGGCCGCGCAGCTTCACCTGCCGGTCGCGGCGGCCGAGGAACTCCAGCACGCCGTCCGCCCGCCGGCGCACCAGGTCGCCGGTGGCGTACATGCGCCGGCCGGGCGTCGGCGCGTAGGGGTCGGGCAGGAAGCGTTCCGCGGTGAGCCCGGGCCGCCCGTGGTAGCCGTGGGTGACGCCGGTTCCGCTGATGAACAGATCTCCGGGCACACCGACCGGCACCGGGCGCATCCGCTCGTCGAGCACGTAGCCGCGGTGGTTGGGCAGCACGCTGCCGATCGGGGTCGGACCGTTCAGCGGCTCGTCGGTGCACAGATAGTCGGTGACGATGACGGTCGTCTCGGTCGGCCCGTAGGAGTTGTGCAGCTTGAGCCCCGGCCGGGTCCAGCGGGCGGCCTGCTCGGGCGGCAGCGCCTCGCCGGCGCTGACGATCGCGCGCAGCGCGCTGCCCGCGAAGTCCTCGGGATCGAGCAACGCGAGTACGGCCGGCGGGACGAAGGACAGGGTGACCCGCTCGGTGCGCACCAGTTCGGCGAACGCGCGGGCGTCGGCGATGGTCTCGCGTCGCGCGCTGATCAGCGTCGCCCCGGCGAGCAATGTGGCGAAGCAGTCGAAGATACTGGCGTCGAACGCCGGGTTCGAGGCCTGAGCCACCCGGTCGGCGGGGCCGGTCTGGAGCAGGCCGACGGCGCTGTGGCAGTAGGCGTACGCACAGTAGTGCGGGACCAGCACGCCCTTCGGGATCCCGGTCGAGCCGGAGGTGTAGAGCAGGTAGGCGAGATCGGTGGGCCGCACGTCGACCTTCGGCGGGGTCTCGATCGCCGGCAGCTCCTGTTCGCCCAGGATCCAGCGCGGGGTCTCGGCGGGCGCGAGCGCGGCGAGGTCCGCGCTGGTGAGCACAAGCGCGGACCCGGCGTCCTCGAGGAGGTAGGCGAGCCGCGCCGGCGGATGCTGGGGGTCGAGCGGCAGCCACGCGGCTCCCGCCTTCATCACGGCCAGCTCGGCGATCGGCAGGTCGAAGCCGCGGTCGAGCAGCAGGCCGACGATGTCGCCGTGGCCGATCCCGTGCGCGTGCAGGGCGTGCGCCAGCCGGTTGGAGTCCCGTTCGAGCTGGCCGTAGGTGAGCTCCCGGCCGCGAAAGCGGATCGCGACCTGCTCGGGCTCGTGCCCGGCGGTGACGTCGTGCAGCAGCCCGGCCGGGCGCGGACTCGGCGCCGGATTCCACGCCTCGAGCAGCTGCTCACGTTCGGCCGCCGGCAGGATGTCGATCTCGTCGATCGCGGTCTCGGGCGCGGCCAGCCCGGCCGCAGCCGCCGTGACAAGGTGCCCGGCAAGACGCTCGGCGTATCCGCCGTCCACCAGCGCGGCCGGATACTCCACCCGTACCTCGGCAGGGCCTGGCGTGACCGCCAGCGTGGCCGTGCTTCGCAGGAGCCTGACCTCGAAGGCGCCGTCCCGCCTGTCCTCGCGGTCCCCGCCGTCCTGGGCGGCGGCGCACCGCGCGACCAGCTCGGCGAACCGGGGCCGCGCGGCGTCGTCCTGGTCGGCGTACCGGCGCAACACTGTGATCAGCGCCGCCCGCCAGACCGCGGAACCGGGAACGCCGCCGTGCCGCGCGTATTCCTCGACAACGGAATCGAGGCCGTGCGCGAGGCGCCGCGTCGCCCGGATCCCGTCCGCGGCACCCGGCGGCGGTTCGATGGCAGGAAGCTCGTGGGTCGCGCCGTCGGCCGCGCTCGGGTCCGGAACCACGGTCAGCTCGCCGCCACCGTGTCCCGCCGGGCGCTGAGCGGCCGGATGTCGGTCCAGTTCGCCTCGATGTAGTCGAGGCAGGACTGCCGGGCGTCGGGCCCGTGCGCGATCCGCCAGCCGGCCGGGACGGCCAGCGAGTCGGGCCACAGGGCATGCTGCTCCTCGTCGTTGACGAGCACGACGAAGACACCGTCCGGATCATCGAGCATATTCATGCTCCGAAAGCTAATCAGGGCGGCGACCGGCGAGATGTCCCGTGAATCAAGGACGGCCCCGCGCCCCGTCCCGGCTTCAGGCGACAACCGCCGCGGCCCCGTGCCGCTTAACGTGGCGGGGGCGGCCCGCGCGCGCCGCCGACCGCGCCGTTCCGCTTTCGCGCCATCGCACCAGGAGGGGTGTTCCGGGATGGATATCGCCGTCGCCAAGCTCGAGGCCTGGATGCGGGACTACTACCACAAGGTCGACTACGACATCGGCAGCAGCGGCGTCAGGGACCTGACGATGGCCGAGCTGCAGGAGCTGTGCGGGTTCGCACTCGACGACCTCGCGCCGATGATCTTCCACGACAGCGAGAGCTACGGCGGCCCCGGGCTGCGCTCCGCCCTCGCCGACCGGTGGACCGGCGGGAACCCCGACCGGATGATGGTCACCCACGGTTCGAGCGAGGCCATCTACCTGGTCATGCATCTCGCGCTGGAACCCGGCGACGAGGTGATCGTGCTCGACCCGGCCTACCAGCAGCTCCACGACATCGCCGCCTGGCGCGGCTGCCGGGTCACCCGCTGGCGGCTGGACCCGGCCGCCGGCTTCGCCCCGGACTTCGAGCAGCTGCGCCGGCTCGCCGCGGGCGGCGCGCGGATGATCGTGGTGAACTTCCCGCACAACCCCACCGGAGTCTCGATCACCCCGGCGGAGCAGAAGGAACTGATCGCGATCGCCGCCGAGGCGGGCGCCTGGCTGGTGTGGGACCACGCCTTCGGCGAGCTCACCTACGACGCCGACCCGCTGCCGATCCCGGAATCGGCCTACCCGCGCAGCATCGTGTTCGGCACCTTCTCCAAGAGCTACGGTCTGGCCGGGCTGCGGGTGGGCTGGTGCGTGGCGCCGACGGAGCTGCTGGAGCGGATGGCGCTGCTGCGCGACTACATCGCGCTCTACGTCTCGCCGGTGCTCGAGTTCTTCGCCGAGCACGCGGTGCGCAACGCGGACCGGATCGTGGCGCTCCAGCGCGAGCACGCCGTGCGCAACCGCGACCTGCTGATCGACTGGGCGGCGCAGCGTCCCGAACTGGTGCGGCTGACCCCGCCCGCGGGCGGGGTGGCCGCCTTCGTCGAATTCCCCGGCCAACCGGACGTGGAGCGCTCCTGCCGGCGCCTGGCCGAGGAACACCGGGTGCTGCTGGTGCCCGGCTCCTGCTTCGGCGAGGCCTACCGCGGCTTCGCCCGGCTCGGCTTCGGCGGCACCGAGCACGAGCTGACCGCCGGCCTCGAGCGGCTGGACCGGGTGCTGCGCGAGGACAGGGCACGCAGCTGACCGGCGCCCCAGCCCGAAGGCTCCCCGCCGACCCGAGACCGGATGGAGACGAGTACATGACCGACCTGCACAAGCGCATCGCGGCACTCTCGCCGGAGCAGCGTGAGCTACTCGAGCGGCGCATGGCGGACCTCGCGTCCGCCCGCGTGCTCGCGCCCGCGGACCGCATCACGCCGCGCGAGCGCTCCGGGCCGGCCCCGACCGCCGTGCAGCAGCAGCGGGAGTGGACGCTCGCCCAGTTCCAGGCGCCGAACAACATCCCCGGCGCGTTCCGGGTCGAAGGCGAGATCGACCTCGACCTGCTCAGCAGGGTACTGACCGAGGTCACCGAGCGGCACGAGGTGCTGCGCTCCACCGTGCAGCAGGCCGAGGACGGCGGCTGGATCCAGCAGGTGCACCCGGTCTCGCCGGTGCCGACCCCGGTCGTCGACCTGACCGGTCTGACGGAGGATCAGCAGCGCGTTGAGATCACCCGGCGCTGGAAGGCCGAGGCGTCCGGACCCTTCGCAGTCGACGCGGTGCAGCGGCTGCGGGTGTCCCTGCTGCGCCTGGCGGAGCACGTCCACGTGGTGCTGATCACCACCGACCACGCCGCGGCCGACCTGACGTCGATGGCGATCCTCGTGCGGGAGTTCGCGGCACTCTACGCGCTGGCGCTGTCCGGCGCCGGCAGCCTGCCGCCGCTCGAGATCCAGTACGGCGACTTCGCCGCCTGGCAGCGCGGGATCGAGAAGGAGCGCACCGAGGCGTCGCTCGCGTACTGGCGCGAGAGCCTCGAGGGCGTTCCCGGCGGCCTCGCGCTGCCGAGCGACCGGCCCTACCCGGCGGAGCCGAGGTTCGCCGGGTCCCTGCACACCGTGGAGCTCTCGCCGGCGCTCACCGAGGGGGCGCGCGGACTCGCCGACGCCGAGAAGGCCTCGCTCGCCGTCGTGCTCATCGCGGCCGGCGCGCTGCTGCTCCACCGCTACCTCGAGCAGGACGACGTGGTGATCGGCGAGATCCGCTCCGGACGCAACCGGGCTGAGATCGGACCGCTCCTCGGCTGCTTCGTCGGCGCCCTGCCGATGCGCGTGCGGCTGTCCGAGGAGCAGACGCTGCGCGAGGTCGTGCGGCAGGTCAGGCAGACCGCGGTGGGCGCATACGACCACGAGGACCTGCCGTTCGACCGGTTCTTCGATCGGCTCGGGCTCGGCCCCGAGGTCACCTCGGCGTCGCTGATGGACATGTGGGTCAACATGCAGAACCCGAGCGGCACCCTCGAGGTGCCCGGGCTGCGGATCGGCGCCGAGCCGGTGGAGACCCTGCTCGCGATGACGCCCATCACGCTCAACGCCGACCCCGCCGCGCAGGCCCTGCGGCTGGAGTGGAACTACATGACAGAGCTTTTCGACGCGGAGACGATCGAGGTGCTCGCCGAGCAGTACCGGCGCATCCTCGAGCAGCTCGTCGCCGCGCCGGACACCGCGGTCGGAGGGCTCGAGCTGCGCGCCGCACCGCAGGGCTCGGATACGGTGTCCGACGCGGCGGCCGCGGCCGGTCCGAGTTTCCTCGAGTCCTTCCACCGCCGGGTCGCGCTCACCCCGTACGCGCCCGCGGTGTTCTGGAACGCGGTCCCGACCAGCTACGCCGAACTCGACCGGGACGCGGACCGGCTCGCCCGCCGGCTGCGCGCCCGCGGCGTCGGCCCGGAGTCGCGCGTCGCCATCCTGCTCGACCGCTCGCCGCTGCTCACCGCGGCCGTGCTCGGCGTGCTCAAGGCCGGGGCGGCCTTCGTCCCGGTGGACCCCGGCTACCCGGCCGAGCGGATCTCCTTCCTGCTCACCGACGCGGGCGTGCAGGCCCTGGTCACCCAGGAGTCGTTGGCCGACGCGGCGCCGAGCGGGTACGAGACGCTCGTCCTGGACGGCGACGCCGCCGAGGACACGCGGACGGTCGACGGACCGTTGGAACTGCCCGACCCGGCCACGCCCGCCTACGTCGTCTACACCTCGGGATCGACCGGCCGGCCGAAGGGCGCCGTCATCGAGCACCACTCCCTGTCCGTGTTCGCCCGCGACGTGGCCGGGCGGCTCGGTCTCGGCGCGGGCGACCGGTTCCTGCAGTTCGCCTCGCCGAGCTTCGACGTGCTGATCGAGGAGCTGTTCCCGATCTGGTCGGTCGGCGGCAGCGTGGTCATCCCGAAGCGGCCGCTGCTCGGCGCGGGCGACGACCTCGCCGAGCTGATCGCGCACGAGCGGCTGACCGTGATCGAGCTGCCGACGGCGTACTGGCACGAGTGGGTGCGCGAGCTCGACCGGCTCGGCCGGGTGCTGCCGGAAAGCCTGCGGCTGGTGATCATCGGCGGCGAGCGGGTGCTGCCGGAACGGCTGGCCGACTGGCGCCGGCTGGGCGTGCCGCTGGAGCACTGCTACGGACTGACCGAGACCACCGTCACCTCGACGTTCTTCCGGCTCGATCCGCAGGATCCGACCGCCGAGTGGCCGAACCTGCCGATCGGCACCCCGCTGCCCTCGGTGGATCTGCGCGTGCTCGACCGGAAGCTGCGCCCGGTGCCCCTCGGCGCGACCGGAGAGCTCTACATCGGCGGCGGCAGCCTCGCCCGCGGCTACCTCGGCCGCCCCGGTCTGACCGCGCAGCGGTTCATCGCCGACCCGGCCCGGCCCGGCGGACGGCTCTACCGCACCGGAGACCTGGTGCGGCAGCGGCCGGACGGGAACCTGGAGTTCGTCTCCCGGGTGGACACCCAGATCAAGATCCGCGGCTTCCGGGTCGAGCCGACCGAGATCGAATCGGCGCTCGGTCGGCATCCCGGCGTCGCACAGTGTGTGGTCGCCGTGTACGAACCCGCACCCGGCGACCGGCGGCTCGCCGCGTACGTGGTGCCCGCCGAGGGGGCCGGGGCCGAGATCGCCGAGCTGCGCGGCCACCTCGAACGGGAACTGCCCGCGTACATGGTGCCCACGGTGTTCGTCGAGCTCGAAGAACTCCCGCTCAACGCCAACGGCAAGGTCGACCGGGACCGGCTGCCCGCCCCGGACGGGCAGCGCCCGGCCTCCGCCGAGGAGTACGCCGAACCGCGCACCGAGGTGCAGCGCCGGCTCGCCGCGGTCGTGGCCGAGGTGGTCGGGGTGGACCGGGTCGGCCTGCACGACAACTTCTTCGAGATCGGCGGCGACTCGATCCTGGCGATCCAGACCGTCGCCCGGGCCCAGGAGATCGGGCTGCGGCTCACCCCCTTCGACCTGTTCGCGCATCCGACCGTGGCCGGGCTGGCCGAGGTGGCGGAGGCCGGACCCGTGGTCGACGCGGACCAGGGCGACGTGGTCGGCCCGGTGCCGCTGGCCGGGGCACAGCTCGAGCTGTGCGCCGCGGGCATCGTGGATGCGCAGCATGCGAACATCTCGGTCCTGATCGAACTGCCGGCGCCGGTCGCCCCGGAGCTGTTCGGAGAGGCCGTGGACCGCCTACTCGGGCACCACGACGGACTGCGCCAGCGCTTCCTGCTGGGCGGCGCGCAGACCAGGGTGCGTATCGCGCAGCGCGGAGACGCGACCCCGTTCGCCGCGCACGACCTGTCCGGCCTCGACCCCGACGCGCAGGACCGGCGCATCGCCGAGCTCTGCGAGGAGGCGCAGACCGGACTGAACCTGGCCGTCGGCCCGCTGCTGCGCTTCGCGTACTTCCAGCTCGGCGGTACCCGCCCGGACCGGCTCGCACTGGTCGTGCACAAGTTGGTGGCCGACGACGCCTCGCTCCGGCTGATCCTGGCCGACCTGCGCACCCTCCTCGTTGCCCGGGGCGAGGGCCGGGAGCCGCGGCTGCCGGCCAAGACGACCTCGTGGCAGGCCTGGGTCCGCCGGATCACCGCGTACGGCGCGACCGACGCGGTGCAGCGAGAGCGCGAGCACTGGACGTCGCTGGTGTCCGCGCCGACCGGCGCACTGCCGACCGACTTCCCGGCGGAACCGGAAGCGGACACCGTGGAGACCGAGCGCACGGTGCTGGTCTCGCTCGACGCCGCCGAGACAGAGGAACTGGCGGGCAGCACCGCGACCGCGCTCACCTGCCAGCTGGACGAACTGCTGCTGATCGCACTCGGCCGGACCCTGACCGACTGGACCGGAGCGGACCGCCACCTCGTGGACGTCGAACGGCCCGGCCGCGACAAGCTGTTCGAGGACGTAGACGTCTCCCGGACCGTAGGCAGGTTCGCCGCGACCCACCCGATCGCCCTCACCTGCGAACCCGGCTCCCCGGCCGAGTCGAGCGTGAAGAGGGTCAAGGAAGAACTGCGCGCGGTACCGGCGGACGGATTCGGCTGGCAACTGCTCCGCCGCGACCGCGAACCGGTCCCCGCCTCGCCCGCCGCAGTGCACTTCACCTTCGCGGCCGCACCGGCCCCGGCCAAGGCGAATGGCGCCGACAGCGGCTTCACGGTCCTCGCGGACCCGGCCGGTACGGACCTGGGCCCGCACGCGCCGCGGCGCCACGCGATCAGCCTGCGGACCGCGCTGGTCGACGGTGTGCTCGAACTCCACTGGAGCTACAGCGAGAGCACGCACCTGCCGGAGACCGTGCGGCGCCTGGCCGAGCGCCACCTCGGCGAACTCAGGGCCCTGCTGGAACTCGGCCGGGGCGCGGGAGCGGTGAGCACGCCCTCGGACTTCCCGCTCGCCCGGGTCGACCAGGGCCAGCTCGACGACCTGATCAGCCGACTGTAGGGAGCGCGCGATGGACTTCAGCCTCTTCTTCTTCGCCGACGGTGGCGCGGCCGGCGCCGACGGCTACCGGCTGCTGCTGGAGAGCGCCCGGTTCGCCGACGAGCACGGCCTGGCCGCGGTCTGGACGCCCGAGCGCCACTTCCATCCCTTCGGCGGGCTGTATCCGAACCCTGCGGTCACCGGCGCCGCCGTCGCCGCGGTCACCGAGCGGATCGGCATCCGGGCGGGCAGCGTGGTCGCCCCGCTGCACCACCCGCTGCGGATCGCCGAGGAGTGGTCGGTGGTCGACAACCTCTCCGGCGGCCGGGTCGGGCTCTCCTTCGCCTCCGGCTGGCACGCGGTGGACTTCGTGCTGCGCCCGGAGAACTACGCCGAGCGGCGCACCGCGATGCTCGAGACGGTCGACACGGTCCGCCGGCTCTGGCGGGGCGAAACGGCCGAGTTCCCGGACGGGGCGGGGGACAAGCAGGCGGTGCGGGTCTTCCCCGCACCGGTCCAGCCGGAGCTGCCGGTGTGGATCACCAGCGCCGGTTCTCCCGAGACCGCCCGGGCCGCCGGCCGGCTCGGCGCCGGACTGCTCACCCACCTGCTCGGCCAGGACCACGCGACGGTCGGGCAGAACATCGCCGTCTACCGCGAGGAACTCGCCTGCGCGGCGGACGGCTCGGCCCGCGGGCACGTGGCGCTGATGCTGCACACCATGCTCGGTACCGACCGCGCCGTGGTGCGCGAACAGGTGCGCGCCCCGCTCAGCGACTACCTGCGCAGCTCGGCCGACCTGCTGATCAAGACGGCCTCGACGCTGCCGCTGGGCGGTATCGACCCGAACAAGCTGCCCGAGCGCGACCGGGAGTTCCTGATCGGGCACGCCTTCACCCGGTACTTCGACACCAGCGGGCTGTTCGGCACGGTCGAGGACGGGGTCGCGACGGTCGAGCGGCTGCGGGAGATCGGGGTCGACGAGATCGCCTGCCTGATCGACTTCGGCGTGCCGGCCGATGATGTTCTCAAGTCCCTGCGTTATATCGCGGAACTGCGCGACCGGGTCGCGGACCGCCCCGACCCGGTCGGCACGGGAGGATGACGATGGCTGACACTGCCTACAAGGGCGGACCTACCGAGGACGACGTGGCCGAGCGCGGCTACGACCCGTTCGACTACCAGGTGCACGAGGACCCGTACCCGTTCTACGCCTGGATGCGCGAGCGCGCCCCGCTCTACCGCAACGAGCAGCGCGACTTCTGGGCGCTGTCCCGGCACGGCGACATCAAGGACGTGCTGCGCGAGCCGCACAAGTTCTCCAACGGCAACGGGATCTCGCTCGAGGCCGAACTGTGGGGGCCGCACGCGGTCAAGACCAGCCTGTTCCTGGCCATGGACCCGCCCGAGCACATGGCGCACCGGGGCGTGGTGCAGAGCGATTTCAACCCCCACCGGGTGGGCGGGCTCGAGCCGCGCATCCGCGAGTTGGCCTGGGCCCGGCTCGAGCCGCTGCGCGACCAGAAGCGGTTCGACTTCGCCGCGGACTACGCCGCCGGGCTGCCCAACGACGTGGTCTGCGAGATGCTCGGCGTGCCGGCCGAGGACTGGGACCAGATCCGCGCCGACACCGACCAGCTCAACCAGCGCACGGACGGTTCGGACGAGCGCGGGCAGAACTCGATCGCCGCCGCGCTGCGGCTGGCGGACTACTTCATCGCGCTCGTCAAGGATCTGCGCAAGCGGCCAGGCGAGGACCTGACCTCGCAGATGATCCAGGCGGACGTCAACGGGGCCAAGCAGTCCGACGCGCAGATCGTGGCGTTCCTGTTCCTGATGATCAGCGCCGGCAACGAGTCCACCGGCAAGACCATCGGCAACGCCTGGTACCACGGCTGGCGTTTCCCCGACATCCAGCGGCAGGGCTTGAACGGCCGCGCCGACGAGTGGTCGCGCGAGACGCTGCGCTACGATTCGGCCAGCCAGATGACCGCGCGCACGCTGACCGAGGACGCCGTCATCCACGGCGTGCCGCTCTCCCCGGGCGCGCGGATCGTGATCCTGCCCGCCTCGGGTAACCGCGACCGGCGGGTCTTCGAGGACGCGGACCGGTTCGACCTGGACCGCGACACCAGCCGGATGATCAGCTTCGGCCACGGCCCGCACCACTGCATCGGCGGCGCGCTCGCCCTGCTGGTGATGCGCATCGCGCTCGAGGAGGTCGGCCGGCTGGTCTCCGGCTACGAGATCGACATGTCCGGGGCCCGGCGGGTGCACTCCCCGCACCAGCGGGGCTTCGCCACCCTGCCCTGCGCGGTGGAGCGCCGACAGAAGGTACAGGCCGCGCCGTGAGCCCGCCTTCCCGGCGGAGAAGTAGCCTGCGATGACCGGCACGGTCGAGTTCGAGGTACGGCCGAACGAACGGCGGGTGCCGGCCGGGCAGCGCGCGGCGCTGCTCGCAGACCCGTGGTTCGGCCGCGTCTTCACCGACCACATGGTGACCCTGCGCTACACCGCCGCCGACGGCTGGCACGCCGGCCGCGTCGAGGCCTGCGCGCCGATCCCCTTCCACCCGGCGGCCTCGGTCTTCCACTACGGCCAGGAGATCTTCGAAGGGCTCAAGGCCTACCGGCAGTCCGGCGGGTCGGTGGCGCTGTTCCGCCCGGAGCGCAACGCGGCCAGGTTCAACCGCTCGGTCGGATGGCCATGCCGGAGCTGCCCGAGGAGGCCTTCATCAGGGCCCTGGAACTCCGCGTCCGTGCCCGGATCCGCGGCCGCCGACACGCTCCTGGCCGGCCAGGACCAGGACTGGGTTCCGGAGACGGCCAGGACCAGCCTGTATCTGCGTCCGCTGATGATCGCGACGCAGTGCCGGCTCGGCTTCACCCTTCCCTCGGACAGCCCGCCCGTTTCCACCGCCCGTCCCGTCCCGCAACCGCGGATCCCACCAGGAGTCGCCCCCGTGAACCCGTTCGACGATCCCGAAGGCTCCTTCTCAGTGCTCGTCAACGACGAGGACCAGCACTCGCTGTGGCTCGCGGTTCTGCCGGTCCCGGCCGGCTGGCAGGTCGCGCACGGTCCGGACGCGCGCGCGGCGTGCCTGGAATTCGTGGAGGCGAACTGGTCCGACATCCGTCCACGCAGTACCCGGCGCGGTCCGGGATCGGCGGCCGGCTGATGCGCTCCGACGGCGCCGCGGCGCGCACCGAGCGCCGGTGGCTCAAGCGGTTCGGCCGGTCCGGGCCGGACGGCGATGTCAGACTGCTGTGCTTCCACCACGCGGGCGGCACGGCGGGGGTCTACCGTCGTTGGGCCGAGGTGCTGCCGCCCGCGATCGAGCCGGTCGGGGTGCAGCTGCCGGGCCGCGCCGACCGCTTCGCCGAGTCCGCGTTCACCCGGATGGAACCGCTGCTCGACGCGCTCGTCGAGGTGGCCGGGCCACTGCTGGACCGGCCGTTCGCCTGCTACGGCGCCAGTATGGGCGCCCGGGTCGCCTGGGCCTTCACACAGGCACTGCGCGACCGGGCGCTGCCCTTGCCAAGGGTGCTGTTCGTCGCCTCCAGCGCCGCGCCTACCGAGGCGGTGGACTGGCCCTGGGAGCGGCACTGGGACCGGCTCGAGGGATACCTCGAGGAGATGGGCGGCACCCCGCCGGAGGTGCTGGCTGAACCCGATCTGCTCAGGGCCCTGGTTCCGACGCTGCGGGCCGACCTCGAGGTGCTCAGCTACCACAGCCCCCGCCCGGCCCCGCCGCTAGACGTCCCGATCCACGGCTTCGCCGGAGCGAAGGATCCGAACGACCCGCCCGAGAAGATGCGCCCCTGGGCGCAGCAGACCACCGCCGGGTTCGCGCTGGACGTGGTCGACAGCGGACACTTCTACGACATTGATGCCGAGGACGCGGTGATCCGGACGATCGCGGCAACGCTGCGGCCGTCCGCCGGCTAGGGAGTGTCTTCGAAGGAGCGTCGCGGCCCCGGCGATACTTTGAAGACACGACCTAAACGCCGGACGACGGTGCTTCCCGCAGAAGAGACCGAAGTCAGCTGAACGGGACCTCGTCGACCCCTCAAGTCTCAACTCAACACGGACTGACGAACACTCAGCGGGTCCCGGACGCGCGAAAGGGGGCCTGCGTGGCAGGCCCCCGGATGTTTGCGTTTCGGCCTTAGGCGGCGCGGGCGGTTGCGCCGGAAAGCTCGATGTAGGACTTCGCCAGCGTGCGTGCGCCCGCCTCCACGGTTTCGGCCGGCCGGGCCAGGGAGAGGCGGATGAAGCGGCGTCCGGCGTCCGGGTCGGCCCAGTGGAAGGGCGAGCAGGGCAGCACGTGCACGCCGTGCTCCAGCAGGTCCTTGTAGAGCAGTTCGGAGTCCGGTCCGCCCTCGGGCAGCATCACGCGGGCGACGCTGATCTGCGAGTCCGGGTCGGCCAGCTGCAGACCGGCCTGGGCGATGGCCTCGCGCACGGTCGCGCGGTTGCGCTCGACCAGGGCGGCGGCGCGCTCGCGGCCGCCGTTCACCCAGTCCTCGGCGAGCGCGCGCACGAGGCGCAGCACCACCGGAGAGGCGGCGAGCAGCGACTCGGAGAAGGCCCGGCCGATCGGCAGCCTGGTGCGCCGGCTGTAGGCCAGCATCCCGATCTTCAGCTCGTGGGTCGGCCACAGCTTTCCGGTGTCCTCGATCACGATCCAGTCCGCCCCGGCCGCCTCGAGTACCGCGTAGGTGTCGTACTGGGCGGCGGGCACCTGGCCGCGGAAGCTCGCGTCCACGATCACAGTCTGGCCGTGCCGGGCCGCGTGCTCGGCCAGCGAGCGCAGGTGACCCTCGGGGGTGACCAGGCCGGTCGGGTTGTTCGGGTGGGTCACCGCGATCGCGCGCACCGGGGGCGCCGGCCACTGACAGGCCAGCAGCTGCTCCTCGGTCAGCGCGGTGAGCGAGAGGCCGCGGGTGGTGAACAGGTCCGCGATGTTGTCGAAGGTCGGGTGCAGCACCGCGATCTCGGCTCCGGCCGGCAGCGCGCGGGCCACGATGTCGGTCGCGAGGGTCGAGGAGTAGCAACTGAGGATCCGCTTCGCCGCGGTGAGCGCGGTGCGCTGTCCGATCGCGCCGAGGAAGGCGACGTGTGCCTCACGCTCGATCTCCGGAAAGGGCCGGGCGGAGGCCTCGGCGAACATCTCCGGAATCCCGGCGACGATGGCCGCCTGCTGCGCGGAGAGCCCGAGCCGGGCGTGCCCGTCGGTTAGATTGAGTCCCCCGTCCTGATCGGTCAGGGCGTCGACTTCCATCTCGGTCAGGTTGGTGAGTTCTGTTGTCAATGTCATTCCCTGGATGTCGCGTGCGTCTCTGGGTTTGGACGCCTCGGAACAAAGGAGCGACCATGATGCGCAGGTCTACCGGAACGCTAGAACCTCGGACCGCCGTGCACCTGTCCCCTCTAACGGGGACCGAGACGCGCGGTCTCGGCGAATCTAGACTGCACCGCGTGACCACCTTCGGCGCCCATCCGTGGGCCGGGCCGGGAGTACCGCGATGCATAGCATGACCCTGACATCAGAGGACAACGAACTGCTCTCGCCGTTGCTGTCCGAGCTCGCGAAGGGCTACCCGGACATCGAGGACGCCGAGCTGATCCGGCGCGCCCCGCTGCTGGCCCGCGCGCTGCCGGAGCGGCTGCTCGGCTTCCTTCAGGAGTTCCGGCTCGCCGAGCCCTCCGCGCTGTGCGTGGTCTCCGGTCTGGCCGTGGACCAGGAGCGGCTGGGCCCGACGCCGGAGCACTGGCGCGAGAGCCAGCACGACTCCCCGACCTTCGCGCAGGAGATCTTCTTCCTGCTGTGTGCCAGCGTCCTCGGTGACGTGTTCGGCTGGGCGACCCAGCAGGAGGGGCGGATCATGCACGACGTGCTGCCGATCCGCGGGCACGAGCACTATGAGATCGGCTCCAACAGCCTGCAGCATCTGTCCTGGCACACCGAGGACGCCTTCCACCCGTGCCGCGGCGACTACGTGGCCCTGATGTGCCTGAAGAACCCGGACGCGGTGCAGACCACGGTCTGCGACGCCGGGGACGTGGACTGGTCCGCGGTGGACGTGGAGGCCCTGTTCGAGCCCGTGTTCACGCAGATGCCGGACAACTCGCACCTGCCGCAGGACGTCGCGACCTCCACCGGGGACCCGGTGATCGACCGGCTGCGGGCGCACAGCTTCGAGCTGATCCGCTCCTGGAACGACCAGCCGCCGCTGCGGCCGGTGCTCTACGGCGACCGGCAGACCCCGTACATGGCGCTGGACCCGTACCACATGCGCACCGAGGGCTGGCCGGAGCGCTCGCTCGCGGCTTTCGAGGGACTGGTCGAGCAGATCGAGGCGGCGATGGGCGCGGTCGCACTGATGCCCGGGGACTGCGCGTTCATCGACAACTTCCGCGCGGTGCACGGGCGCAAGTCCTTCCAGGCTCGCTACGACGGAACCGACCGCTGGCTCAAGCGCCTCAACATCACCCGCAACCTGCGCGGTTCACGGGCTTGGCGGCGCGCGCCGGAGGACCGGGTCATCTACTGATCGCGGGCGGTTGGCGGATCGGCGTCATCTGTGACGTGCGTGGTTCGCGGGGTTGGTGGCGCGCGCCGGGGGGCCGGATCGTCTACTGGCTGCGGGCGGCTGGTGCTGCGGCGGCGCCCACTCGGTCGGCTGCGTCTACGTGGCCGGCCGCGCCTGCGCGGCCGGCGGCGGTGAGGCGGGTGGCGAAGTCGGCTAGGCCGGGCTCGTCTACGTTGCCGAAGCTGACGCGGAACGCTCCGATGTCTTCGGGGCCGAAGGCCGTGCCGGGGATTACTAGGACGTCGTGCTCTTCGACGAGTGTTCTTACCACGTCCTCGGTGGGCTCTCCCCTGAAGGGGTGGCGCACCCAGCCGAAGAAACCGCCGGCGCTGAGAAGTTCGAAGCCTCCTGGCTTCGCGGCCATGGCCGCGGTGAACCTTGCTCGTTTGTCGGCGAGCTGCGTTGCCCTCGCTCGCCGCCAGTCCTCTGCTTCGGTCAGGCCGGCCCATGCGGCCTCCTGGCCGATGCGGGGGGCGCAGATGGCTATGCAGTCGAGGAGTTTCAGTGCCTCGCGGGTGAGTTCGGGGGATGCGACCATTGCGCCGACCCGGTAGCCGGGCAGGGCCAGGTCCTTGGAGAAGCTGTGCAGGCTGACCACGGTCCGCGGCCAGCTCGAGTCGGCGAACAGGGCGTGGGCCGGGTCTTCGGTCTCCCGGAACGAGCGGTACGTCTCGTCCAGGACCAGCGCGATGTCGTGCCGCTCGGCGAGCCGGGCGAACTCGGCGATCCGGTCCGGTTCGAGTACCACCCCACTCGGGTTGCCTGGGGTCACCAGGACGATCGCTCGGGTCCGGGCGGTGATCAGCTCGGCCGCGGATTCGGGGCTCGGTGCGAGGTCCTCGCCCGGTTCCAGGTAGACCGGCGCGATCCCGTTCAGCCGCAGCCACATGTCGTGGTTGAAGTAGTACGGCAGCGCCAGCACCACCTCGTCGCCGGGACCGGCCAGCGCCGAGACGGCCAGGCAGAACGCCTGGTTGCACCCGGCGGTGACCGCGACGTGCTCGGCGCGCACGCCGCCGCGGTAGGCCGCGGACAGCTCGGCGGCGAAGGCCTCGCGCAGCCGCGGCAGCCCGGCGATTTCCACGTAGTCCCCGCCGTGGGCGTCCGCGGCGGTGCGCGCGATGTGTGCGACCACCTCCGGGGCGGGCGGGTACTGCGGCGCCGCCTGGGCGAGATCGAGCAGCGGGCGCCCCCCGGCTCGCCGATCGAGCAGCGCGTAGGCCGTTCCGATCGGCGAGTCGATCTGGGCGACGGTGACGGCGTTCAGTCGCATTCCGCGTCCCGGTCAGGCGACGTGGCCGGAGTCCGGGGTGCCGGAGGCACCGCCGATCAACGGGCCGAGCAGCGCGGCCCGGGTGAGCTCGGCCTTGTTGCCCACCCCGAGCTTGGTCCGGATCCGCTTGACGTAGGTGTCGACGGTATGCGGGCTGATGCCGAGGCGGGTGGCGATCTGACCGTGCGTCAGGCCGTGGGCGATCTGACGCAGTACCTGCTCCTCGCGGCCGGAGAGCCGGTTGGGCGGCTCCTCGGCGCATTCGGCCTCGTCGGCGGGCTCGCGCTGGTCGGAGAGCACGATGGCTCCCGCGGTGACCGCGCGCACCGCGGCGACGAGGTGTTCGACCGACTCGCGTTTGCTGACCACCCCGGAGGCGCCGGCGCGCACGTAGCTCGCGCCGTCGTCGACCGGATGGTTGTCGAGCACGAGTACCGCGGTGCGCTTGGCCTCCGCGGCGATGTACGCGAGGAAGTCCGCCCGGGGGACGGCGTCGACGTCGATCAGCACGGCGTCGGCGAGCCACGAGGTCTCCTCCTCCGGGGAGGCCCGGGTGGCTATCACCTTGATGCCCTCACGGGTGAGGGTCTGGACGAGCCCGACCAGGTAGACGGGCGAACTGGTAAGGATATCGGTACGGATCACAGCAGGCCCCAGTACGTGTGGGTACGGACTCAGATGTGACTTGCTTTTCATGGAAGCGGTGCGTCCGCAGCACCCTCACCGCCTTCGATCGGGCGGCGCGGGCGGATAGTAGGTCAGCAGCCTGACTTGATGGTCGGTGCTGCCCGCTCAGGTGGCTCTTTGGCGCGTGGTGCGATCGGCATGGGTCTTCCTTCACGGTGGGTGGCGGCGATGGGCCAGAGCGTAGGCAAGCTCACCGGTTGTGCAAGGTGCGATCCGGTGAAATCTCCCTCAGCCCGACCGGGCCCCACCGTGCCGCCGCGGACTCGCCGAATTCGGGTCGAACCGTTCGTTTTTCCGGTCTTGATAAACGCACGCTACTGGGGCGGCTACGGACCGTGGTGTCCCAGGAAGAGGGGAGTTCGGCCTAGGGCCTCGAGTGCTAGTCCCGCAGGTGATTAGGGTACTGCGTCGCGAGCCGGGTGGGACCGCCCGCCGGCGCGTGTCAGGGTCCGGATGCGTTCCGGAGGATGGTCGTCGCCGTTTTCCGTGACTGCAAGACCGCGCGCCCGGCGCCTAGTTTCGGTACCCGAGCGCCACATGGTGCCCCCGAGCGGCCGGGTGTGATCGGAAGGCGGGTCGAGATCTTGCTGACGACTGACAGGTGCCCGAGGTGAGCGCGGGCGTCGCGCCGAGTCCGGCCGCCGCCTACCCGTGTGTGCCGTTCCCCGTCGACCTGGTGCTGCGCCGGGGCCGGACGGACGGCGGGCGGGAGGCCCTCGTCGACCTCGCCGGGGCGAGGCGCACGGTGAGCTACGCCGAACTCGCGGACCGGGTACAGGCCCTCGCGGACGGCCTGCGCCGGCACGGGATCGGGCCGGACCGCCCGGTCGCGGTGCTGCTCGAGCGCTCCGCCGACACGGTGGTGGCGATGCTGGCCGTGCTCGCGGCCGGCGGCGTCTACTGCCCGCTCGATCCCGGGATCCCCGCGCCGCGGCTGGCCGCGGTCCTCGACCGGCTGCGCCCCGCCGCCGCGATCGCGGACGCGCCGAACGCGCCGCGGCTGCCCGCCGGGACCGCCGTCGTGCGCCCGGACGGCACCGGGCCCGCGGACGCCGAGATCGCGAGCGCCGCGCCGGCCGACCCGGACTCGACCGCGTACATCCTGTTCACCTCCGGCTCCACCGGCGTCCCGAAGGCCGTCGCGATGAGCCGGCGCGGGTTGAGCCGCCTGATCCGCTGGCAGCTCGCGGACGGCGCCCCGGGCCTGCGGACCCTGCAGTTCACCGCGACCTCCTTCGACGTCACCTTCCAGGAGGTGCTCAGCACCCTGGCCTCCGGCGGCAGCCTGGTCCTGGTGCCCGAGGAGACCCGGCGGGACCCGGCCGCGCTGCTCGAGACGATCGTCGGCGAGCGCGTGCAGCGGCTGTTCCTGCCCTACGTCGCGCTTCAGCTGCTGGCCGTCGCCGCGGCCCGCGCCGCGGCCGTGCCGAGCAGCCTCGAGCATGTGATCACCGCAGGGGAGCGGCTGGTGGTCACCCCCGCGATCCGCGAGCTGTTCGCCGCCGTCCCGCACTGCCGGCTCGACAACCACTACGGGCCGACCGAGGCGCATCTGGTGACCAGCCTGACGCTGCCTGCCGGAGTGGCCCGCTGGCCTGCCGTGCCGGCCATCGGCGCCCCCGTCGACGGAGTGGTCTGCCGGGTGCTCGACGAGCGCCTCGCCGAGGTCCCGGACGGCGGCGTCGGCGAGCTCTACGTCGCCGGAACCGGCCTGGCCGCGGGATATCTGCGCGATCCGGCGCAGAGCGCGCAGCGGTTCGTGCCCGACCCCTTCGCCGCCGAGCCCGGCCAGCGCCTCTACCGCACCGGAGACCTGGTGCGGGCCGACGCCGAGGGCGGATACGAGTTCCTCGGCCGCGGCGACGGTCAGCTCAAGGTGCGCGGCTTCCGGGTGGAGCCGGCCGAGGTGGAGAGCGCGCTGCTGAGCCACCCGAGGGTCGAGGCGGCGGCGGTCGGCCTGCGCGAGGTCGCCGACGGCGTCTCGGTACTCACCGCGTACGTGCAGAGCCGGGGGCCGGTGGTCCAGCGCCAGCTGTCCGACCATCTGCGCGGCCTGCTTCCGGCGTACATGGTGCCCTCCCGCTACGTCGCGGTCGCCGCGATGCCGCGCACCGCCTCCGGAAAGGTCGACGGCTCGGCCCTGGCCGCCCTCCCGCTCGAGGACCCGTCCGCCGCGCAGGCCCCGGAGCTGGCGAGGGAAGGGCCCGCGGACACCCCTGCCGCGGTCACCGAGATCATCAGGTCCCTGTGGACCCGGGTGCTGGGGCACGACGAGTTCGAGGACGACGACGACTTCTTCGACGTCGGCGGCGACTCCCTGCTGGCGACCTGGGTGGTGGCCGAGCTCGGCCAGGCGATCGAGCAGCCGGTCAAGCTCTCCCTGTTCCTCGAGCACGGCACCGTGGAGGAGCTGGCCGAGGCGCTGGGTCCGGTCGGCCCGAGCGCGGCCGGGCCGGCCCCCTCGCAGCTGGTGACGCTGCGTCAGGGGCCCTCTGGACGCAGCGTGCTGCTGGTGCATCCGCTGGGCGGGGAACTGCTGTGCTACCGCGACCTGGCCCGCGCCGTACGCGCCCCGGTCCGGCTGCTCGGCCTCGGCTGGAGCGGGCAGCCGCCGGAGTTCGGCACCCCGCTCGCCGAGATCGCGCGCGTACACGTGGCCCAGCTGCGCACGGTCCAGCCGGAGGGCCCCTACCGGCTGGCCGGCTGGTCCTTCGGCGGAGTGCTCGCCTACGAGATGGCCCAGCAGCTGATCGCGGCCGGAGCCGAGGTCGACTTCCTCGGCCTGCTCGACGCCAACCCGGTGCTCGACCCGATCACCGGGCTGCCGATGGCCGAGACCCCGTTCCTCGGCCTGCTCGACGACGTGGTCGCGCGGCTCGCCGACCCGGACGTCTCAGCGGACGAACTCGCCGAGCTGACCCGGAGCGAGACCTGGCTCCAGCTGATGGGCGTGCCGATCACCGCGGGCGCCTCGAGCCCCTACCTGCGCGCGGTGCTCGACACCGCTCGGGCCTGCATGGCGGCGGCGATGGCCTACCGGCCGGAGAAGTACCCGGGACCGGTGCTCCTGGTGCAGGCCGAGCGGGAGCAGGAGCGCGGGGCGCGGCTGGCCGGCTCCATCAGGGAGCTGTGCGCCGGCGAGTGCACCCTTGTCGCCGCGCCCGGCGACCACTGGGGCTTCATCCGGGCCGAGCACGCGGCCGCGACGGCGAGAGAACTCGACTCCGCGCTCGAGCGCGTGGGTTCGACGACGAGTACGGCGAGGAGCGCCACACATGGATCTTGAGACCGACGTCAAGACCTTCGAGCAGCAGGGGTTCATCGGACCGTTCACGCTCTGGTCGCCGGAGGAGATGACGGCCTGGTGGAAGCAGCAGCGCAAGGCGCTGCTTGACCCGGCCAACGACGAGCGCAAGGCCTTCGACAACCCGGTGAACTACGACCGGCACCTCGACATCCCGGCGCTGGGCAGGCTGATCACCGAGCCGGAGATCATGCGCCGGATCCAGGCGCTGATCGGCCCGGACATCGTGTGCTGGCGCACCGAGTTCTTCCCGAAGAACCCCGGGGACTCCGGAACCGGCTGGCACCAGGTGGAGACCTACGCGATCGGCGAGACGGCCAAGGGGATGCTCGAGGCCACCGAGCACTCGCTCGGCGTCCCGATGGAGCTGACCATCTGGGTGGCGTTCACCGAGGCGGCCAAGGAGAACGGCTGCATGCGGATGATCCCCGGCAGCCACCGCGAGTGGCGCTACGACGAGCTGGCCCCGATGAACTGGAACAGCGCCGCCCGGGACCACGCGTTCTTCGGCTACAACTACGACGACATCAAGATCGACAAGGACTGGAACCCGGACGACCAGGAAGTGCGCGACCTGGAGATGCGCCCGGGCCAGTTCGTCATCTTCACCGCCCGCTGCATCCACGGTTCGAACCCGAACATCAGCAACCGGCAGCGGATGGGGTTCGCGATCCGGGTCGTGCCCACGCACGTGCGGGTCTACGGCGGAATGAGCGAGTTCGACGAGTTCGGACACCACTTCGACCTGGACCGGCACGGTTGCGTCCTGGTGGCCGGGGAGGACCGGCACGGACTCAACCGGATGCGGACCGAGAACGCCTGGGGCGAGCCGTTCACCCCGTGTCCCGCCCCGGCGGACCGGTGACCGCGCCCGCCCGCCCCGTACCGAAACCACACTCACCCGCATAGGAAGTGGATGACCATGACCGCAGCCGCGTTCGGCGACCGGCTCGCCGAGAGCCCCGTCTACCTCAGGTTCCGCGACCACCCGTTCTTCGCCGCGGTCGACACCGCGGACCTGGCCAAGGAGCAGGCCAACATCCTGATCGAGCAGTGGTGGCACCCGCTGCACTACTTCCCGACCTTCCTGGCCCGCTGCGTCGCGGTGCTGCCGGACATCGCCTCGAAGAGCGCGATCACCCGGATCCTGAACCAGGAGACCGGGAACGGCGCGCCCGAGTGGGCGCACGAGGTGATCTACGTCGAGTCGATGGACAAGTGCGGCTTCGACCGCGAGGCGATCACCACCACCGCGCCGTACCCGGAGACCGCGGCGCTGGTCGAGGGCTACCGCACCGCGTCCGCGGCCCGGGAGTGCGCGCTCGGCTTCATCTTCGCCACCGAGACCACCGACCTGCTCATGGTCTCGAGCATCGGCAAGGCGATCGAGCGCACCAGCGGCTTCACCGACAACGAGTGGGTGGCCATCCACGTGGCCCAGGAGGCGGACCACGTCGAGGAGGCCAACCACGCGCTGCTCGCGGCCTTCAGCCCGGAGCAGGAGCAGGCCGTGCTCGAGGCGGCCGACGAGATGTGGCGGCTGTGGATCGGGTTCTTCGACCGGCTGACCGAGGAGTCCGGCATCGCGGTCAGCGCGGCGGCGGGGTGAGACCGTGACCGACGTGCGGGCGACCTATCTCCGCTTCCCCGCATGGACGCAACACTTCTGGACCTGGCAGACCGGAAAGGCTCTGCCAGGCCAGAAGCCGCTGCTCCGCCACACCTGGGCGACGTACCTCGGCGTGACCCTCGCGCTGTTCGGCGCGGGGCTCGCGCTCTCCACCGCGGCCCTGGCGCTGCTGTTCCCGCTCTGGTACCTCGCCCTGGTCGCCGGCTGGTTCCTGACGGTGTGCGGGGAACGCATGATGGTGCTGGTGATCGCGCATCAGGCGCTGCACCGGCGCTTCTCCGGGAAGGCGCGGACCGACGGGTTCTGGGGGGAGACGGTCACCGTGCTGAGCGTCTTCCACACCTTCCGGGATTTCAAGGAGGAGCACTTCGACAACCACCACCGGCGGGAGATCTTCGCCACCGAGGCCGACCCGCCGGTGCAGTTTTTGCTCGGCCTCGGCTTCCGGCCGGGGGCCTCCCGGGAGCGCCAGTGGCGCCACGCCTGGACCGTCTTCCTCTCCCCGGTGTTCTACTGGCACGGATTCGCCGGACGGATCGTGAGCAACCTGCGTTCCCGCAACGCCGCGCGGCTGGCCGGGTTCGCCGTGTGGGCCGGCTGGTGGCTCTCGCTGCCGTTCTGGTTCCCGCACGGCGTCCTCGTGCTCTTCTTCGCCTTCTTCCTGCCGGTGATCCTCTTCGCCCAGCTCAGCGCCCTGCTGGACCGGCTGGGCGAGCACGAGTGGCTGGCCGAGCGCAATCCCGAGTTCGGCCACCGGTTCTACACCGCCTCCAACACCGCGGCCCGCTACTGCGGCGCGCCGGTGCCGGACCGGGCGCTGCCCTTCGGCCCGCAGTGCGCGGCCTGGCTGCGCTGGGGCGCGGCCACGGTCTTCTACCACCTGCCGGCCCGTCTGCTGGTGGTGGTGGGCGACCTGCCCAGCCACGACTACCACCACCGCTACCCCTCGACCCCGGAGTGGACGACGGCCGCGTACGCCCGGCAGCGGGACATCGACACGGGACCCGAGGGCCCGGAGTACCAGGAGGTCTGGGGCGTGGGCGCGGCGATCGACCGCGTCTTCAGGAACTGGGAGGGGAGACCCGTCGATGCGTACGCAGATCGTTGACACCTTCGCCGACGCCCGGTACGCGGGCAACCCGGCGGCGGTGGTGCAGCTGCCGGACTTCCCACCGGAGCGCGAGATGCAGGCCGAGGCGCACCGGATCGCGCTGCCGACCACCGCGTTCCTCGTGCCCACGGCGCCCTCGTCCTACCGGGTGCGCTGGTTCACCCCGTACGCGGAGATCAACCTGTGCGGGCACGCGACCATCGCGAGCGCGCGCTGCCTGTCCGGGGGCGCCGCCGGCTCCTCCCGGCTGGAGTTCGTCTCCGAGAACGGCACCCTCTACACCGAGCTGGTGGGCGACCTGGTGGCGATCGACCTGCCCAGCGCGCGGCTCACGCCCGCGCAGCCGCCGGCCGGGCTGTTCGAGGCGCTCGGTGTGCGGGCCGGATCCTGCGCGGTGTCGGCCGACGACGTCTTGGTGGAGCTCGAGTCGGCGGACGCGGTGGCCGCGCTCCGCCCGGATTTCCCGGCCCTGGCCCGGCTCCCGTTCCGCGGCCACATCGTGACCGCGCGCGGCGAGGCGCTGGGTGTCGACTTCGCGTCGCGCACGTTCTTCCCCTCGCTGGGCGTGGACGAGGACCAGGTGTGCGTGACGGCGCACTGCAAGCTCGCGCCGTACTGGTCGCGGAAGCTGGGCCGGTCTCGGCTCACCGCGCTCCAGCTCTCCGAACGCGGCGGCCGGCTCGAGGCCGAGGACGCCGGGGACCGGGTGCGGGTCCTCGGCGCGGCGCTGCTGCGCGAGGCCGCGGGAGCCGCGGTCGAGGCCCACGGCGAGATCCGGGAGTCGGTGCGATGAACGCGCACGGGTATCTGATGCTGGTCGCCGACCTGGCGGTGATCGTCACGGTGGCGCGCCTGCTCGGGCTGTCCGCCCGGCGGCTCGGCCAGCCGACGGTGATCGGTGAGATCGTCGGCGGGATCCTGCTCGGGCCTTCGCTGTTCGGGCACGGGTTCACCTCGGGGCTCTTTCCCGCGGCGGTGCTGCCGTCGCTGACGATGCTCTCGAACACCGGCATCTGCGTGTTCATGTTCCTGGTCGGCCTGGAGTTCGACCGCGGGCTGCTGCGCGGGCAGGGCCGGATCGCCGCCACGGTAGCGCTCAGCGCGATCCTGTTGCCCTTCACCCTCGGCGTGCTGCTCGCCCTCGACCTCGTCCATCAGTACCCGACCGCGCACCGGCTCGGCTTCGTGCTCTTCCTCGGCACGGCGATGTCAGTCACTGCTTTCCCGGTGCTCGCCAGGATCCTGACGGACAACAAGCTCATCTACACGCCCGTCGGCGGTCTCGCCCTGGCCGCCGCGGCCATCGGTGACGTGCTCGCCTGGTCGATGCTCGCGGTCGTCACCGCGCTGGTCGGCTCCGGCCGGGACCACTGGCGGGTACTGCTGATCATCCCGTTCGCGCTGTTCCTGCGGCTCGTCGTCGGCCCGCTGGCCGAGCGGGTGTCCACCCGTATCCGGTCGGCGGGGCAGCCGACCCGGCTGGCCGCGGCCGGGGTCGCGCTCGTCCTGGCGGCCGCGCTGCTGGGCGTATCCGAGGCGACGGCCTGGATGGGCCTGCACCCGATCTTCGGCGCCTTCCTGCTCGGCATCGTCCTGCCGCGCGAGGGCTCCGGCTCCGGCTCGCCGGACTACCGGGGCGTGCACGCCGGCGGACGTATCTCGGTCCTGATCCTGCTCCCGGTGTTCTTCGTGATCGCCGGGCTGAAGGTGAACCTGCGCGGGCTCGACGCCGACACCCTGGCCCAGCTCGGCCTGATCATGCTGGTGGCGGTCGGCGGCAAGTGCGTCGGAACCTACCTCGGCGCGCGGGTGAGCGGAGTGCGGCGCCGGTACTCGGCCGTGCTGGCGGTCCTGATCAACACCCGAGGGCTGACCGAGCTGATCGTGCTGACCGTGGGCGTGCAGATCGGCGTCCTCGATCAGCGGCTGTTCACGCTGCTGGTGGTGATGGCGGTGGTCACCACGGCGATGACGGGTGTGCTGCTGCGGTACGTCTATCCGCGCGAGCGGGTGCGGAGCGACCTCGAGGCGTACTCCCGGGGTGCGGCCGGCGGTCTGACCGGCGCCGCGCTCACGGCACGCGGCGAGGGCTGAGACGCTTCCCGGAGGCCGCCGCCGCGAGGGTGGCGGCCTCAACGTGTCTTCGCGCACTCCTCGAGGAAACCGGCGAGGGCGTCGCGCTGCTCGGCGGTGGCGCTGAACGCGTCGAGGTGTGTGCCGTGCTCGGTCACCGCGAGCCGCGCGTCCGGGAGGATCTCGGCCAGGCGGCGGGATCCGGCGGGGTGCGCGATGTGGTCGTCGCGGCTGGTGACGAGCAGGCAGGGCGAGTCCAGTGCGGCCGCGGTGGCCCGCGAGTCCCAGTGCATGGTGGCGCCGGTCAGCCGCGCGTAGCGGTAGAAGAGCTCTGTCGTGGCGTATGGCCGGGCGACCAGCGGCCCGATCCCGGCCGGGACTCCGGTGAGCGGCCCGCTGGCCAGCTTCCCGCGCATCCACGCCGCGGTCTGCCGCGACTCTCCGGCCAGGTCGAGCATCGCGCGCATGTTCACCTGGTGGTCGGTCTTCTCCGCCTCCGCGCCGAGTTCGAGGTCTGCGTGCCAGAGGCTGAGCGAGCCGATCAGGTCCGGCCGCTCGCGCGCCGCGAGCAGCGCGGGCACGGCGCCGCCGCACATGCCCATGAGGTGCACGGGGCCGGTCCCGAGCGTCTCGATGAGCGCGGTCAGGTCCCCGGTCTGGGTCGGCACGTCGTGGCCGCGGGCGTCGAAGGCCTCGGGGTCGTCGATCGGGCCGCTGGTGCCACGGGTCTCGGCCACCACGCAGCGATAGGCGCCGCCCAGCGCGCTCAGCCACGGCCGGGACAGCCAGTGGCTCATCGCGCAGGCGGGGGAGAGCACGACGCAGGGCGCGTCGAGCGGTCCGGTCTCCACGACCGTGAGCACGGTGCCGTCCGGCCGGGTGACGGTGCGGCGGCGGTAGCCCTCGTCCTGCGCGTCGGCGATCCGCCGGGCGTCGGCGACGAGCCGGGCGATCTCCTCGGCGCCGAGGTCGGCGAGTTCGGGGGCGCGCTGGGCCTGCCGGATCTCGGTGGCGAGCGCGTCGGCCGCGTAGTCCTTCGCCCGGCCGGAGGTCGGCGCGTCGAAGGTGAGCGGAACGTCGAGGGTCCGGCAGAGGGCTGCGACGAGCTCGGGCGCGCGGTCGTCGGCGTCCGAGGGGAGCGGGAACGGGCCGATCTGATCGGTCAGGCCCCGCAGTTGGCGGATCGCGGTCACCAGCGAGGCGAGTGCGGTGTGGTGCTCGGCGGTCCGGGCTTCGGGCCGGTCGGTCATCGGGCGACCCCGGCCATGCTGCGCGCGGTGACGGCTCCGGTGATCTCGCGCGGGTCGATGTCCAGGCCGAGTTCGGTGAGCGCGGTGGCGAGGATCCGCACGACGCTGAGCGAGTTGGCGCCGTGCGCGGCCAGATCGTCGTCGGCGCTCAGGGCCGGGCGCGCCAGGATCTCGCGCGCGATGGCCAGGATCCCGGCCACGTGCCCGTCCGGGCCGTCGTCGGGAGCCTGCTCGGGCGCCGGGCCGTCGAGGGTGTGGGGCTGGGCGGTCCGGTCGGTCACGCATGCTCCTTCGGCAGCGGCGGGTCGTGCTCGCCGTGGTCGGTCAGCGGAAGGCGCTCCAGCACGGTGATCTGCCGGGGGATCAGGTACTCCGGCAGGCGCGTGACGAGGTGCTGACGCAGCCGCGCGACATCGAGCGTGTGCGCGGGGTCGGCGACGTAGGCCGTCAGTACGCTGACGCCGTCCGGTCCGGCCTCCCGGCGTACCACCGCGTCTTGGACGGCGGGCAGGTCGCGCAGCGAGGCGACGGTGTCGAGCAGGTCGACCGCGGGCGCGGCGTATTCGAGCAGGCCGTCGGGCCGTCGGCGGACCAGGTCGCCGGTGGCGGCCTCGCCGAAGCAGAGCTCTGCCACTTCGCCGACGGCGGCGGGCCGGCCGGCCGCGTTGAGCAGGGTCGCGGGTTCGGCCGTCGCGGTGCCGATCGGTACGCGCAGCGGCGCCGTCGCCGGAGACCACGTCTCCGGAACCGTGTAGGCGGCCAGCGGGCCCTGCTGGGCGCCGCCGCCGGGACGGTACAGCGCCACCACGCGGCACGCGGGGGCGAGGCCTCGGGCGAGCTCGACGTCCCGCGCGGTGAGACCGCCGTCGTTGGCCAGGAAGACGTAACGGAGCGCGGGAAGTAGGGCGGTGAGGCCGGATCCCGCCAGTGCCCGCAGGACAGGCGCGGTCAGGTAGAGCGCGGTGATCTCTTCATCGCGCAGCCACGCGAGCGTCGCGGCGGAGTCGTCGCGGAGTTGCGCGTCCGCGTTCAGCAGGGTGCCTCCGGCCGCCCGAGCCGTGGCCGTGGCCGACAGCAGCAGGCCGGATCCGCCCGCCAGGAAGCCGAATCGGTCCCCGTCGCCGAGCCCGAACCGGTTCACGGCCCAGTAGTCCGGCTCGGTGTCGGTGTCGGTGTCGGTGTCGGTGTCGGTGTCGGTGTCGGTGTCGGTCTCGGTCTCGGCCGCGGGCGGCGTGTCGAAAAGCTCGATCTCGAGGATGCCGCGGGCGGGGTCGGCCGCCGCGGCGAGCAGCACCCGGCGGATCTGGTCGAGCAGGGCCCGCATCGTCTCGTCCTCGTACCGGTCGGCGTGGAAGAGCAGATCGAAGTGGTACGAACCGCCCCGGTGCAGCACCCCGAGATCGAGGTCGAATTTGCTGGGCTGGGTCGGCTGCTCGGGGGTGTCCACCTCGATCCCGGGCAGCCGCCACTCGTCCTGCGCGCTCTCGATCATGTTCACCGACACCTGGAACACCGGCGTGCGTGAGGGGTCGCGTACGGCGCGCAGCTCGCCGACGACGACCTCGAACGGGGTCCGGCCGTGGTTGACGTACGCGTCAAGCGAGGCCTTGCGGACCCGATCGAGCACCGCGGCGAACCCCGGTCCGCCGGCCAGGTCCAGGCGCAGCGGGACGGTGTTGACGAACATCCCCACCAGTGCCTCGGTGCCCTCCGCGCCCCGGGTGTTCACCGGCACCCCGATGACCAGGTCCTCCTGTCCGGACCAGCGCCGCAGCACCACCGCGGTCGCCGCGAGGATCGCCATGAAGGCGGTCGCCTCGTGCTCCCGGCACAGCCGGCGCAGCGCCGCCTCGGCCTGCGCGCCCAGCGGCACGCCGATCCGGCCGCCGACGCCGCCCTGCGAGGCGAGCCTGCGCCGGGCGGCCGGCAGGCTGATCGCCGGGGGCGCCCCGACCAGCCGGTCGCGCCAGAACCCGACCTCGGCCACCAGCCGTCCGCCCGTCAGCGTGGCCCGCTGCCATACGGCGAAGTCCCGGTACTGGATCTGCAGCGGGGGCAGCCCGGCCCGCGCGACGTCGCCGCCGGCCCGGTAGAGCGCGGACAGCTCGCGCAGGATCAGGCCCGCCGACCAGCCGTCCGCGACGATGTGATGGACCGTCATGCTCAGCAGGTGCTCGGTCTCGCCGAGCCGCACCAGCAGGCAGTCGAACAGCGGCCCGGCGGCCAGGTCGAACGCGGTCGCGGCCCGGGCGTCGGCGAGGCGCAGGGCGGCGTCCGCGCCGAGCCCGGACAGATCCTCGACTTCGAGACGCCAGTCCGGATCCGGCTCCGCGACGCGCTGTTCGGGCCGGGCGCCGGCCAGGTGGAAGGTCGTGCGCAGGCTCTCGTGCCGGGCGACGATCGCGGCGATGCCGCGTTCGAGCACCGGCAGGTCGAGTTCGCCGCGCAGCCACTGCCGGCTGTGGATGTTGTAGGCGGCACCGGGCCGGAACTGGCATTCGAGCCAGACCCGCTGCTGGTCGAAGGAGAGCACCGGCGCGGCCTCGGGGGAACGCACGCCGATCCGCTCGGCGTCCGACGCCGGCTCGGCCGCGGCCAGCGCGGCGGCGAGTTCGGAGAGCCGGGAGTGTTCGAAGACCAGCCGCAGCGCCGGCTTCGAGCCGGTCCGGGCTCGCAGCCTGCTGATCACGTCGCCGGCCCGCAAGGAGTCGCCGCCGAGCTCGAAGAAGTCGTCGCCGCGGCCGACCGGCCCGACGCCGAGGACCTCGCTCCAGACCTCTGCGACGAGTTCCTCGGCGGGGCCGACCGGCGGTTCGGCGTCCCGCGCGGCGGCGAGCCGGGCCTCCGGCTCGGGCACCGGCAGCGCCAGCCGGTCCAGCTTCCCGTTCGGGGTCTGCGGCAGCGCGTCCAGCAGCAGCAGGGTGCTCGGGACCATCACCACCGGAAGTGTGCGGCGCAGGTACGCGCGCAGTTCGTCGAGGTCGAGTCCGCCCGGCACCCGCGGGCTGACGTAGCCGATCAGCCGGTCCCCGTGCAGCGCCACCACGGCCTCGTGCACGTCCGGATGCCGCTCCAGGGTGTTCTCGATCTCGCCCAGCTCGATCCGCTGGCCGCGCACCTTGATCTGGAAGTCGCGGCGGCCGAGGTAGAGCAGCGAGCCGTCCGCCCGGTACCGCGCCAGGTCCCCGGTCCGGTACATCCGCTCCCCGGGCGCGGCGTACGGGTCGGGCAGGTAGCGGCCCGCGGTCAGCCCGGGCCGGCCGAGGTAGCCGAGGCTCAGGCCGCGGCCGGCCAGGTAGAGCTCGCCGACCGCGCCGAGCGGCACCCGTCGCAGGGCCCTGTCGAGGACGTAGCCGCGCCCGTACGGCAGCGGCACGCCGATCGGCGGCGGTGCCTCGCCCGGAGCGAGCCGGGCCCAGGTGGAGTAGGTGGTGTCCTCGGTCGGCCCGTAGAGGTTGTAGACGTCGGCGATCTGCCCGGTGGCGTACAGGTCGTCCACGAGCGTCCCGGAGACGGCCTCTCCGGCCAGGCCCACCGCCAGCACGCTGCGCGGGAAGGCGCCGGCGGCGGCCAGCGCCCGGGCCGCCGAGGGCACCGAGGAGACCATCGTCACCTCGGGCGGGTCGGCGAGCAGGGCCAGCGCGTTCTCCACCACGACCACGGTGCCGCCCGAACCGAGCGTCCCGAAGATCTCGAAGACGGAGACGTCGAAGCTGATCGAGGTCGAGGCGAGGGTCCGGGAGAGCTGCCGCTTCGTGAAACAGCGCCGGGCCCAGTGCACCAGCGCCACCGCGTTGCGGTGGGTGAGCAGCACGCCCTTCGGCAGCCCGGTCGAACCGGAGGTGTAGAGCAGGTAGGCGGCCCGGTCCGGGCGCCGAGGTCCGGCGTCGAGCGGCGTGGCCGGCTCCTCGTCGAGCCCGGCCAGTTCGGCGTCGGTGACCACGGCCCGGGCCGAGCTGTCCTCGACCATGAACGCGGTGCGGTCGGCCGGATACGCCGGATCCAGCGGCAGATACGCGGCGCCGAGCTTGAAGACGGCGAGCATGGCCACCACCAGCTCGACGGACCGGCCGAGCCGGATGCCGACGATGTCCCCGGCGGTCACGCCCCGCGCGCGCAGCCGGTGCGCGAGCCGGTTCGAGCGCTCGTCGAGAGCGCGGTAGCTCAGTGCACGATGTGCGTCCTCGACGGCGGCCGCGTCCGGGGTCTCGCGCACCTGCTGCGCGAACAGCTCGGTCAGGGTCAGGTCCGGCTGCTCCGGCTCGGGTCCGCGCTCCCAGCGCACGAGCGCCGCCCGGTCCTCGTCGGTGAGCAGATCCAGCTGATGGACCGGCAGATCCGGCTCGGCGAGGGCCCGCTCCAGCAGGGTCCCCAGCAAACCGGCCATCCGGGCCGCCGTCGCGGGTTCGAAGGCCTCCGCGCTGTAGTCCCAGCTGCCGCGCAGGGCGCCGTCCTCGCGCCACAGATGCAGTTCCACGTCCGAACGCAGGCCGGGCCGGGCGACGTCGATCCGCTTGAGCGGTGCGCCGGCCAGCGTCCGCACGCCCCAGTCCCCGTGGAAGGCCAGGTCGGCGTGGATCAGGGTACTGTCCTGCCGGCGTCCGGGCGCGAGCGCGGCGGCGAGGTCCTCGAACGGCACCCCGCGATGCCCGAGGGCGGCCAGCGTGCCGGTCCGGGCGCGGCGGACGAGGTCGCGGAAGCTCGGACGGCCGGAGAGATCCGCGCGCAGCACCAGCATGTCGGCCAGCAGCCCGACCGCCTCGCGCCGGCCCGGCCCGGACCGGCCGGCCTCGAGCACGCCGACGGCGAAGTCCTGCTGTGCACTGTACTCGCCGAGTAAGAGCTCGAAGGCGGCCAGCACGACGGCGAACAGCGTCGCGTCCTGCTCCCGCCCGAGCCGCTCGGCCGGCGCGACCGTCTCGGCCGGCAGGTCCACCGGTACGGTTCCGGCCAGGTACGCGGGCCGGGCCGGGCGCGGAAAGTCCTTGGGCAGGTCGAGTTCCGGCAGCCCGGCCAGCTGCCGCCGCCAGTACTCCGCCGCCCCCGGCCGGGCCGCGGCCGGCGGCGCCTCGGGCACCGGCGGGCCCACCTCGCCGCGGTAGGCGGCCTCGAGGTCGGCCAGCAGCACCTGCATCGAGCTGCCGTCGCAGATCAGGTGGTGGGCGACGAAGACGAGCAGGCGCTCGCCCGGGCCCAGCCGGCAGCCGTGCACCCGCATCAGCGGACCGTGTTCGAGGTCGAAGGGCTCGGCCGCGACCCGCGCGGCGAGTTCGAGCGCGGCCCGCAGCCGGTCCTCCGGTTCCAGGCCGCTGAAATCAGTCCACTGCGCGGTGAGGGCGACGGAGTCGAGCACCGTGCGCACCGGGCCCTGCTCTCCATCGCCGAAGGTGGCGCGCAGCGCGCGGTGCCGCCGGGTGAGCGCGGCCAGCGCCCGGTCCAGCCGGTCCTCGTCGAGCGTTCCGGTGTGCCGGGCCGCGAAGTGCAGGTTGAACACCGCGGTGCCCGGGTTGAGCCGCTCGAACACCAGGATTCCGCGCTGGGCGGTGGTCACCGCGGCCGCGCCGTCCGGGCCGGAGGCCGTCTCAGGCCCCTTTGACCGCCAGCGCCGGACCAGTCCGCGTCCCACGTCGAGGTCCGTCACCGCGCTCCCGCGCTCTCGAGCGAAGCCATCCGTTCCCGGACCTCGGCCGGTGCGCGGCCCAGGGCGAGCCAGTGCACGAACAAGGCCTGCGCGACCGCCCGGGCCGTCCCTGGCCCGAGCACCTGCTCCAGCGGGACCGGCAGGCCGAGTGCGTCCTCGAGCACCGCAGCGGCCTCGGCCGCCTGGACCGAGTCGACCCCGAGCCCGGCCAGGTTCTCCTCGGCCGTCAGGCCCGGCAGACCGCACAGCTCCGAGACGACCCCGCAGAACAGGGCCGTGAGCTCGGTGACCGCTCCGTCGCGCTCACGGTGCTCGGCGAACCGCGCGACCAGGGCCGCATCGGAGCTCTCGGCGCCGTCGTAGGCTCCGGACAGGAACGCCTCGCGGGTCGCCGACCGGCGGATCTTCCCGCTGGAGGTGCGCGGCAGCGTCCGCGGCGGGACGAGCAGGACCAGGCCGAGCCGCAGCTTCGTGCGCTCCAGCACCGCCGAGCGGACCTGCGCCGCCAGCGCCGGGTCGGGATTGCCGAGGGCCTCGAGCACGAGCACCGGCAGCGGGTCCGGCTCGGTGTCGGCCAGGAACGCCGCGGTGCGTCCGGACCGGCCCACCGCCTCGAGCGCCACGGCCTCGATGTCGACGGCGTGGTAGTTCACCCCGCGGTAGACGATCACGTCCTTGGCCCGCCCGGTGATGTAGAGCTCGCCCTCGCGCAGGTACCCGAGGTCGCCGGTGCGCAGATAGCGGGTGCCGTCGAGTTCGCCGAACAGGTCCTCGTCTCCGCCGTGGAGATGACCCGGCGTCACATTCGGCCCCGCGATCCAGATTTCGCCCTCGGACCCCTCTTCGACCGCCTTCCCGGTCTCCGGGTCCACCACGGCGAGCAGCTGGCCGGGGATCGGCGTACCGCAGCCGATCGGAGCGCCATCCGGCCCGCCCGGCCCGGACCAGTGCCCGGCGGTCACCATCAAGGTGGCCTCGGCGAGCCCGTAGCAGGGCAGGAACGCCTCGGCGCGGAAGCCGACCGGGGCGAACCGCTGCGCGAACGCGGTCAGTGTGCTGCGCCGGACTGACTCGCCGCCGCTGAACGCCACCTGCCAGCCGGACAGGTCGAGGCCCTCGAGCGCGTCGTCCCGGCGGGCCCGGCGCACGCACAGGTCGTAGGCGAAGTCGGGGCCGCCGGTGGTGGTCACGCCGGTCTGGCCGATCAGCCGCAGCCACCACAGCGGAGCCTTGAGGAAGTCGCCCGGGGGCAGGATGCGCACCGGGATCCCGGCCGCGATCGGCGAGAGCAGCCCGCCGACCAGGCCCATGTCGTGGAACGGCGGCAGCCAGGTCAGTCCGCGGGAGGCCGGGGTCAGGCCGAAGCGCTCGGCGATCGCGGCGGTGTTCCCGGCCACCGAGTCGTGCCGGACCAGCACCCCGCGCGGAGTCCCGGTGCTGCCCGAGGTGTACTGGATGATCGCGATCGGTTCCCGCTCTGCCCCGGGCGGTCGGGTAAGCCCGGTGCCGTCCGCCTCGGTCCCCGGAACGGAGAGCACCGTCGGCACCGCGATCTCCGGATACGCCTGCTCGGCCAGGACGGCGGTGGGGCGCGCGTCGGCGACGATCCCGGCCAGCCGGGCCGCGTCGGCGAGCGGGCCCGGCGGGTAGGCCGGGATCACCGGGCGCCCGGCGAGGAAGGCGGCGAAGACCGCGATCGGATACTCCAGCCCGGCCGGGTAGGCGAGCAGTACCGGGCCCTCGCCTTGCTCGGCCAGCCGTCCGGCCAACGTCGAGGCCCGCGCGGCGAGCTGGGCGTAGGTGAGGGTCTCGAGGTCTCCGGAAAGGCCCGCGTATGCGTACGCGATGCCGTCCGACGACGTCTCGGCCCGGTCCCGGAGCAGGTCGGTCAGCGCCTCGGCTTCCATACCCAGCAACGTAACCGGCGCCTCGCGGTGCCCGGGCGTCCCATAAAGCGGGGAAGCGCCGGGCCGGGCGGGTGCCGGCGACGCGGCCGGAACGCGGGCCTACGGCGCCATCTGCTCGATCTCGGCGAGCAGCGCCTCGAAGGCCGCCGGGTCCACCTGCTCGCCCTGGGTGCGCACGATCAGCGGGGCGAGCTCGTCGACCGTCGGCGCCTCGAAGACGTCGCGCACCGAGAGCTGCACCCCGAAGGACTCCCGGACCCGGGAGACGAGCCGGGTGGCGAGCATGGAGAAGCCGCCGAGCTCGAAGAAGCTGTCGTAGACCCCGACGCGCTCGATGCCGAGCAGCTCCTCCAGGATCGCGGCGAGCTCCCGCTCCATCGGGGTGCGCGGCGCGAGGTAGTCGTCCTCGCCGAGGTCGTCCCCGGCCGGCCGGGGCAGGGCCCGCAGATCGTAGGCGCCCCACGGGGTGCGCGGAAGCGAGTCGAGCACGAACAGGTGACGCGGCATCAGGTACTCGGGCAGCCGGGCCTTGAGGTGGTTGTGCGCGGCGAGCGTGCCGAGCTGCGGATCGGGGCCGCAGACGTAGCCGAGCAGTTCGGTGCCCCCGCCCTGCGCGGCCTGCTCGATCACCACCGCGTCGCGCACTCCGGGCACGTCGCGCAGCGCGGCGACCGTCTGGATCGGGTCGACGATCGGGTCCGCGCCCGGAACGCCGATGAACTCGAGGCAGCGCCCGGGCAGCAGGCGTGCGGCGGCGCCGACCCGTTCTCCGTCCTGCCACAGCTCGGCCGCCTCGCCGGTGGCGGCGGGCCGGCCGTTGGGGCGCCGCAGCTCCACCCCGCGCCCGGCGGCCGGGGTGCCCAGCGGCAGGCGCAGCGGCGAGTCGGCCACCTCGAGGTCGGCCGGGGCGTCGTACTCGGCCAGCGGGCGCCCGTCCGCGGCGACCCGGTACAGGCTCAGGAAACGGCAGCCCGGAGCGAGCCGGCGGATCGCCTCGACGTCGTGCGGCAGCAGGTCGCCCGCGTTGTCGACGACCACGCAGCCGAGGTCGGGCAGCTCGGGCTCGGGCTGCTGCGCGGTCAGCGCCCGCAGGATCGGCGGATCGAGGTAGGCGACGGTGATGCCGTTCTCCCGCAGCCACTTCGTCAGGGCACTGATGTCGTCGCCGAACGCGCGGTCCGGGATCACCAACACCGCCCCGGCGTCGAACGACCGGTCCATGGCCGAGGCCAGCAGCCCGGGACGGCCGGAGAGCACGACGACGCGGTCGCGGCCCGAGAAGCCGTGCCGGCCCGCCGGACCGTCCGGGGCCGCCGCGTCGTCGAGCACTGCGTCCCCGTCGCCGTCCTCGCCCCCGGCGCGCAGGACCACGCTCAGGTCGAGTGTGCCGGGGGCCGCCGTCCCGGCCGGGCTGCCGTCGAGCACCGCGGTCAGCCCCAGCGGCCCGGTCAGCGCCGGATCGTCGGTCTCGATGACGGAGCAGGGCACCCCGGCCGCGGCGGCCCCGGTCAGCACCGCTACGAACCCGGCGTTCGGCCGGCGCACCACCCCGACCCGGTCCGCGGCGCTCACCCCGTGCCCCGCCAGGGCCTCGGCGACCCGGTCGGCGGCTCGGGAGAGCCGGCCGTAGCTCCAGCGGCCCGCGCCGTCGGTCACCGCTACGCGGCCGGGCTCGTCCCGGTACCGCGCGGCGGACAGGTGCGGGGCCGCCGCAGCGTCAGGCTCCTGCGGTTCGGCGGCGGGCTCCTCGGCCGGCGCCTCGAGCACGCGCACCCCGGGGTCGGCCACCACGGCGGCCAGCAGAGTACGCAGTTGCCCCAGCAGCACGCGGGCCATGGTCGGATCGAAGCGGTCCGCGGGGAAGTCGAGTTTGAACCCCAGCCGGCCCTCGGACACGTGCACGGTGAGCGTCAGGTCGTACCGGCTGAAGAGCGAGGGGGTCTCCATCTGCTCGATGGCGAGGGTGGTGACCTCCTCCGCCTCCGGAAGGCCGACCACGTTCAAGACGACCTCGAACAGCGGGGTGCGCCGCGGGTCGCGCAGTACGTTGAGATCCCGGACCAGCTCGTCCATCGGCGCCTCGGCGTGCGCGTAGCCGTCGAGGGCGTCGCGGCGCACCCGCGCGAGCAGGTCGGTGAAGACCGGGTCGCCGGACAGGTCCACCCGCATCGGCAGCATGTTGATGAAGAAGCCGATCAGCCGGTCGGTCGCGGTGTTGTTGCGCCCCGCGACGGGCACCCCGATCACCAGGTCGCTCTGCCCGGACCACCGGCTGAAGAGCGTCGCGAGCAGCGTGTAGAGCACCATGAACGGGGTGACACCGTGCTCCCGGCACAGCGCGTGCAGCCCGGCGGTCTCCTCCGGGGAGAGCCCGTCGAGCACCTGCCCGGCCTCGGCCCGCATCGCGTTCGTCCGGCGCTGCGCGGTCGGCAGGGCCAGCGCCCGCGGCGCCCCCTCGAGCTGCCGGCGCCAGTGGCTCACCTGGTATTCGAGCGCGTCTCCGGTGAGCCAGCCGCGCTGCCAGACCGCGTAGTCGAGGTACTGCACCGGAGGCGGCGTCAGACCGGCCCGACCCGGATCCCCGCCCGCCTCGTAGAGCGCGGTCAGCTCGCGTACGAACAGGCCGATCGACCAGGCGTCGGAGACGATGTGGTGCATGGTCACGGCGAGCGCGTGGTCCTCGTCGCCGAGCCGGACCAGCAGGCAGCGGATGAGCGGGCCGGTGGTGAGGTCGAACGGGGTGGTCAGCTCCTCGTCGAGCAGGGCCAGCGCGGCCTCCTCGAACTGCGCGGAGCCGGGCGCGTGACGGCCGCTCAGATCCTTGACCCGGATCCGCCAGCCCTCGTCCGGCTCGTCCACCACCTGCACCGGCTCGCCGTCGTCGGTGGCCGGGAACCGGGTGCGCAGCGTCTCGTGCCGGGCCAGGATCGCGCGGATGCTAGCCTCGAACACCGCGACGTCCAGGACGCCCTTGACCCGCCGGCGCCCGTGCACGTTGTAGATCACGCCGGGCAGCAGCTGGTTCTCCATCCACAGCCGCTGCTGGTCGAAGGAGAGCAGCGGCCGGGCCGCGTCGGTGCGCCGGGTGAGCGCGTGCGGCCGCGGCAACGAGCGCTGGGCCAGCGACTTCGCGGCGACCGCGGCGGCCAGCCCGGCCACGGTGCGCGACTCGATGCAGTCGGCGACCGGGATCTCCACGCCCATCGTCTTGCGGATCTGCGCGACCACCCGGGGCGCCTCGGCCAGCACGCCCAGGGCGAGCAGCCCGTCGTGCAGGTCCACGTCCGGGCGGCCGAGCAGGTCGGCCAGGATCCCGGCGACCGCGTCCTCGTACGGGGTGCGCGGCGGCAACGCCTTGAGCGCGGGCTCGTCCGCGTCGTCCGGGGCGGCGGGAGATGTCAGCGCGCTGTTACCGGCCATATCCGTCACCCTAGGGGCCCGCCGCAGACCGCGGCTGTCACGTAAAACGGGGCGGGGCGGCCACGAAACGCACCGGCAGCCGCTCGTGCCCGTACAGGAAGTTGGACTGCGCCACCTCGGGCGGCCCGGCCGGCTCGAGCGCCGAGAACAGCTCCACCGCGTGCCGCAGCACCGCCCTGATCTGGACCCGGGCCAGGCCCGTGCCCGGGCAGCTGTGCGGTCCGGCCGCGAAACCGATGTGCGGATTGGGATGGCGGCGCACGTCGAACACGTCCGGCCGGTCGAAGACCGACTCGTCCCGGTTCGCCGAGCGGGGCCAGACCAGCACCGGATCGCCCGCCGCGATCAGCTGCCCGCCGAGCCGGGTCTCCCGGGCGGCCACCCGGGCCAGGTGCCGCACCGGATTCGCCCAGCGCACCGCCTCCTCGACCGCGGTGGGCACCGCGTCCGGCTCGGCCCGCAGCCGGGTGAAGACCTCCGGCTGCTCGGTCAGCGCCCGGACGAGATTGGTCAGCAGGGCCCTGGTCGTGGTGGTCCCGCCGATCGCCAGGTTCAGCGCGTTGAGCACCGCCTCCCCGGTGTTGAGCCCGTCCCGGCTGCCCGAGCCCTCGGCCAGCCGCTGCACGATCACGTTCGGGCCGCCGCCGCGCTTGGCCCGGCGCAGCAGCTTCGCGAAGTAGCCGAGCAGCTCGGCGTTCGCCTGGTCCGCCTCGGCGCGCAGCGCCCCGTCCGCTCCGGCCCGCAGCCGGGAGTGGAACACCCGGGTAGTCCGGTCGGTGATCCATTCGAGGTCGGCTTCGGGCAGGCCGAGCAGCAGTCCGGCGGCGTGCGTCGGGATCCGGGCGGCCACCGCCTCGACGAAGTCCACCTCGCCCCCGCCGTCCCGGACCCGGGTGAGCAGGGTCCTGACGTACGCGTCGACGGCGGGTTCGAGCTCGCCGACGGTGCCGTCGGCGAAGAACCCGCCCACCGCCCGGCGCAGCCTGCGGTGCTCCGGCGGGTCGGTGACCTCGACCATCATCCCGCTGGCCGGGTCCGGCTCGGGGTGCAGGCTGTCCACGGTCATGCCGTGCGTGGCGGAGAAGGTCGCGGCGTCCCGGTAGACCTGCACCGTCTCCGCGTAGCTGACGACCGCCCAGAATCCGGGGCGGCTCTTCGGGCCGTGCCAGAACACCGGGCAGCGCCCGCGCAGCCCGGCCAGCACCCGGTCCAGTTCGGCCGCGCGGGCCGGGTCCGGATCGGCCAGGTCGATGTCCGGGATCGGGTCGACGCGCTCGAGCCGCCCACCGTGCGCGGTGTCGGTGTCGGTGTCGGTGTCGGTGTCCGTGTCCTGAGCCGTCATCGGGCCGGTCCTTCCGTCTCGTGGAGCGCCGGGCGGACCCGTTCGAGCAGGGCGACGTAGTCGGCCGCGAGCCCGGCGACGGTGCTCGCGTCGAACAGCTGCGCGGCGAACTCGATCCGGGCGTCGAATCCGAGGTCCGCCCGCTCGGTGAGGTGGCAGGCGAGGTCGAATCCGGTGCCCGGGGCGTCCGGCAGCGGGAAGCCGGGCGGATCGGCGGGGATCGGGTGCACCGCGAAGAAGACGTCGAACAGGGGGTTGCGCCCGGGCACCGGCTCGGCCCGCGCGGTCTCGGTGGCGGCCGCGACGATGTCCTCGAACGGCAGTACCGCGTGCTCGGCCGCGGCGAGCACGGCGTTGCGCACCTGGACCACCGATTCCGCGGGATCCGGGACGCCGCCGAGGTCCACCCGGACCACCGCGGTCTGCTCCAGCATGCCCACCAGGTCCTCGGTTCCCGGCCGGTCGCGTCCGGCCACGGGCACCCCGACCGCCAGGTCGGTGCTGCCGGTGCGCTCGGCCAGCAGCGCGAAGAACCCGGCCAGCAGCGCGGCGGACGCGGGCGCGTCCCGGTCGGCGGCTAGCTCGCCGAGCGCGCGCGCCGTGTCCGGCGGCACGGTGAACCGGACGGTGCCGGCGCTCCAGTCGCGTACGGCCGGGCGGGGCCGGTCCGCGCGTAGTTCGGCCCCGGCGAACCCGGCCAGCGCCGTGCGCCAGAACTCCAGATGCCGGCGTGCCGCCTGACTGGTCGACAGTTCCCGCTGCCAGGCCGCGTGGTCGCCGTAGCCGATCCGCGGCTCGGGCACGCTCCGGCCCCGGTAGACCGAGCGTAGCTGATGCGCGATCAGCTCGAGCGACCGGTCGTCCGCCGCCATGCGGTGCACCACCATCAGCAGCGTGGCCTGCGCGTCCTCGGCCGGGCGCACCAGCCGCAGCCGCACCGGCGCCGCGGCCGCGAGATCGAAGGGCTCGGCGAGCATTCCGGCGAGCACGGTGGAGGGATCGCCGAGCTCGGGCTCCAGCCGTATCGTCCGGTACGGCAGAACGACCGGGACCGGCAGCCCGGATCCGTCGCTCTCGTACCGGGTGCGCAGGATCGCGTGCCGGGCGAACAGCCCGGCCAGCGCCGCCTCCAGCGCGTCGAGGTCGAGCGCACCGGGCAGCCGCACCACCACCGGCACGTTGCCGACCGCGCTGTGTGGGGCCGACTGCTGGTGCAGCCAGAGCCGCCACTGCGCCGCGGACAGCCGCGCCCCCTGCGCCCCGGTCGGCGCCGCCGCGCCCGGCGCGCCGGCCAGGTCGCCCGCGTCGAGCAGGCTCGCGAGGCCGTAGACGGTGCGGGTCTCGAACAGGGCGTTGATCGGGATCTCGGTCTCGAGCTCCTCGTTCAGCCGCAGGATGATCTGCACCGCGCGCAGTGAGTCGCCGCCGAGCGCGAAGAAGTCCTCGTGCACGCCGATCGTCTGCTGCCCGAGCACCTCGGCCAGGATCTTCGCGATCCGCCGCTCGGTGGGGCTGGTCGGCGCGCCGTCCCGGTCGCCGCCGCCGGGCCCCGCGGCCTCGGCCTCGGCGCCCGCCGTGGCGTCGGGCCCGGGCAGTGCGGAGCGGTCCAGCTTGCCGTTCGCGGTCCGCGGGAAGCTGTCCACGGTGACGAACCGGGCCGGGATCATCGAGGCCGGCAGCGAGCGGGCCAGGTAGAGCTGGAGCCGCCGCGGGTCGGGCGCCGCGGCCGGATCGGCCGGCCGGATGTAGCCGACCAGCGCGTCCGCCCCGGTTCCGTCCCGGAACGCGCCCACCACGGCCTCGGCCACCTCCGGATGCCCGGACAGCCGGTGCTCGATCTCTCCGGGCTCGATCCGGAATCCGCGGATCTTGATCTGGTCGTCGCCGCGGCCGAGGATCTCGATCCGCCCGTCCGGATGCCGGCGTGCGAGGTCGCCGGTGCGGTAGAGCCGGGCGTGCGGGTCCGGGTCGAAGGGGTCCGCGACGAACCGCGCGGCGGTCAGCCCGGCCCGGCCCGGATAGCCCACGGCCAGCCCGGTCCCGCCGATGTAGAGCTCCCCGGCGTCGCCCGCGGCGACCGGCTCGAGGCGCTCGTCGAGCACGTACAGCGTGGTCTCGCGGACCGGCGCGAACTCGGCCGGCCGGCCGCGCTCGTAGCGGGTGGTGCTGGACCAGACGGTCGTCTCGGTGGGCCCGTACAGGTCCCAGAGCACGACGTCCTCGCCCAGCAGCCGCTCGGCCAGGTCGCCGGGCAGCCGCTCGCCGCCGCACAGCACGGTGAACCCGCGCGGCGGGCTCCAGCCGGCCTCGAGCAGCAGCCGCCAGGTGATCGGCGTGGCCTGCATCGCCCGGGCGCCGCAGTGTTCGAGCAGCGCCGCCAGCCGCCGCGGGTCGGCGATCTCGGATTGGCCCGCGACCAGCACCCGGCCGCCGGTGGTCAGCGGCAGGAAGAGTTCGAGCCCTGCGATGTCGAAGGAGATCGTGGTCACCGCGGGCAGCACGAGGTCCGCCGGCAGCCCGAGGCGTTCGAGCATCGAGGCGGTGAAGTTGGCGAACGCCCGGTGCGTCACCACGACGCCCTTCGGCTGCCCGGTCGATCCCGAGGTGTAGATGACGTACGCGGGGTCCTCGGGCCGCGGCGGCTCGCACGGCGCGGGCCCGGAGCGCGCCGGGATGTCGTGCAGATGGATGCGCGTGCGCACGTCCAGGCCGCGGCACGCCCCGGCGTCCCCGGCCAGCACGACCTCGGCGCCGCTGTCCCGGACGATGTAGCCGAGCCGGTCGATCGGATGTTCCGGGTCCAGCGGCAGGTAGGCCGCACCGGAGAACTGCACGCCGAGCAGAGCGGGGATCAGGTCGACGCCGCGCGGCACGGCCACCGCGACCAGATCGCCCCGGCTCACCCCGCTCTCGCGCAGCCGCGCGGCCACCGCGTCGGCGTCGGCCAGCAGGCGGGCATAGGTCAGCCGGACACCGGCCGACTCGACGGCCGTGCGCTCGGGGGTGCGCCGCGCCTGGGCCCGGATGAGTTCGGGCACCGTGGCCGCGGCGCCCGGCCCGGCGGGGCGGTCGGCGGCGGGCTCGGTCGGGTCGGTGTGGGTCACGGGCGCTCCTGGGCTGTGCGGCGGGCGGTCGTCCCGGCCGGCCGAAGGGGTCTCGAGCCGGCCGGTCAACCGCCCGCCCCGTCCTCGATGAAGTCCGCCGCCACCCGGATCAGCGCCTCGTCCGCGCGGAAGAGCGACGCGTGGTCGCCGTGCGGAGCGATCAGCAGCCGGGCGTCGGGCAGGGCCCGGGCCACCATCGTCGAGCCCTGCGGATGCGCGGTCTCGTCGTCCTCGCTGGTGACCACCAGGACCGGCTGGCCCACCTTGCCGAGGTAGGGTTCGACGTCGGTCCGGGCCAGGGTGCCGTTGAGCCGGCAGTACCGGTAGAAGAGCTCGGCGTTGGCGTACGGGTAGAGCACGTGGTGCTCGAGCCCGGCCGGCGCGCTGCTCAGCGCCATCCGGCAGATCATGTTCTGCACCGAGCGCGCGGCGCCGCGGCTCTGCGCGGCCACCGCCATCAGCTCGACCAGGTCGTGGTGGAACCGGGTCTTCGGGCCGTGGCCGTCGCCGAACTCGTAGGCGCCGTGCCACAGGCTCAGTGAGCTGATCCGCTCGGGCCGGTCGGCCGCGGCGGCGAGGCCGATGACGGCGCCCCCGCACAGGCCGATGACGTGCGCGGCCGGCACTCCGTAGTGGTCGAGGACGGCGAACAGGTCGGCCGCCTGGGCCGCGCAGTCCACCTCGTGCTCGGCCGGGCCGTCGAACGCGCCGAACAGCCCGCGGCTCTCCCAGGTCAGCACAAGCCGATCGCGGGCGAGGTGACGCAGCCAGGTCTCGGTGAGCGCGGCGGGCATCCCGCAGGCCGGGATGAACACGACCGCCTGCCCGCCCGACCCGGCGCTGTAGGTCTGCAGCGGTACACCGTCGAACGAGCGCACCACCCGCTTGTGGAAGAACGCGTCGAAACCCGCCCCCGCCGTCTCGGCCGCGATCCGGTCGACGTCGGCCGGCAGGTCCCGTGCCGCGCGCCCGGCCGCCGCCGCGTCCGCGAGCGCGAGCCGTTCGCTCACCACCCGCTCGAAGACCTGGAGCCCCTCGGGCCGGTCCGCCGCGGGTTCGAGCCCGCCGACGCCGACGCCCCGGGCCAGCCGGTGCAGCAGCGGCGCCACCGCGTCCTGGTCCGCGGCCGACCAGCCGGCCGGCTCGGACCCGTCGCCCGCCACCGGCACGACGCGCACCGCCCCGCCCAGCGCCGCGACCAGCGGCCCGACCGAGAGCACGGACTCCGCCAGTCGCGCGATCGCCGCGCTCGCGCGCGTGTCCAGCATGGCGGCGGCCTCCTCGTGCGGGTTCTGATGGGGACGGTCCGGCCCGGGTGCGGCGCGCTCGCCGCGGCCCGGGCCGGCGCGGTGCGCTAGCGGGTCGGGAAGGCGTGCCCGCGGGTGGTCGCGGTGACCCTCCGGTTGTGCGTGTACCGGTCGGTGCCGGCCACCAGCACCGCGCCGTAGTCCTTCAGGCTGACCCGGCCGCCGTACTCGTCCACGTCCTCGGTGTCCGGGTAGATCTCGACGCAGGTCGGCACGTACCGGCCGGCGAAGCCCAGGCGCATCTCCTGGTCCATCGCGCTGTGCGGCTTCGAGGCGTGCATCATCGTCGACCAGAACATGATCGCCTCGCCCGGGCGCATCACCATCGAGATGGCCCGCTCCTCCGGCGGACGCCAGTCCGGGTCCTTCTGCAGCTGCCGGTAGTCGTATCCGTAGAAGCCGCGGTTGACCCCGTCCTTGTCCTGCTGGTTGATCTCGTCCGGCTGGTAGTGCATCCCCTTGGTCTCGTCGTAGAACATCGTGTGGTGCGTGCCCGGGATGAACTGCAGGCAGCCGGTCTCCTCGGTGGCCGGGGTGAAGGCCGTCCACACCGTGATGGTGCCGCCGAACTCCCTCGCCTCCGCGGGCCAGACGATCTGCGGCTTGCCCGAGGCGAACGCGAAGGTGTCGGCCTGGTGCCAGTCGGTGCCCTCGTCGCCCGGGTACTTCGGGAAGAACTCCGAACGCCAGCACAGCACGTCCGGACCGAGCACCGAGGTCACCCGGTCGACGATCTCCGGCCGGCAGATGTGGTCGGCCAGGAAGGTCGAGTCGAGGTGGCGGTCGTAGTTGGCGATGTTCGTGTTGCCCGCCTGGGCGTCCTTCTCCTCGTACACCGAGCCGGCGCGGTTCATCAGGCGCAGCCGCTCGCGCTTCCACAGGCGGCGCATCTCGTCTTCCTCGTACACCTTGAACGGGCCGAGGTAGCCGTGCTCGTGGAACTGCGCGACCTCCTCCGGGCTCGGGGTGTAGATCTGCCCTGTCGTGGTGTCCGTCATCGTCCCTCCTCCGCGGTCTCAGACTCCTTGCTCTCGCCCAGCTGCTGCTTGACGAGCGCGGCGAGGGCCTCGACGCTCGCCTCCTCGAGTTCGGCCACATCGACCTCGATGCCGTACTCCTCGTTGACCAGGGCCACGATCCGGATGAAGGCGAGCGACGTGGCGCCCTGGTCGAAGACGTCGAGAGCGGGGTCGACGTCGCGTTCGAGCACGGTGCGCACCGCCTGCTCGACCGTCTGCCGCACCCCTGCCGGCGCGGTGCCGGCCTGCAGCGCGGTCATCGCCGCCCCACCCTGAACTCAGTTTCCCAGCGCATCGCGATCCACCTTTCCCTGCAGCGTCATCGGGATCTCCGTGACGACCTTGTAAACGGACGGCCTCAGGTGCCGCGGCAGCGCGGTCCTGGCCTGCCGCTCGGCCGCTTCCTGCGGCGGCTCGGCGTCCGGCGCGAGGCCGGGCGCGGGCAGCAGATAGGCGACCAGGCGCACGTCGCCGCCGCCGAAGTCGCGGGGCCGGACCACCGCCTGGGCGATCTGCGGCAGCCGGGTGAGGCAGTGCTCGATCTCGGCCGGCTCGATCCGGAAACCGCGGATCTTGAGCTGGTCGTCCGCCCTGCCGAGGTAGCCGAGCCCGCCGTCGGGCAGCCGCTTCGCCAGGTCCCCGCTGCGGTAGAGCCGCTCCTCGCCCAGCGCGGCGCCGGACCGGAAGCGCCGCGCGGTCAACTCGGGGCGGCGCAGATAGCCGCGGGCGACCCCGCCGCCGGCGATGTACAGCTCCCCGGGCTCACCGTCCGGCACCGGCTTCCCGTCCTCGTCGAGCACGTACACGCGCAGATCGGGGATCGACACGCCGATCGGGCTGGCACCGGGCGCGTCCAGGTCCGCCGCGGTGATCCGCCGGTAGGTGCAGTGCACCGTGGTCTCGGTGATGCCGTACATGTTGACCAGCTCCGGCTTCCGGTCGCCGTGCCGCGCGATCCACGGCGCCAGCATGCTCGGCTCGAGCCGCTCGCCGCCGAAGACCACGAGCCGCAGCGCGAGGTCCGCCGTGCCGTCCCCGCTGCTGGCGAACAGCACGGTCTGCAGCTGGTGGAAGGCCGAAGGGGTCTGATTCAGCACGGTGACCCGCTCCGTCCGCAGCAGCGCAGCGAGCAGGTTCGGCGACCGCGTGGCCTTGGTCGGCAGCAGCGCCAGGCGGCCGCCGAACAGCAGCGCGCCCCAGATCTCCCAGACCGAGAAGTCGAAGCTGATCGAGTGGAACAGCGCCCAGGTGTCGCCGTCGTCGAAGCCGAACCAGGGATCGGTCTGCTCGAACAGCCGCACCAGGTTCCGGTGCTCGACCTCGACGCCCTTGGGCGCGCCGGTGGAGCCGGAGGTGTAGATGACGTAGGCGAGATCCTGCCCGCGGGCCGCGCGCCGCGGCTCGGGCGGTTCGGCCTGCTCGATCGGTTCGCTCGCGCCGCCGGACTCGATCCCGTCCCCGGAGATCAGGACCAGCCCGGCCCGGGCGCCGACCGCCTCGGCGCAGTCCCGCGCGGCCACCACGATCGGCGCGGCGCAGTCCTCGAGCAGGTACGCGATCCGCTCCGCCGGATAGTCGGGGTCGATCGGCACGTACGCGCCCCCGGCCTTGAGGATGCCGAGCATGCCGACGATCGCCTCGGGAGTGCGCCGCGCGCACAGGCCGACCAGGACGTCCGGGCCGACCCCGAGCCGCGCGAGACGGTCGGCCAGCCGGTCGCTGCGCGCGTCGAGCTCGCCGTAGCCGATCTCCTCGTCCGGAGTGGACAGGGCGACCCGCCCGGGCGCCGCGCGGACGCGTTCCCGGAAGATCTCGTGCAGGGTCCCGCCAGGGAGTCTCACCGCCGCGATCCTCCAACCGTCAGCTCGGCCGCAGCCATCGATGCCACTCCTCGATCACTCGGAGCGAAAGCCGCAGTGGCCCACGTGGACCCACGTTAAAAGGCCCCTGATCGCCTGTGATGTCACGTGAACCAGGGGCCACGGGCCTCCGACCGCCGCCGAGGAGCGGGGCGTCGGGGCACGGCTCAGCCGCTCGGGGCGACCGTCCTGCGCATGACGCAGTGCTTGGTCCCGACAGGGCGCTGATAGCTGAAGCCGGCCTGCTCGAACATGCCGCGCGTGCCGTTGTAGAGGAACGACGCCTTCTCCTTCGCGCCGCCGGTGTCCTGCGGGTACGCCTCGACCAGGCCGCCGCCGCGCACCGCGATCAGCTCCACCGCGCCGCGCAGCGCCACCGCGGCGACACCTCGGCGGCGGTGGTCGCGGTCCACGAAGAAACAGGTGAGCCGATAGTCCGGCGGCTCCTGCAGACCGGCCTGGTATTCCTTCTTGTGGTTGATGTTGGGCAGTTCGCGCACCGAGCCGTACTCGCACCAGCCGATCGCCGCCTCACCCGCGAACACGAGCGCGGCGTGGGCGTCGCCGGACAGCACCCGGTCGCGCTTGTTCTCCCGGTTGCCCTCGACCCCGCGGCCCTTCTCCCCGGGCTCCCGGTGGAACCACGTGCACCAGCATCCGCCCCACACGCCGTTGTGCTTCTCGACCAGCGCGGCGAACGCGTCCCAGGTGTCCGGGCCGAGCGGCCGTACGGTGTACTCCTGCGTCTCCATGCACCCGATTGTGCCGGTGCCCGCCCGTCCGGCCAGTCGCCGTTCCGGGCGACCGGCCGGACGGGGTCAGCTACCGAGCGGGCGCGAGCGCCGGTGCGCGCTGCACGGCAGCGACGCGAAGCCCCGCTGGTTCGGGCAGTGCACCCGCCGGGCGTTGTCCAGGTCGAGCTCGTAGTCGTCGAACAGCGCGCCGACCTCCTCGAGCGCGATCCGCATCTCCAGGTTGGCCAGCGGGGCGCCGAGGCAGTGGTGCGGCCCGCGGCCGAAGCTGATCGTCTTCGCGGTGTCCCGGTCGAGGTCGTAGCGGTCCGGGTCGGGGAACGCCCGGTCGTCCCGGTTCGCGGACGCCGGCAGTACCGCGATCCGGGCCCCGGCCGGCAGCACCGTGCCGTACATCTCCAGGTCCTGCGTCAGCGAACGGACCGTCAGCTGGTTGCCCGAGTCGTAGCGCAGGGTCTCGGTGGCCCAGTCGTCGGCCCGGCCGTCCAGGCCCGCGCGGGCGATGTCCTTGTGCAGCCAGCCGTGATACCAGGCGTTGCCGATGGTCTTCCCGGTCGACTCGTTGCCCGCGCTGATCACCAGGAACAGGAACGCGACGATCTCCGAGTCGGTCAGCTTCGCGCCGTACACCTCGGAGCCGATCAGATGCGAGGTGAGGTTCTCCCGCGGCCGCCGGCGCAGACCGTTGACCAGCGCCACGAAGTACTCGGCCAGCCGCAGCGCCGCCGAGACCGCGGTCTGCCCGCGCTCGGTCGAACCGTCCCCGCGCTGGTTGAGCAGGTCGGTGTCGGCCCGGATCTGGTCCCAGTCCTCGCTCGGGATGCCGACCATCTCGCAGACCACGTCGTTCGGCACCGCCGCGGCGTAGTCGGAGGCGAAGTCGAAGCTGGGCAGGTCACGCAGCGGCTCCAGGCGGGCTTGGGCGTGCTCGCGGATGCGCGGCTCGAGCGTCGCCACGTGGTTCGGGGTGAACGCGCTCGAAGCCAGCCGGCGGTACGCGCCGTGCTCCGGCGGGTCCATCGCGTGGAACAGGATCCGCTTGGACGCCTGCGGATCCCACAGCTCTGGTTCGAGCGAGATACCGTTGCGGATCGAGAAGATCGAGGACTTGCTCAGGGCGAAGTCGACGTCGTCGTAGCGGGAGAGCGCCCAGAAGTCGCGCTCCTCGTTGCGGTATAGCGGCGCGTGCTCACGCAGCCACGCGTACGTCGGGTACGGGTCCTCGTGCATCCGGTAGTCGAACGGGTCGTAGACCGCCGGCGCCTCGCCGGAGAGTTCGCTGCTCATCGTCATGGCCTTGGCTCCGCGGGTGTGCGCGACAGGTACTGGGAACGTAGGGCGCCGGACCCGTATCCCGCCTGTCACCCGATCCGGGGACCGCCCCGCGCCCCCGGATCGGGTGACAGGACAGCGCCCCGGGGCCCCTCCTACATTGAGCCGAAGGTGTTCGATCAACGGGCAGGGAGCGGTTGTGGCAACGACCAACGTCGAGGACATCTACGAACTCTCCCCGCTGCAGCGAGGCATGCTCCTGCACACCGTGCACGACGGCTCCTCGGACATGTACCTCGGCCAGCACGTCTACATCGTCGACGGCCGGCTCGACACCGAAGCCCTGGTCCAGGCCTGGCGCGAGGAGATCGCCGCGCACCCCTCGCTGCGCGCCTCCTTCCACTGGGAGGACCTGGACAAGCCGCTCCAGGTGGTGCACCGCGAGGTCGTGCCGCCGGTGCACCGCGCCGACTGGTCGGACCTCGACGAGGACGCCCAGCGCGTGCAGCTCGACCTGATGATGGTCAAGGACCGCGCCGAGGGCTTCGACCTGACGACGGCGCCGCTGCAGCGGCTGCACATGGTCCGGCTCGGCGAGGACCGGCACGCGCTCGCCCTGAGCCACCATCACCTGCTGTTCGACGGCTGGTCTGTTCCGTTGTTCATGAACGAGATCATGGCCCGCTACCAGGCGCTCACCGCCGGCGGACCGCTGCCCCCGCCCGCCCCGCCCTACCGCGACTACATCGGCTGGCTCCAGCGCCAGGACCCCGCGGGCGCCGAGGCCTTCTGGAAGAAGACCATGGCCGGGACCGCGCCGTTCCGCTTCGCCCCGCAGCGGCCGGTCGACCCGCGCCAGGGCACCGGACTCGTCGAGCGGCACGTCGTGGACATCGCCGGCGCCGTCGAGGACGGACTGCGCGAGGCCGCGCTGCGTCACCGGGTGACCCCCAACGCCCTGCTCCAGGCTGCGTGGTCGGTCGTGCTGCAGCGCTACTCCGGAGGCTCGGACGTCGTCTTCGGCTGCGTCAGCTCCGGCCGCCCGGCGGACCTGCCGGACGTGGACCGGATGATCGGCATGTTCGTCAACACCCTGCCGATCCCGATCACCGTGCCCGCGGACGGCGAGCTCGGCCCGTGGCTGCGCGCGATCCAGCAGACGAACGCGGAGATCCGCCGCTACGAGTACAGCCCGCTCTCCGACATCAAGCGCTGGGCCGGAGCCCCCGGCCGGGACCTGTTCGACAGCCTGTTCGTACTCGGCAACTACGCCTTCCTGATCGAGGTCGACGACGACAGGGCCGGCCGCCTCTCGGTACGCTCGCAGACCACGTACGACAAGGTCAGCGTCCCGCTGTCGCTGATCGTGACCCCGGCCCCGATCTCCGAGCTGCACCTGCTCTACCACCGCGACCGCTTCGACCCGGAATTCATCGCCGACGTCTGCGACCGGCTGCTCGCCGTGATCGACGCCCTCGTCCACGCCGACGCGATCGCCCCGGTGCTCGAGGCCGCGGGCCCGGCCCCGGAAATGCCCGCCGAGCCGGACGAGCAGGGTTCGTCCCCGGGCAGCGGGCCCCGGCACGCCGAGACGCCGGAGGAGGAGGCGATCGCGGCCGTCTACCGCGACATCCTCGAGGTGTCCGAGGTCGACGTGACCGCGAGCTTCTTCGAACTCGGCGGCGACTCCTTCGGCGCGGTCCGCGCCGTCGGCCGGATCGAGAACGCGACCTTGGCGATGCTCGCGCTCAACCCGAGCGTCCGGGCCCTCGCCCTCGCCGTCGCGAACGTGGACCCGGGTGAGGGCGGCGACGCGCTCGACGCGGAGATCGCGGAGCTCGAACGCCAGTTGGCCGAGAAGACCCTGCGGGTCAAGCAGGCCAGGGCCGCCGCCGACCCTTCCGCGGACGCGGCGGACCCGGCGCGCTTCGCCGGCGGCGGGACCGTCCTGGAACGCCAGCTGTCCGAGTACTACGGCGGCCTCGGCCAGGACGAGGAGATCGCCCAGGCCAACTCGGGCCACGGCGACCTCGAGTTCGAACGGACCAAGGAGATCCTGCTGCGCCACCTGCCCCCGGCGCCCGCCGTGATCGCGGACATCGGCGGCGGACTCGGCCGCTACGCGCTCTGGCTGTGCGGCCTCGGCTACCGGGTGGTCTACCGGGACATCGTCCCGCTGCTCGTCGAACAGTTCGTCGCGGCGCTCTCGCCCGGAGACGACGTCGACTACGCCGTCGGCGACGCCCGCGACCTCGACCTGCCGGACGAGAGCGTCGACGCCGTGCTGCTGCTCGGCCCGCTCTACCACCTGCCGGAGGCGGAGGACCGGCTGCGGGTGATCAGCGAGGCGCGGCGGATCGTGCGCCCCGGCGGCGCCGTGTTCGCCGCCGCGGTCTCCCGCTGGGCCGCCCGACTCGACGGCACCCTGCGCGAGCGCATGTACGAGCGCGGAGCCGAGATCATGGGCCTGATCGACGCGGTCGAACAGACCGGAGTGCTCCCGCCGCTCGCCCGCGGCGGGTACACCGCGTACACGCACCGGCCGAGCGACCTGGCCGCCGAGCTCGAGCAGGCCGGACTGGAGCTCGCCGACCTGGTCGGCGTGGAGGGCGCGGCGTTCCTGCTCACCGACCTGGCCGAGCGGATGGCCGACCCCCGGGCCCGGCAGGCCATCTTGGAGGGCGCGAGGGCGCACGAGCGGATCCCCGAACTGCTCGGCATCGGCCCGCACCTCGTGGCTACCGGCCGTAAGCGGACCGTATGAGAGGATGACCGTATTCGACCTCGTATCACGGGAAGGGCGCCGGCGTGAATCCGGAGAACGCGACCGATACAGACCGAGAATCAGTGCTCGAATGGCTGCTGGATTCCGATCCATCCCTGCGCTGGCAGGTACAGCGCGACCTGCTCGGCGCCCTGCCGGAGCAGTGGCGGGCCGAGCGGGCGAAGGTGGAGACCGAGGGCTGGGGCGCCCGGCTGCTCGGCTACCAGGACGAGGAAGGCCTGTGGGCCGGCGGCGCGTTCATCCCCAAGGGCTTCGACTTCGCGGAGTGGCGGGAGGTGGGCCAGCCCTGGACCGCCACCGCGTTCACGCTCTCGCAGCTGCGTGAGTTCGGCCTCGACCCCGAGACCGAGCTGGCGAAGCGCACCGTGAAGCTCATCGGCGCCAACGCCCGCTGGGACGCGGACGGATCGCCGTACTGGGCGGGGGAGACCGAGGAGTGCGTCAACGGCCGCGTGGTGGCGGACGGGGCGTACTTCGGCGCCGACGTCGACGCGGTGGTCGCCCGGCTGGTCGGCGAACGCCTCGAGGACGGCGGCTGGAACTGCGAACGGGCGAACGGCTCGGTCCGCTCGTCCTTCGCCACCACGATCAACGTGCTCGAAGGACTGCTGGAGCACGAGAAGGCCACCGGCGGCACCGAGGCCTCACGGCAAGCCCGCGCGACCGGTGAGGAGTACCTGCTCAGCCGCGCCCTGTTCCGCCGGCTGAGCACCGGCGAGCCCGCGGACGAGCAGTTCCTCGAGCTGCTCTACCCGTCCCGGTGGTACTACGACGTTCTCCGGGCCCTGGATTACTTCCGCGCCGCCGCCGAGTTCGACGGCGCCGCCGCCGACCCGAGGCTTGAAGAGGCCGTGCGGCACCTGCGCTCCCTGCGCCGCCCGGACGGGAAGTGGCAGCTCGACCGCACCCTGCCGGGCCGCACCTGGTTCGAGCTCGACGACGGCGCGGGCGAGCCGTCCCGCTGGGTCACCTTCCGCGCGATGCGCGTCCTCGACTGGTGGCAGGGCTAGGTCGTGGGTTGAAATTATAGCCG
>Ga0302314_10000494_pt1 | contig 73495 bp, 61 predicted proteins | sample III_Palsa_N2_3_FD_200533 | JGI IMG/M metagenome (GOLD analysis project Ga0302314, IMG submission 200533) | Peat permafrost microbial communities from Stordalen Mire near Abisko, Sweden - III_Palsa_N2_3 | ecosystem: Environmental > Terrestrial > Soil > Palsa > Peat permafrost | place: Sweden...
TGGGGCGCTGCCCGCCAAATGGCTTTTCAATCATCGCTGGAGCGATGGAGGCACTTGTCCCGTCAGCGGCCAGCCGCTCCGGCGGGAGGTGATCGGGGGGAGGATGACCTGCTGGAGCCCCGCCGTGCAGCGTCCGTTGTGAGTTTCGGGCTGGGTTAGCCGATGATTTCCAAGAGCGGTTCCCTCCGCTTGCCAAAGCCGTGGTTTTTGGCACCCTCATCGCTCACGCCAACCCCTAATTCAATCCAAATATCATGAGCAAGCCCAAAGCCAAAGCGACCGATTCCTCCGCCCCCTCTTCCGAGGCCGTGGCAGCCGTCATCACCACCACCGCGGGGGAAATCGTGGTCGAGTTCTGGAGCGATGTGGCGCCGAAGACGGTGGAGAATTTCGTGAAGCTGGCGAAGGAAGGTTTCTATGACGGGACCGCCTTCCACCGCATCGTCAAGGGGTTCATGATCCAGGGCGGCGATCCGCTCAGCAAGAAGGACGATCCCCGGGTCGGCACCGGCGGCCCGGGTTACCAGATCAAGGCCGAGTTCAACGACCGCCCCCACGTGCGCGGCGTCCTCTCGATGGCCCGCTCCCAGAATCCCGATTCGGCGGGGAGCCAGTTTTTCATCTGCCTGGGGGACGCGACGTTCCTCGACCGGCAGTACACCGCCTTCGGCAAGCTGATCAAGGGCGACGACATCCTCGGCAAGATCGGCGATACGCCCACCCAGGTCAGCGGCGGCGGCGAGAAGAGCAAGCCGACCACGCGGGTGGGGGTGGAGAAGGTGGAGATCGTTCCCCTCGCCTCTCTTTCCGCCTGAGCGGAGCGAAGAGAAGGACCTCCGGATGGAGGCCGACCGTCTTAGGTCCTGTTAGCGATTTGCGGAGGGCCGCGCCGTCGGGCCGTTGGCCCTCTCCCAAGGCGCGAGCGACGTGGTGTGTATTGTATCAAGGAGTGAGCAACGCCGGGAGAGGGGCAACGGACCCCGGCCCGAAGGGTTGAGGCTAAAAGGTTCTCCCTCGGCGTTGCTCGCTCCTTGAGTGTCGCAACGGATTGCCTCCCAGCCATGCTAGTTAGTTTCCCAGGGGGATTATTGCGCTATCGCGCAGGCATTCACGGCGTCGCTCGCGCCTTGATGGAGAACCTTTTAGTCTCAACGCGGCCCTCCGCAAATCGCTAACAGGACCTAGGCTGAAATCAGCCTAAGGCGGTGAAGCAGCGGATGAAGAAGATGGAGAAGACCTCCTGGGACTTCGTCAATTCCTCCTCAACCAGGGCGCGGAAGTCGAGATGGATTCCGGCAGCCTGGAGCCAGAGGGCCTCGGGGCTGCTTTCGATCCGTTCGAGGGTGTGGGGGTCTTCTTCCAGGAGGAGCATCTGGCATGAGTTCGCCAGCTGATCGCAGAGGCGGAGGACGACGCTGAGGAAGCGGGCGTCGCCGCGACCGGAAACGCCCTGGGGCCAGGGGGTGGGATCGAAATGTTGATGTTGCCGCACCGCCGCGACCACCTGGGGAGGGAGATGGGAGCGGGCGCAGAGCAGGGCCGAGACATCGGCATGGCTGAAGGAGAGGATTTCCCGCTCGGCTTCCGGCAGGGGGAGCGGGCTTTGCAGGATGGCCTCGACCTCATCGGGGAAGGCGGAGAGGAGGAAGAGCCAGCCGACATCGTGGAGGAGGCCGGCCAGATACTCGGTGCCGGCCGGGCGGAAGCAATCAGAGGAGATTTTTTCGGCCAGGCGCGCGATGAAGATGTTGCGAATCCAAAAATGGGTCCACTTCGGCGGGAGCTTCAGCGTCCGCAATTGATGGAAGATGCCCGCGCTGAAGACGACCTCGCGCAGCTTGGCGAAGCCGAGGAAAAAAACGGCTTCCTTGAGGGTGGAGACTTTCCCGCCGTAGGCGGTTGAATTGGCGGTGCGAAAGACCCGCGCGGTGAGGGCCGGATCGAGAGCGATGACCTCGACGCATTGCTCGATGGTGCTCAGGTCCGAATGGACGAGGCGCCAGAGCTTTCCCAGGGGGCTGTCGGCGGCGGGAACGATCTCCTGATGAGATTCGAGCGCTTCGGCTAACCGGGCCCGGCAGGCGAAATGCGGGGCGCTCTCGATCGCGAGGGGCGGCAGTTCCGCGATGTGGGCTTGATCCGTGTCGGCCTGTTCCATGAGTGGTTTTACTTAGCCTTGTTATGGCACAACTTTTTTCCCCGTGCAAGGAGGGGAATTGCGAAGTTGAAGAAATTTGCCGCTTCGGAGCGGGAGAAGGAGTGGCGACGGGCGGCGTTCATCGATGTTCATTCTGCTTTTCGGCATTCCGGGCGCTGTTCTCAAGGAGTAAATTTGAAAATCATCACCGGCCGAGCCGGCTCAAGCTCAAGCTCAAGCTCCCATCAGGTATTTTGAGAGGAGGGTGCTTTTCCCGCATTCCGCCTGGAGTTTCAGCCAGTCGGGATGAAGCTTTTCGGTGGGCAGGGACCAGAGTTCGCGATGCAGCCAGGCGACCGTCTCTGAGTTGGCGAGCAATCGCATCTGTTGTTTCCGATCGATGCCGCCGGGACCTTCCCGGATCAGCCGCTGGCACAGCTCGGGCTGACGGGAGGGAGGGGACTGGGACTCTTGGGAGCCAGCGGAGGGGGACGGCTTCTGCCGAATCATCGAGAGGTGGATCGCCGTGACATAGGGGGAGAGCAGGGCCTCGATCCATAACTCGGAAGAGGCGGGCTCCCCGGCCTCTTCTTCGTCGAGCCCTTCCAATTCCTGCGGCGGGTTTGATTCTTCGGGGGTCAGGAAGAGGCCCCGGGACTTGCAGTTCATCCCCAGGCGGCTCTGGCTGCTGATCCAGGCCAACAGCGGGGCGAAAATCCAACCGGCGAAAACCGGCAGCAGCCAGAGAACCCCCGCCGTCAGGTAGTGAAACGCGATCGCCAGGAGCGCCAAGCCGAGGAGACTGACCCAGCCGTAGGTTTTCAGGCATTGCCCGAAGGAAAGCCCGGTGTCGGCGCGATTTTGGGTCGACCAATGGATCTGGAAGCCGAAGAGCGCCGAAAATACGAAGAGGGTGTGAAAAATCATCAAGAGCGGGGCCAAGGCGGAGGAAAACAAGGTTTCGAGAACCGCGCTGGCCACCAGCGGGAAGAAGCCGCCGAACAGGCGGGCTTGAGGAAGCGCGGCGAGAAGGCTGAGCAGGCGGGGGGTGAAAAGCAGGACCAGGACCAGGATCGGCAGGAGGCCGGAAGCGGAGGGGGCGGTCGCCGCGCCCAAGGCCTCGGGACCGGCGGAGAGGGCGAGAAATCTTTCCCGGCTGTAGCTGGCGAAGGAACCGGCGATGAGAAAGGTCAGCCAGAGCGGGGAGCAGAGGTAGGACATCAGGCCGATCGCGAGCTGCAGGCGGTTCCCGAGAGCGATGCCCCGGGCGAAAAGGAACCAGAAATGCTGCAGGTTCCCGATGCACCAGCGGCGGTCCCGCTTGAGCATGTCGCTGACGTTGGGCGGCTCTTCCTCGTAGCTGCCGGGCTCTTCAAAGGCGACCCAGACTTCGTAGCCCGCGCGGAACATCAGGGCGGCCTCGACGGTATCGTGGCTGAGCACATGGGTCTGCTGGTCGCCCGGGAGCGGGAGCTGGGGCAGGCCGCAGTGCTCGATGAACGGCGCGAGGCGGAGGATGGCGTTATGCCCCCAATAGGAGCTGGAGGCCATCTGCACCAGGCTGCACCCCTGGAAAAAGGCATTCCCGTAGAGTCGGCCCGCGAATTGCCGGATCCGCCGGAAGAGCGAGCGTCCCAGGACCGGAACGGGACGGGTTTGCAGGATGCCCACAGTGGGATTGGCCTCCATGGCGCGGACCAGCCGGACGAGGGTGGGACCGCTCATGATGCTGTCGGCATCGAGGACCACCATGTAGCGGTAGCGCTTGCCCCACCGGCGGCAGAAGTCGGCCACATTGCCGCTTTTCCCGTGAATTCCGCTCCGCCGCTTCCGGTAGAAGATCTTGCCGAAGGCGTTCAGCTCCCGGCAGAGGGCGATCCAGGCGCACTCCTCCTCGACCCAGCGGTTGGGCTGGTTGGAATCGCTCAGGAGGTAGATATCGAATTGGCCGATCTGGCCGGTCTTTTCGAGGCTGCGCCAGATGTTGGCGATCCCCTTGGAGACCCGCCCCACCTCCTCGTTGAAAATCGGCACCACGATGGCGGTCGCCGCGAGGTGGATCGAGTCCTCGGTTTCCCGCCAGGGAGCCCGCATCAGATGGTGCGGGTCCCCTCCCCGCAGCCCGTCGCAAAATCCGAAGACGGCCAGGACGAAGCCGGCGGAGAGCTGGCCGAAGAGAAGCGGGAAGAGGGCGATAATAATGTAATCCCCCCAGAACATCGGCTGCCCCGAGTAACCCTCCAACAGCAGCAGGACGCCCGAGACCGTCAAGAGAATGGAGAGGCCGGTGAAGAGGGTGCGGCGGGGAGCCGCGATCTCGGTGATGCGGGAGCTGTTCATAGAAATTGGGAGAGCCACTCGTAGAGAACCAGATAGATCCCGCTCCAGAGGAGCAGGGCCGTGACCACCGTCTTCTTATCCCAGCGATGCCAAGTCTCCCGCGCCAAACCGAGCATCGGCCCGTAATCGAGGGGACGGGGGGTCATGCTGGAGACATCGAGATCGGGCCCCGTCACCAAAAGGGCGTGGCGGAGCGAGCTCTGAAAATCGGGAGGCAGCTGGGAACGGAGAAATATCGAGGAATCACCCCGAAACATCGGACTCAAGAGCAGCGCGACGTAGCCTTTCCGCAGGACTTCGGAAGGGCTGTCTTCCGATTCGCCCAGGTTGGCGGCCAACCAGGAGGCGATTTCCTGCCGGGTCAGGCCAATGGCCAGGGAGGTCGGATCGATCTCCGGATTCTGCCGCTGTTTCTCCCGCGCCTGCTTCAGGAGATCGAGCACCATGCGAAAGAGATGGGAGCGATCCTCGATGGCGAAGGCGTTCAAAAAGTGGAAGGTCCGGTCATGGGCCTGGTTCCAGGCCAGCCGTTCTTCGGTTTGAGCCGATCTCGTGGGAGGTTTCATTGGTGCCAGGTGTAGGTCCAGGTTTCCGTCAGGGGGGTGTCGGCGCGCATCAGACGGCAGTGCAGTTCGGTCGGCTGATTGTGCTTGAGGGGAACGAGGGTGAAGGTGACTCGCCACGATTTATCGTAGCCGTTCTTATCGACGTGGACGTCGCGAATGGGAGTCTCCGGGGGATCGCAGACCAGATCGAGCCGGGGAGGCGTGGTCTGGGGAATGTCCTCGATGCCGTTGCCCGCGAAATCGACCAGAAACTGGACGGGGACGGTCCCCCCCGGATTCGGCACGGCCGCCGCCGGGGGAAGCGTGTTGACCCGGGTGGCGGTATTGAAGGCCAAAGGAGGACGCGCGGCGTCATTCATGTAAAAATCGACGGTGTAATCGAAATCGAGGCGATCTCCCGCCTTCGGCAGCGGATCGGGTCGCCAGAACAGGACCACATTATCGGTATTCACGTTGTTACTGGCCGCTTGGATCAATTCGACCGCGCCTTTTCCCCAATTACCGTGGGGCGTCACCCAGGCGCTGGGGCGCGCGTTGTATTTCGTTTCCAAGTCCTGATAGTGCTGGAAATCGCGGTCGCGCTGCAGAAGTCCAAAGCCCTTGGGGTTGGCGTCCTGGAAGAGGTAGTTCTGAAGAAAGGGGGTCTGCTCCAAGGGACGCCAGATCCATTCGCCTTTTCCGGTGTTCAAAAGGGCTCCGTCCGAATCATGGATTTCGGGGTGAACTTTGTCCCCGAAATGGTCGGGGGCGTTTTCGCCGTAGAGGTACATGCTGGAGAAGGGGGCGATGCCGATCCGCTTCACGGCTTGGCGGAGGAAGAGGGTGACGTGGACGTCGACGGAGGTCTGCGCGCCGGGATGGATCTTGAACTCGTAGGCGCCGGTGACGCTGGGACTGTCGAGCAGGGCGTCGAGAACCATTTCGGTGGCCTGGGGGGCCGGTTGCTGCAGCCACCAATCAGTGAACGCGGGGAATTCCTCGGCTTGGCCGTCGACCCCGGAATCGACCGCCAGGCCGCGGGCCGTCAGCCCGTAGACCTGGTCTTTGGCGAGGACTCTGAAATAGCTGGCGCCCAGGACCGAGAAAAAGCCGTCGAGCGAATCGGGCTTGTTGATGGGATAACGGAGATAGAAGCCCGCGTAGGGAAGCGTGGGGGACAAGGGAGGATTGAGGGAGAGGTTCAGAAAATTGAAGAAGAGCGGCGAATAGGCGAGCAGATGGACTCCCCGCCCGTCCACGGTGTGGATTCTCGGGCCGTTGGGGAAAGCCCTGCTCACATGATAGAAATCGACCTGGAAGGGCAATCCCTTGTCCCGCCAGAGGCGATAGGCATCCTTCCAAAAGATCCCCTGCTCCTGTTGCGGGGTGAGGTTGGCAAGCTGCGGGGGAAGCGCATTGGCGGGAGGCAGGTATTTTTCTCCGGCCAGTTTTTCGGCCATCTGCTGGACGTGGGCGAAGGTGAAATGATGCCTTTCGCTCGACCGGAGGGTCAGGAACAACAGCAGCGCGGTGACCAAGGCCAGAACCAGATGAATGCGCATGGGAGGGGGAAGTCTAGGGCGTTACTTCGAATTGGGTTCTTTGTTCGGCTTCGGAATTGCCGCCGACCCACACCTGATAGGTGCTCGGTTCGACGATCCGCTGCAGGTCCCAGTCGTAATGGGCCAGCTCGTCGAAACCGAGGGAGAATTCGATCCGCTTGGTCTCGCCCGGCTTGAGGTCGACCCGCTGGAAGCCTTTCAGCTCGCGGACCGGCTCCTCGACGCTGCCTCCCATGTTCCGGATATAGAGCTGGACGATCTCCACCCCCTCCACCACGCCGGTATTCCGAACCTCCGCGCTGATGCGGATCTTGTTGGGGGAGGCGGTGAGGTTTCCCAGGCCCGCCTTGTCGGGCCGGGAGAGCGTCTGCGCGGAAATTTGCGAGAGGCTCGGCTTGAGGTTGGCATAGGCGAACTGGGTGTAGGAGAGGCCGAAGCCGAAGGGAAAGAGGGGCGCGTTGCTTTCATCGATGTAGCGCGAAAAATACTTGTCGGCCGCGCTGCTGGGCGGATGGCTGAGATCGACGTCCTCGGCCGGCCGGCCGGTGGGAAGCTGGTTGTAAAAAAGCGGTTCCTGCCCGACCGCCCGGGGAAAGGTGACGGGGAGCTTGCCGCTGGGATTGACGTCGCCGAAGAGGATATCGGCCACCGCCGGCCCCGCCTCGATGCCGGGATACCAGGCCTCGATGATCGCCGGCACGTGGGCGGCGGCCCATTTGATCGCCAGGGGACGGCCGTCGAAGAGGATCAGGATGGTCGGCTTGTCGAGGCGGGTGATGGTTTCCAGGAGTTTCTCCTGATTGCCGGGCAGGTCGAGGCGAGTGAGGGAGGACGATTCTCCCGTCATTTGCGCGCCGGACTCGCCCAGGGCGAGGATCACCACGGAGGCCTGCCGCGCGGCGGCGACTGCCTGGTCGAAACCGGATTCCGAATCGGTGAGGATGTCAGTTCCCTGGGCATAGAGGAGCCTGGTCTTGGCGGCATCGCAGCGGGCCTGCAGGGCGGTCCGGAGGGTGACGGCGTCCCCGGCGTCGCCCATCGCCGGCCAGGAACCGAGCATATCGAGCTGCGAATCGGCCAGCGGGCCGATCAGGGCGATGGAGGGGGTCTTCTTGTCGAGCGGCAGAACGGCGGGAGAGTAGGGGAAGGCGTTGCCGTTCTTGAGCAAGACGATGGTTTCCTCGGCTGCCTTGCGGGCCAAGGCGCGCTTTTCCGGCGTGGCGACGTAGGGCTTCTTGATTTCGGCATATGGATGGCTGAAGAGGCCGAGAGAGAATTTGACCCGCAATACCCGGCGCACCGCCTCGTCGATCACCGCCTCGGGCAGTTGCCCGGCGCGGACCAGCCCGGGCAGGCGCGTCCGGTAAAGATCGCTCTCCATATCCATGTCGACGCCGGAGGAAATCGCCTTGAGCGCGGCGATCGATTCGGTTTCGGCGATCCCGTGATTGATCAGTTCGCTCACCGCATCGTAATCGCAATCGACGAATCCGCTGAATCCCCATTCCTGGCGGAGGATCCGTTTCAGCAGGAAGGGATTCGCCGTCGAGGGGATGCCGTTGAGCGGGCTTAGCGCGCTCATGACAGTGGCGGCCCCGGCGTCGATTCCCGCCTGGTAGGGCGGAAGGTAGACTTGGCGGAGGGTCAGTTCCGACATGTCGACGGTGTTGTATTCCCGGCCCGCGTTGGGGGCGCCGTAACCGGCAAAATGTTTCACGCAGGCGGCCACGGAGTCCGGGTTGCTCAGCTTATCGCCTTGATACCCCCGGACATAGGCCCGGGCCAGAATCGAACCGAGGTAGGTGTCTTCGCCCGCCCCTTCGGTGATCCGTCCCCAGCGGGCGTCCCGCGCGATATCGACCATGGGAGAAAAGACCCAGCGGATGCCATCCTCGGTCGCCTCTTCGGCCGCGACCCGCGAAACCTGCTCGATCAGCGCCGGATCGAAGCTCGAGGCCAGCGCCAGGGGGACGGGAAAGATCGTCCGCTCGCCATGGATGACATCGAACCCGAAAAGGAGGGGAATGTGCAACGCGCTCCTTTCGACCGCCAACTTTTGATAATGGTTGGTGAGGCTGGCGCCGACGGCGTTGAACAGGGATCCGGCCTCTCCCTGCAGGACCAGGGCATCGATGTTTTCCCGTCCGGTACCGGGCCCCGAAACGATCCCGTAGGTATATTGGGAAAGCTGGCCGATCTTTTGTTTGAGGGACATGGAGCTGAGGAGTTTTTCCACCCGCTTATCGATCTCCCGGTCCTGCAAGGGCGCCTGGGCGGGAGGAGTGGAAAGGGAGGGCCGCTCGACCTCAATGACGGGACGGCCCAGGAAATGATGGAAGAGAAGCCCCGCGATCAGAATCCCTCCTCCCAGCATCCACAGGGCGAATGCGGAAAACCGCGCTGGGAGAGGATGTTTCGGACCCGGCATGGCTCATGAATTCTCGGAAAGCGCCAAGTCCGTTTTCTTCACGGCCCGGCTCGCCCTTCTTTGGGTTAAGTTGGAGCCGAGGGCGCATGCTGCGTGCCGATTAGGCACAACCTGATGCAACACCTTTTTCCGCAAGGGGTTTGAAAGAGAACCGATCTGCCGGAATTCGACGATATCGTGCAAAAGGTCACTCAGCCCTCCGGCGCCCCTTCAAATTGCACGGTCAAACCGGCGGGAATCTCAAGGCCTCCTCAGGCCTTTCAATAGCTCACGGTCACGCCGAGGCTGCCCCGGGAGTCGTTGCTGCTGTAGAAGAGGCTGGCCGCGGGAGAGATCAGTTGCCAGCCGTAATCGAAGCGGACGCTGAGAAAGGGGGCCAAGGTGTAGCGGAGGCCGACGCCGGTTCCCCAGAGGTTGACGTTGGGATCGGTGGAGGGGGTGCTGCCCAGGGTGAGGTCGTCGGGCCGGTATTGGGAGACGCCGCCGTAGTCCATGAAGGCGAGGAACTGGAGCTGATCGGTGCTGTAGCCGGAGCTGATGAAATGGCCGAGGCTGAAGGCGGGGGCCCGAATCTCGTTGGAGAAGATGTAGCCATCGTCGCCGTTGGCCTCGCGATCGTCGTAGCCCCGGACGGTGTCGTAGCCGCCGAGGCCGAGCTGCTCGCTGCCGATCAGGCGAGCCCAGGCCTGCTGGAAGGTGAATTTGTCGATGAGGGTGAAGTCCCAGGGGAGCTTGGTCACCCGGTTGAGGCCGAGTTTCAGGTAGGTGTAGCTATCGCTGCTGGCGTTGGCCTGGACGAAGGCGTCGTGGCTGTCGGCCTGGGTCATTCCGCCCGGGGAGTAGAAGACAGCGCTGGTGAAGGAGGTGGCGCCGTAGGGATCGGGCAGCGAGGCGTTGTAGCCGATGGTGAACTGGGAGACGTCGCTGGTGGGGGTGGGGCCGGTGAGGGAGGCTTGGTTGTAGAGGAGGAGGGAGTTGCTTTCCTTGAAATCGTAGCCGAGGACGACTTCGTGGTTGTAGATGCCGAAGGGGAGCTTGAGGTCCCCGATGGGGATGGTGTAACGGAGGCTGGTCTGCCAAGTGTCGCCGGAGGAGGCGAAGGGCGTGGTGGGCGGGAAAATCGCCTTGGTATCGGCGTAGCTGCCGAAGAGGGTGAGGCTCTGATGCCAGGGGAAATCGTGGACGTAGCTGGCGGAATGGGCCTTGAGGAGGTCGAAACGGGAATCGGACATGAACTGGTAGTTGAACTGGTCGCCGATGCCCCCGACGTTGCCCCAGTTGAAGCCCTCGGTGTAGCGGTCGTAGCCGGTCAGCTTGTTGCCGCTGTCGTCGTAGCTGGTATAGAAGCGGACGGGGAAGCGGTCGCGGGCCTTGAGAATGATATCGGTGGTGCCGGGCTGCTCGCCAGAGGCGTAGACCAGATCGGTCTGGAGGAAGGGATTGCGGTTGAGCCAGCCGACATCGGAATTGATCGCGCTGGCCTTCATCGGAGCGCCTTCCTCAGTGCGGATGTGGGCGGCGATCATCGGGGTGGCGAACCACTTGTTGCCCTCGACCTTGACCGTTCCTCGAGCAGCTTCGGTGACGACGATCTGGATGAGGTCCCCTTTCAGGTCCTGCTCGGGGAGATAGGCGTCGACCAGGGGCCGATCTTGCGTCCGATACCAGCGGACGATGTCGCGGAGCATTTGGTTGATGGTGAGGATGCTGTAGGGCTTGCCGAGATAGTCCTGGATGATGATTTGGAGTTCAGCCTGTTCAGCGGGCTCCATCCCCGGCATGAAGCGGACGCCTTTATCCCGGGCTTCCGGCGTGAAGAGCTTCACCCCTTTTTTCTGCACTTCGTCGGGGCTGCTGGCGACGACCACGCCCTCCAGCTTCTTGCCGATGACGGTCTCATCGCCCTGAGCGGCGGGGACGGGGCCGCTGGCGGGCGGCGGGGGCGGCTGGCTTTGGGGCAAGGTTTTCGGCGTGAGGGGTCCGAATTCGCCGTGGTCCTGAGCCAACACCGTCAGAGGAGCAAGGAGAGCCCAGGCCAAGACGACGGCGCAGACGCCCCTTCCCTGCAGCGGAATTTTCCTGGAATCTCGATTCACTCGCCGGCTCTCTTTCTATCTGTTCACGGGCCGTTCAAGGACCGCTTAAGGCCGCCTTGAGCTGGTTCAGGACAGCCGGGCCGAGGACTTTATTGAAGTTGGAGGTCACTTCGGGCGGGGGCGGAATATTGACGTGGACCCCTCCGCCGCCGATGGAGCCCGCCGCTCCCTGGGTGGCGACCGATTCGTGGACCGGGGCTCCGCCGCCGCTCGTTTCCCCGGCGGTCTGGGCGCCGAGGGTGGCGCTCTTCTTGCCGCCGCCGCCGGAGGTATTGGTGCTGGCGCCGGTATCGGGATCGCTATTGCTGCCGGTGCCGACGGTGGCATCGGTGCCGCCGCTGGCCCCGCTCGTGCTCGTGCTGGTAGCGACGGTGGCGAGGGCGGCGGTGGAGGTGGCCTGGGTCGAGGCGTTATTGATCTGGGTGAGGACGACCGGGAGGACCTGTGCGGCGATGACGGGGGGGACGATCGAGTCGGCGGTCGTCGGGGGAGGCGTCGTCGTAGTGGCAGCGTTGACGAGCAAGACGCCGTTCACGTAGCTCATATTGTAGTTCGCCGGGTTGAAGGTGCCGCCGGTCGCCCCGGAAATATCGATGTCATAGTTGCCAGGAGCGGCTGCGGCGGGGGCTCCGGGGCTGGTCAGGGTGACGTCGCCGACGGTTTCGCCCGCCTGGAGACCGGAAGCGTTGAACTCGGTGCCGGTGAAGCTGAACGTGGTATCGGCGATCTTGCTCTGGTTGGCGGCGGTGAGGGTCAGATCGGCTGGGATGATGGTGCCGGAGGTGGTGCCGCCGGTGAAGGTGGGGGTGTAGTCCCCGGCTTTGGATCCGCCGAGGGTCGGTCCGGCGGCGACGGTGACGGTTTCCGAGCCGGCGGTGGACGCGGCATAGGTGCCGGTGCCGGAAAGGGTGACCGAATCGCTGCCGACGAGGCCGCTGGTGACGGTATAATCGGGGGTGGAGAGAGTGGCCAGGGTGGTGCCGTCATAGGTCTTGCTCACGGTGGAACCGCTGAGGGTGATGGCGAGGGGGGCGGGGGTGATGATGCCGATGTCCGCCGAGGCGGTGGTGGCCAGGGTATAGTCGGAGGCTTTGCTGCCGCTCAAGGTCACGCCGGTGGCGATGACGGCAAGGCCGGTTCCTGCATCGGCATCGGCGTAGGAGGCCGCGGCCACCGAGGCGCTGAGGGCGCTGCCGTCGCTGGAGACGAATCCATCCAGCGCATAGTTGCTGGCGGAGAGGGGCGCCGTGGTGGTGCCGTCGTAGGTCTTGCTGACGGTTCCGGTAAACGAAAGGGTAAGTGGGGCCGGGGTGAATGATTCAGTGGCGTTTGGGCCGTAGGTCAGGATGTAATTCTCCCCCGAATTGAGGGTGTCCGAGATGCTGATCGAATTGGTGGTGCCAACATCGACGTTGCTGCCGGTGACGGCGAGCGTCGGCCCGGGGCCGAAAAGGACAGTGCTGACGGTATCGGTCCCGGTGAGGCCGGCGACGGAATAGGTGGTGCCGAGGCTGCCGGCGGAGATCGAGGTGCCGTAGACGACCGATTGGTCGAGGGGCGTGAGGACGAGGTAGGGATGCTGCCATTGGAAGTAAGGCAAGCCGGCGTAAACGGAGGGGTCGTTTCCCCAAACGCCGTTAGTGACCAGCGTACCGTTGTTGCCGGTGGGGAGGGAGAAATTCCAGGCGGGACCGAAACTGGAGGAATCTGTGATCTGCGCCGTGTTCAGACCGGTGACCTGGTCACTGGAACTATCCCCCACTCCCGTCATGGTTCCGCTGGTATCCGTATCCCAATAATTTGCGGCAAAGGACCCGCCTGAGTCGAAATCGAGGTGCCCGACGAAACCGCCGACCGCGCTGCTGCCGCTAGGCTCTCCCGTCGAATAGGATTCCTGGATGGTGGAGGAACCGCTGTATCCGATCAGACCGCCGACTGAGCTAGTGCCGGTCACGTCCCCCAGCGCGAAGCAATAACTGGTCGTGCCATAGTCGTCACTTCCCGCAAGACCTCCGACCGAATTGGTTCCAGACACGTCGCCAGTGGCATAAGAATATTGGATGACGTCGTCGAAGCCGAGGCCGATCAGTCCGCCGGTCTGGGAGGCGCCGTTGACCGTTGCCGTTGAATACGAATACTGGACGGTGGCGTACACCGTGGTCTCTCCCTCCAAAGCGCCGGTACTGCTTCCCACCAAACCGCCGGTGTTATCGCCGCCTGTGACCGTTCCGGTCACATAGGAGTGATCGATGGTGGAAAAGGAATTCGTTCCGACCAGGCCGCCGACGTTCTGGTTTCCCGTGATGTCCACGTTCAGCAGTCCCACGTTTTCGATCGTGCCACTGACCCCATCAGTATACGTGGTCTCCCCGAGCTGTCCGAAGAGACCGACACTATCCGTTGCCTCGGGGAGATTAATTGTCAGATTGCTGATTGTGTTCCCGTTACCGTTGAAAGTGCCGATGTAGGGATTGGTCGAGTTTCCGATCGGGACGAAGCCCGCGCCGCCGTTCCACGCCGAGGTGCCGGTGGCATCGATGTTATTGGCCAGAACGAAATTATCGCTCAGGAGCGCGCCCGACGGCGATCCGATGCCCTGGAGGCCGTAGACGTCGGCGATCTGGTAGGGACTGCCGGAGGAGCCATCGCCGCTGGTGGCGCGGATGAAGGTGCCGCCAGCGAGGGTGAAGTCGGTGGCGCTGAAGGTGGGGAGGGTGGTGCCGATCTGGCTCCAGGTGCCATTGTCGAGGACGAAGCTACCCGCGCTGAAGGAGCCGTTCCCCTGAATCGAGCCCGCATTGGCGTTGAAGATGACGGTACCGGGAGAGGCGATCGTGCCATCGAGGAGAATGAAGCTGTTGGAGAAAGAGGAGTTGGCCAGGGTGAAGGTGATGCTATCGGTCGAAGCTCCGGTGGTGAAGGTGGTGCCGGATTCCTGAAGGATGTAACTGCCGTTGGCCACTAGGGTGAGCGAGATATTCGATCCGGCGAAATCGAGGTTGCTGCCGATAGTGATCGAGCCGCCGTAGATGGTGAGTGCCGTGCCCGAGTCCGGCCCCGTATCGTCGGCGGGGGTGGCAATGTTTACGTCTCCTGTTCCATCGGGGCGTCCGATGGTGGTGGTAGCGAAGAACTCGTCATAACCTGTCGCAATCAGGGTTCCGGTGCCGGACGCTCCGACTCCGATCGTGGTGGAGAGCGTGTAAGGTTGGATGGTCTCGGAGGCGTAGGGGTCGGGGTGTCCGATATAAGTCGCGCCGCTCAGATAAGTGGGGATATCGGCGTTGAGGGCGGCTTCCAACATAACCAGCAGCGTGCTGTCGCTATTGCTGGTGGTGTTGGCGTTTGCATCGCTGTAGAAGACGTCAGAGCCTTCGAGATTGTTGTTATAGTTGATGCTATCGGTGGTGAGAGTCAGGGCGGCGCCGGTGGTGACGATGAGGCCCGAATCGGTATTATTTTGTGAGGTGAGAGCGTCCCCCAGATAGTAGTTACCGGTGGCGCTAGTGGCCGCGTTGCTGATGTAGGTACTGCTGATGTTCAGCCCTTGTGAATTAGTCCCGCCGATCGCGGTGAGGTAGAGGTTGCCACTGGGAGCGGTGACGTTGCCGATGGCGCTGGGGCCCTGTCCATCGACCCAAAGACCTGCGCCTGCCTCCAGGCTCACTCCATAACTATCGGCATCGGTTCCGACCGATTTCCCGACGACGACGAGGGTGCCGCCGGTCCCTTGGCTCTCGACGCCGACAACGCTATCGACAACGCGGACGCCCACAGCGCTGGCCTCGGCGGCGCTCTTGCCGTAGATCGCGATGGTGGCTCCGGTTTCGCCATTCGGGGGTGAAGCGAGGATCGTCGATCCGGCGATGACGACTCCGTCATAGAGAGAGTTGCTATCGGAGGGATCGCCCTCGGCGTAATAGGTCGGGGTGTATCCGGCGGCGGTGGGGGCGGTGCTTCCGTTCGCGGCAAGGGAGGGATCGGTGGTGCCGCCGCTCATCAGGATGTTGCCCCCCAGCGTGTAGATCGTCGAGTTGGTCATGTCGATCGATCCGACGGTGGAACCGCCCCCGTCCCGGCTCAGGAAGTTGAGGGTGACGGGGGAGGTGCCGAAGGTGCCGGAAAAACCCGCGTTCACCGTGAGGCCGTAGACGTGAATATCGGAGGCCGCCTCAAAATCGAGGGTGAGGAAGTTCCCGGAGGCATTGTCGATGGCAAGGGTGGTCAGGCTGGTCCCATGACCGAGATCGATCTGCCCGCCTGCCTGGAGGATCAGGGTGTTCGCGCCCGTCGAGGAAGAGAGAGTAAAATTCCCGGTCCAAGCGATATCGCTGCCCGCGGTGATGGTGACGGAGGCGTTATTCGTGAGGGCGGTTTCCAGGGAGCTATTGAGGATGTAGTTGGCGCCCGCGGCGGAGGCGGTGGGGGCGCTGAAGGTGACGGAACCGGTGACGGGGACGGAGGCCGTGCCGATAGCGTCCTCGATGGTCAGATCGCCGGTCGGATCGAGAAGCCAGTTTCCGCCCGCGCCATGAGGCGCGGAGGTGAGGACGGTCCCGGCGGCGATGAGGGTCCCCTCACCGCTGGTCTCGACGGAGCCGCCGTTGCCGCCGTTCGGTCCGCCCTGGGCCGAGATGGAACCGTAGAATTGGGTGGTCCCGTTCGACCAGAGGACGACCTTTCCGCCGTTGCCATTATCAGTGGCGTTGGTGTTAATTGAAGCGTCGGCGCTGACGAAGACGTTCTGGGCGTCGTAAACCTGGGGATTGGTTCCCCGGGAATCGCCGCCGACCAAAATGGTGCCGCCGCCCGCCGGGCCGCTGGCATTAATGATGCCGCCGTCGTAGAGGGCGACGTTGTCGCCGGTCAATTGGGCGGTGCCGCCCTTGGTTTCGGCAGTGGTCGATGAGACGTCGATCAGGCCGGAGGCGTAGACAGTGCCGCCGCTCCCGGCTGCAAGCTGGACGGTGCCGCCGCTGCCATCGGCGTTCCGCGCGGCGAGAGTGCCGGTATTCTGGATGACGCCGCCAGGGGCGCCGAGATGGATGACGCCGTCGTGGGTGGAGACGCCGGTGGCGTGGACGGTGCCGGCGTTGTTGACGGCCAGGGCGTACATGTTGCCGGTGGCCTTGAGTTCGGCTTGGACGGCCTGGATGAGGCCGGTGTTGCTGACTCCGGTCGGCAGGGTGCCGCCCGCCAAGTTGCTGGCGGTTACCAGGACGCTCCCGGCATCGGGTTGGCCGGTGGTGAGGTAGACCTGGCTGCTCGCATAGAGACCGACGGTGCCTTGCGGGGCACTGAGGGTGCCCCCGTTTTCGACCTGCTGGCCGATGAGGAAGACGTTGCCGCCAGCGGCATTGATGGTGCCGAGGTTTTGCACCTTGGCGGTGCTGCTTCCCAGGAAGGTGAGATTGCCGCCACCCGCTCCGGCGGCGTATTGACTGAAGGCCGCATCGGAGACATCGAGGGTGCTGGCGACGAATCCGGCAGTGTTGATGATGCCGCTGGCACCGATGACGATGCCGCTGGGATTAACCAGGAAAACCTGCCCGTTCGATTGGAGGGTGCCGTAGATCGTCGAGAGGTTTCCTCCGACTACCCGGTTCAGGACGCTGGAGGCGGCGCTCGGCTGGATGAACTTGGTCAATTCCCCCGCGTTGATTGAAAAACTCTGCCAATTGATGACGGCTCCGGCGCTATTGGCGATCGAGAGGGTGCTGCCGCTGGCGGTGATCGAGGCGGTGCCGGAGGCGACGCTGGCTCCGGTCGGATTGGCGGAAAGCGGAAGGGGGATCAGGACGAGAAGGAGGGCTCCCAGGAATGTACGAATCGGACACGGCAGCCGCTTTTTGACCGGCGCCCCACTCATCTCCGAATGGAGATTGGTCCTCATATCCGTTTTGCCCAGTTCGTTATACCTAAATTAATTTTGATTTCAAACTATTGCTGATGGATACAATTCGGAGGCAATGCTCAGACCGGCCGTCTTTGATGGGGGAGACCCCAGATTAGCGCCCGCCCTCTACATCCCTCTAGGCAAAGCGATCCCCTGAGCCGCCATCTCCCGCCGAATCAAATCGAGATAGAGACGGTGGAAGCGGTTCTTCCATAAAAACCGATTTTGGAGATCGATGCCGATCAGATCGGGCTCCCTTAGCCATTGAAGAAACGGGATAAAACAGCTCTCCCGTTCCTGCCGTTCAAAAAGCCACGCCTGATGCCGAAATAGACGGGCCAACCGCCGTCCAACGACATGCTCCCGCAAACCGGGGTCAATCTCACATGCCGTGACAACCGCCCGTTCAACCAGAGCCGCCATCTCCCGCCGATTCGCCGCCGTCGCATTCCGCGCATCACTCGTCGCCTGCGCCGGATGCCGTCGCCACATCGCCAGCATCTCCGGCCAATAGACCGTCGAGACCAAGAGCGAAGCCCGCATCCCCCACTCAAAATCGGCGATCGAGCCGCTATCGACCCGAAACATGCCCACCCGCTCAAAAACCCCCCGCCGGATCAATAACTGGGTGATCGACGTATAGACCGTCCCCGTCGCCGCATGGAGAAATCCATCGTGAGGAGCGAGCCGCACATGAGACACATCAAGCAGCTTTCCCAGATAGAATTTCTGTACCGGCTGCTCCCGCCAACTCCCCTCCCCCGTCACGGGTTTCCCTTCCGCATCGATAATCTCCACCCCACATTGCGCCATCCCGCACTCCCGCTGCCGGTCCAATACCCCCACCATCTTTTCTAAAAAATCGGGCCTCATCGTATCATCGGCCGTCGCAATATAGACGAACTCCCCCCGGGCTTCCGCAATCCCCCGATTCCACGCCTCATAGGGCCCGCGCGCTGGAGCCTGCATCGCCCTAATCCGCCGATCCCGAGCCACCCACCCCTGAATCACCTCCCATCCCCCATCACTCGACTCCCCATCGACCACCACTACCTCCCAATCCCCTATCGTCTGCCTCAAAATCGACTCAAACCGCTCCGCCAAAAACCCCGCCTGATTCCGATGGGGCAAGACAATCGTAATGCGGGGATCTGGCATAAAAGCGGTATCCTGCCCTTCATTTGGAAATGAGGAAGCAAACGATTTTCATCGTTCTAATAGTCCATTGCCTGGATAAATGCCACTCGCGCATAAATCGATATCTGCATCCGTATCGCGCAATTCCTTGGGCTGAATGTGGGCAAAGTGAACAGGCCGAAGTGCCCATAGGTCAAAGACAACCGGAATCATGATTCCCTTTAACCAGTCCCTTTTGGCGGCATCCTCGATAGCAAAAAGCCTGATGCACCTTGGATCACCCGCTTCCCATCTATTTATGGGCCTTTGCAAGGATTGATGCGGCTCGACAACCCGATTCAAGAATCTTGCCCGACATGGATTCGAACCATGACTAAAGGCTCCAAAGGCCTCTGTGCTACCATTACACAATCGGGCAGTCGCTTTCCAGATAAACGGAGTGGGCGCCGGGTGTCAATCGACGATCTCCGTGCGGCGGTTAAAAGATTGACGCCGGGCTTGCGCGGTTTCGATTTTTCGCCCATAGTCCCCGCTCCATTGGATGGCCCCATCATCTAATTGGTTAGGATACCGCCCTCTCAAGGCGGGTGCACGGGTTCGAATCCCGTTGGGGCTATTTTTCCTTTCGGTCTTCCTCTCGGCCATTCTTTTGGGTTGAGCTTGCCCGGCTTGGGCTTGGCTTTATTTCTTCGCTTTCGTCGATGCCGAAGGTGCGCCTTTTTGGCGGTAGACCCTGGGCGACATGCGGTAGCGGCGCCGGAAGAATAATCCCAGTTTACTGGCGGTGGGAAAGCCGCTGCGGAAGGCGATCTCGGCGATCGGCAGCTCGGTGGAGCGCAGGAGCTTGGCGGCGGCTTCGAGCCGGATGGTGCGGAGGAAGGCGGCGGGGCTCTCCCCGGTCTGCTTGAAAAAGAGGCGGCTGAAGTGTTCCCGGCTGACTCCGGCCTGGGCGGCGACTTCCTTCATCCTCAGCGGTTCCTGGTGGTGTCTGCGCAGGTAGGCGATGGTGCGGGCGGAAGGACTGAGGGAGGGTGTGGCCGGACGGGTGTGGCGCATGATCTCCAGGTGGAAATCGTAGGCGGCGCCGCTGGCTTGGTAGGGATCGCGCCAGGCCCGGCCTCGCTCCCTTTGCCGGGCCTTGACGATGAGGGACTCGAGCAGCTGGACGCTGGCGTGGGAGAGGGCGATGACGGGGCCGACCCGGTCGCGGAACCCGCGCCAGAGCTGCACGGCGAGGTCGCCGTAGAAGTTGATCCAGGAAAAGACCCAGGGTTCGGAAGCCGTCGCGGGAAAACTGTAGCTGCTGGCCTCCGGGACGATGGCGATGAAGGCATGGCCGGCGGGAACCGGATGGTCCCGGCCCCCGAAGGCGATCTCGCCTCGTCCCGAGTGGGTGTATTGAAAGATCACAAAAGAATCGATGCCGCGATGGCGGCTATCCCATCGATAGCGGGGGGTCTCCTGCTTTTCCATCGATACTCCGAAGGGTATCGTGATGAGGTTCTCGTCGAAATTCTTCATCGCCGTTCTTTCATATCACAAAACGGATAAAAATATCACACTTATCTTCTGGCATCTCCGGGCCAGCGTGGGAGGGTGACGGGATGAGTTTGAAAATCACCCTGATCGGGGCGGGTTCGGTCGTTTTTGCGAAGAATCTGCTCAGTGACATCCTCCAGTTTCCCGAGCTTTCCGATGCCACCATCTGCCTGATGGACATCGCCCCGGCCCGCCTCAAGGTGGCCGAGATCATGGCGAAGCGGATCGTCGCCGCGCTGAAGGTGAAGGCCACGGTGGTGGGGACGCTGAATCATCGGGAGGCGGTCCGGGGGGCGCGCTATGTGATCTGCACGATCCAGGTGGGCGGCTACAAGCCGGGGACGGTGATCGATTTCGAGATTCCGCGCAAATACGGCCTGCTGCAGACGATCGGCGATACGCTGGGGGTCGGCGGGGTCTTCCGCGCGCTCCGCACCATCCCGGTGATCAACGGGATCGCCCGGGACATCGCCGAGGTCGGCGCGCCCGATTGCCTGCTGCTCAATTACACCAATCCGATGGCGATGAACTGCACGGCGGTGGCGCGGGCGGTGGGCATCCCCCATGTGGGCCTCTGCCACTCGGTCCAGGGGACCTCGCAGCAGCTGGCCAGCCTGGCCGGGCTCCCCTATGAGGATGTGACCTACAAGGTGGCGGGGATCAACCATATGGCCTTTTTCCTGAAGTTCGAATACAAGGGGCAGGACGCCTATCCCCTCCTCTTCGCGCTGCTGGACAAGCCGGGGTTCAAGGCGGAGAAGGTCCGCTTCGAGATGATGCGGCGGACCGGCTATTTCGTCACCGAGTCGAGCGAGCACCAGAGCGAGTACGTCCCCTATTTCATCCATCACGGTAAAAAGGTGATCGAGCAGTTCGACATCCCGATCGACGAATACCTGCGCCGCTGCAAGGCGATCATCGGGAGCTGGGAGAAGACTGAGGCCGAGCTGCTGGGCGGCAAGGAGGGGATCTCAGTCAATCCCCAGTCGCATGAATACGGCTCCTTCATTATCCATTCCCGAGAGACGAACACGCCCCGGGTGATCTACGGGAATGTGCCCAATCGGAATCTGATCGATAATCTGCCGCAAGGGGCCTGCGTCGAGGTTCCCTGCCTGGTCGATGCCCAGGGTATCCAGCCGACCCACGTGGGGACGCTCCCCCCGCAATTGGCGGCGCTCTGCCAGAGCAATATCAGCGTGCAGGATCTCACGGTGGAGGCGGCGCTGACCAAGCGGCGCGAGCATATCTACCATGCGGTGATGGTCGATCCCCACACGGCGACGGTGCTGACGCTCGATAAGATCTGGGCGATGTGCGACGAGTTGATCGCCGAGCACCAGAAGCACGGGTTGCTGGGCGATTTCGCGCCGACGATCCCCGGCACCGGCCGGGCCTGGCGCGGCACGGGGGACCGGATCATGGCGGAGGCGCGGATCGAGGAAGCCTCGCTGAAGAAGGGAGCCAAGGCGGGCAAGCAAGGGCTCACCGCCGAGGTGACGATCGCCAATCCCCGCGCCAAGGCGGAAAAGGTCGAGCTGTCGTTGGCTGCCGCTCCGTTCAAGGGGGAATCGGGGCGGAGTGTTCCGCTGAAGGTTTCCGTTCCGGCCAAGGGAACGATCACCCGCAAGGTGGCGCTTCCTTTTGTCGGCTCGACGGTGGAGGGAGTGGAGATTCAGGTATTGTCTTCTTCTTCCGAGGTTTTTGCCCGTGGGCAGGTGACGCGGCCCCGGACGGTGCTGGCGCCGGAGCCGGGAAAGAGCGCAGCTGGGTTCGAGCTCAAGCTGGCCGGTTTTCCGGCGGGCAAGGGGACGATCGGGGTACAGAAGGATCTCCTTTCGCTGCAGGTGGCGGTCGACGATTCCAAGATCACTCCCGCCTCCCGTCCCTGGGAGGGGTCGGGCCTGGAGCTTTTCTTTGCTCCGAGCGACGGATCGGCCATTCAGCAGTTCTTCGTCGTCTTCCAGCCGGGGGCGAAGCGGGTGGCTTTGACCGATGCCGCCCTCAAGCCGGTGGCCCGTAGCCGCGCCCAACTGCGGCCCAGCCGGACGGGAGCGGGGTATGAGGTGGACCTGGAGATTCCGCTGGCGGCGACGGGGCTGGCCGCCGGAACCCGGAGTTTCCTTTTTAATCTCTACGCCAATCTGACCGCGCTGGGGGATGCCCATAGCGGTGGAAGGACCTCGTTGAGCGGCAGCTTCAACGCCCATGTCGATGCGAGCCGCTTCCCCCGGATCGAACTCGCCGCGCGAAAATAGCCGGAGCGATTACAGCGGGCGTTGAGGTGGCGCTGAAGAGGCTTGCCGGGCCGGTTGCTAGCGGCATCTTCATGCAGACCCTCTCTCCCCATGCTTCTGGAGGCTTTTCAATATCTGATCACTCCCGCCGGACGCGCGGCGCGGCGCTTCGGGCATCTGGCGGCCTCGATTTCTCTCTGGTCGCGGGCGGAGCGCTGCCGCGCGGCCTGGGGCGAGCATGAGCGGAAATGCCATGCAGCGGTGGCACAGGCAATCGAGGGGTTGCCCCGGCGGCGGACGGTGTTGGTACTCGGCTCGGGATTGATGCGCGATGTCGATCTCGACCGGCTGATCGCTTCCTTCGATAAGGTGGTGCTGGCCGATCTCGTTCATTTATGGCCGTTGCGGCTAAGGGTGGCGGGACGGGGCAAGGTGAGGTTGGTCACCTCCGATCTGGCCGGGGCCAATGGGGTGCTGGCGGGAACTTCCGCCAAGCTGACCGATCCTTTGGCCGAATGGCGTGCCAATTCCGAGATCGATCTGGTGATCTCGGCCAATCTGCTTTCGCAATTGCCGCTGCTGCCGATCGAGTATGCCGCCCGGCACCGGCTCACACGGTCGAAGAGTTTGGCGTCCGATATCGTCCGCAATCATCTCGACGGGTTGCGCGGCTTCGCTTGCCGGGTCTGCCTCCTCACCGATACCGAGCAGATCATCCGGGATCGCCAAGGAAACGTCCAAGAGAGGAGCGATCTCCTCTTTGGAGCTGTCTTGCCCTCCCCTCCCCTTTCCTGGGAATGGACGATAGCCCCTGTCGGTGAAGTCGATGGGGATTCCGAGCGAGTCCATCGGGTGGCGGCGTATCCCGATTTCTTGCGAGCGACAGAATGAAGGGCATAGTCGGGGCATGAAGCATTTTATTGTTCAGACGACTTACTTGGTCCCGGCGGAGAAGCGCGGTGCCGTGGTGGGGGAACATCGGGCGTTTCTGCAGATCGGCTACGATCAGGGAATGCTGCTGGCTTCCGGCCCGCAGGAGCCCTCGGTCGGCGGAATCATCGTGGCGCGGGCCGAGTCGCGGGAGATCCTGGAGAAGTTCTTCCTGGACGATCCTTTTCAGCTGCAGGGGATCGCTTCCTATCAGTTCACCGAATTCCTTCCAGTGAAGCACCAGCCTTTTCTCAAGGAGTGGATCGGCGCCTAGTCACCTAAATGCGATCTAGGGCAGGACGGCGGCGCGCTGCTTGACGACGGCGTCGATCCGGGCCTGGAGGGCGGGGCCTTCGGGCGGAGGAAGCTGCGCGAGGGGGATGCCCTCGTAGTCCTGATAGGAATAGGAGGGGGTGGTGGCGGGAGCAGTGTCGGAAGCCGCTTCGACAGAGACGAATTCGATCGATTTGATTCGGGCGGGGATTCGACCTCCGAACCAATGAATGTCGTCTTTTTGATACCAAGTCACTAGGGCAAGGACGGACCCGGCGGGATAGGCTCCCGCAGCCCCGCTCCGGGCGGAAGCGATGGCCGAATCGTTGCCATAGAGGGTAGACATGGTGCCGTCCGCCGGAGTGAGGTAGGAAGTCACCACCCGCCAATCGAAAGGATTGAAAGGAAGATCGGCAGGGAGACCGGCCTCCCGGTTGAAAAGGGCCGAATCGGCGGGCGGAGGGGGCTTTGAACATCCCGCCATGCCTAGGGCCAGCGTTAGAACAAGCCCGATCACCGCAATCGATTTTGAGATCATGCGCGTTTCGTCCTAGGGCTGAGGTTGGCCTTGGATCGGCATGGTGAAGACGAAATCGTTGGCTTCCATGGGGGCGTGGCAGCTGGTGCATTCCCGCGCGAAATTCTGATTTTTGCCGTAAGGGGCCAGATCGGTACCGAGCCAGCGGCCCCAGCCCCATCCCTCGGTGTCGGCGTATTTTTTGGCGTCCTTGACCATGAACTCGACCTGCTTGAACTCGCCGGAGCGGACGACGCCCTGGCTGTCGGGGGCTTGCGCCCAAGCGAGCTTGGCGAAGGCGGCGCCGTCCGGCCAGGGATGGATGTGGTTCTCCCGGATCGCCTGGATGGCGATGTCGTTGCCGAGGATGACCCGGAGGGTGTGGTTGTCGAAGCGGTCGGTGGTGCTGATCGGTTTCCAGTTCTTGTAATCGGGAAAGAAAAGAAGGCCGTTGGGAGCGGGCTTCACCTCCCGCGGCGCGCTATCGGTGACGATCCACTGATTGTATTGGGCGTCGGCGGCGGAATTTGCGGCCGATTCAGCGGCTGGATTGGCCGGGGGCTCGGCGGGATGGAGGTAGTCTTTCAGGACGGCCAGTTGCTCGGGCGTGACGATGGAATCGGGATGGATGGCCTCATAGTCCTTGGGCGGCATGGCGCCGAGTTGGATCTGGTTGACTGCCTCATAGAGAAATCCTTTTTGCTTGGCGGGGGCCATCTGGCCGAAATCGGAGAAGTTCAGGTGGCGGCGGCCATGGCGGACATCTCTGACCACCAGCCAATAGGCCGGGACGACCCGATCGAACCAAGGGAGCTGGGTCTCGTTGGAGTGGCAGGCGTAGCACGAGTTTTTCAGGATCTGCTTGACCGGCGCGGGCGCCTGCAGGTCGGCGAGGACAGGAGGATTCGGCAGGCCGGGCCGAACGCACTGGAGGGCGAGAAAGAGAACCGCGCCGATACCCGCCAAGATCGCAAGGGATTTGACGGGGGAAGCCATGGTTTAACGGGATTTAATGGGAAAGACGGCTTTTGCGGATGCTGTAGAGGAAATATATCACAAGACCGATCAAAAACCAGATGAGGAGCCGCTCCCAGGCGGCGAGAGGCAGGCCGATCATCAGGGCGATCGACGAAAGGACGCCGAGCGGGGCGACCAGCCAGATGGCCGGAGTCTTGAAGGCGCGGGGCAGATCGGGCTGGCGGACACGGAGGATCATGACGGAGAAGCTGACGATGGCGAAGGCGAGGAGGGTGCCGATCGAGGCGAGGTTGCTGGCCTCATCGACAGTGACGAAGGAGGCGAAGAAGGCCACGATCACTCCAGTGGCGAGGGAGGTGATCCAGGGAGTCTGGAAGCGGGGGTGGACCCGGCCGAAAATGGGAGGGAGCAGGCCGTCCCGCGACATGTTCCAGAAGATGCGCGATTGGCCGTAGAGGAGGACAAGGATGACCGAGGTGAGCCCGGCGATGGCGCCAATCTTGACCAAGGTCGACATCCAGCCCATTCCGGCGAGATCGGCGGCGTGGGCGATGGGGGCGGGGACGTTGAGGTTGGTGTAGGAAGTGACGCCGGTGGCCACGGCGGCGACCAGGAGGTAGAGGACGGTGATGACCAGGAGCGAGCCGAGGAGGCCGATCGGCATGTCGCGGCGGGGGTTCTTCGATTCCTGGGCGGCGGTGCTGACGGCATCGAAGCCGAGGTAGGCAAAGAAGACGACGCCGGCTCCGCGCAGGACGCCGCCCCAGCCGAAATGGCCCCATTCGTCACCGGCGGGAGGAATGAAGGGGTGCCAGTTCGACGGATGGATGGCGTGGGCCGCGCCGACGATGAAGAGGAGGACGACCGCCAGCTTGATGTAGACGATGACGTTGTTGGTCGCCGACGATTTCTGGACGCCAAGGATCAGGACGGTGGTGGCGAAGGCGACGATGAAGACGGCGGGGAGGTTGAAAAGGGCAGGAACCTGGGTGCCATCGGCCAGGGTGACGAGGGTGCCATGCGCGGCGGTGAGGACACGCGGGAGGACCAGGCCGATCTGATCGAGAAAGGAGACGACGTAGCCCGACCAGCCGACGGCGACGGTGACGGCGCCGACGGCGTATTCGAGGATGAGATCCCAGCCGATGATCCAGGCGACGAACTCGCCCATCGTGGCATAGCTATAGGTGTAGGCGCTCCCGGCGACGGGGACGAGGGAGGCGAATTCGCTGTAGCAGAGGGCCGCGAAAAGAGAGGCCAAGCCCGCCAGCAGGAAGCAGAGGATCACGGCGGGACCGGCATTGACGGCGGCGACGTGGCCGGTCAGGACGAAGATGCCGGTGCCGATGGCGCAGCCAACGCCGAGCAGGATGAGGTGGAGCGGCCCCAAGGCCCGCTTGAGGGTATCGGGGCCGTCGGCCTCCTTCTGCAGGCTGGCGATGGTTTTGGTCCGGGAAAGGAGATCGAGGAAGGAAGCCATAAGAGTTACGTCAGGACCGGTGATAGGCGAACGTCGGAAAAATAACAATCACACATCGGGCACTCCAAGCAGGTTTGGGTCCATTTGGGCATAAAAAAGCCCCGGCTAATGCCGGGGCTTTTTCGAGGGACGATCTGGGAGGCTTAGAGATGCGCGATAATGTTATCGGCGAACTCGGAGCACTTGATCTTGGTGGCGCCTTCCATCAGGCGGGCGAAATCGTAGGTGACCCGCTTGCTGCCGATCGCGCCGTTGAGACCCTTGATGATGGCGTCGGCCACCTCGTCCCAGCCGAGATAGCGGAACATCATCTCGCCCGAGAGGACGACCGAGCCGGGGTTGACGACATCCTGGTCGGCATACTTCGGGGCGGTGCCGTGGGTCGCCTCGAAGATGGCGTGGCCGGTGATGTAGTTGATGTTGCCGCCGGGGGCGATGCCGATGCCGCCGACCTGGGCCGCCAGGGCGTCGGAAAGGTAATCGCCGTTGAGGTTGAGGGTGGCCACCACGTCGAAGTCCTCGGGACGGGTCAGGATCTGCTGGAGGGTGATGTCGGCGATGGCGTCCTTGATGATGATGCCGTTGGGAAGCTTCTGCCAGGGGCCGCCGTCGATCTCGACGCCGCCGAATTCGCTCTTGGCGAGGTCATAGGCCCAATCGCGGAAGGCGCCCTCGGTGTACTTCATGATGTTGCCCTTGTGGACAATCGTGACCGACTTGCGCTTCTGCTCGATGGCGAACTTGATCGCGGCGCGGACCAGCCGCTCGGTGCCGGGCTTGGAGACCGGCTTGATGCCGACGCCGACGGTGGCGATGTCGGTCTCGCCGAAGCGGACTTTCTTGAAGTCCTTGGGGAAGTTCGTCTTGAGGAACTCGAGGGTCTTGAGCGCGCCCTCGCTGCCGGCCTGGAAATCGATGCCGGCGTAGATGTCCTCGGTATTCTCGCGGAAGATGACCGCGTTGACCTTCTCCGGAGCCTTCACCGGGCTGGGGACGCCGGTGAAGTATTGAACGGGACGGAGGCAGACGTAGAGATCGAGGAGCTGCCGCAGGGCGACGTTGAGCGAGCGGATGCCGCCGCCGACGGGGGTGGTGAGGGGGCCCTTGATGCCGACCAGATATTCCTTGAAGGCCTCGATGGTGTCGTCCGGGAGCCAGTTGTCGAACGTGGTCTTGGAAGCCTCGCCCGCGAAAACCTCGAACCAGGAGATCTTCTTCTTCCCGCCGTAAACCTTGGCGACGGCGGCGTCGAAGACGCGCTCGCTGGCGGCCCAGATGTCGCGGCCGGTGCCGTCTCCCCGGATGAAGGGAATCACGGGATTATCGGGGACAGTGAGTTTGCCGTTCTGGATCGAAATCTTGCCTCCGGCGGGAGGGGTGATCGAGGTGTATGCCATAGGGGGCCGAACATAAACCGGACGGCCCCGGTTTAACAAGCGTAACCCGTGGGAAAGTTGTTCTCCAATAGCGCAATTGTAAAAGGGTGCTATATTGGCGCATGAAGGGTTTTTTAACGGTTTTCGCATCGGCGCTGGTTTTCGCAACTTCCACCCTGGCCAGCATGGCCGCCTCCCTGCCGGATCGGCTCGATGAGGCGATCGACATTGTTTCACAGCGGCAGGGGTCCGCTTATCCGATCGCGCAATCGCTGCTCAACAATGCGCGCGGCGTGGCCATCGTCAAGGTGACCAAGGCGGGGCTGGTCTTCGGCGGGACCGGCGGCCAGGGAGTGGTCTTGGCGCGGACGGCCACGGGATGGAGCGCCCCCTCGGCGTTCAATATCTCGGGCGGGTCGTTCGGCGCGCAGGTCGGTTTCGAGACCAAGCGGTTCATCATCGTGATCAATTCGGAAAGCGCGCTCCGGCTCTTCGCCGGAGAAGGCGAGACGAAGTGGGATGCCACCGCCGCCGGAACCGCCGGGACCGATGCGGTCCATGCCTCGCAGTCGGATTGGGCCAATATGCCCCTGGTGGTCTTCCAGGACAGCGACGGGGTCTTCGGCGGGGCGACTTTCGGCGGGACCTCGGTCAACGTCGATCATGAAGCCAACCATCGCGCCTACGGTCCCGACGTCTATGTCCGCGACATCCTCAGCGGCAAGTTCCCGGCGGGGCCGCTGGGCCGCCGCCTCCAGGCGATCCTTTCGGGTCACCGCTAAGCAGCTTTTCTCAAATCACCAAGCCCGGTCCTCCTTGGGGGGGCCGGGCTTTTTATTGCGAGGTTGCGAGGCGTCCCTCCGCCTGCGAGAGGACTTGCCCGGGACTCAATCCCTGGGCCCGCAGGGTCCTCAGAGTCAAAGCGGCGTCCCGTTTCGCCAAGCGGCGGCCTTGGGCATCAACGACGAGTGGGCAGTGGTAAAAGGCGGGCGGAGCCTCCCCCAAGGCCCGATAGAGGAGAAGCTGTCGGCAAGTCGAGGTCAGGAGATCGGCTCCCCTCACCGCCTCGGTGACGCCCATGGCGGCGTCATCGACGACCACCGCCAGTTCGTAGGCGGGGACGTCGTCCCGGTTCCAGATCAGGAAATCGCCGAAATCGCAACCGGCAGTGCGGGCGACCTCTCCCCGGCACCCGTCTTCGAAGCGGACGATTTCCCCGTCCGGCACCTGAAAGCGCCAATTGCTGCCGGTCGGCTCTTCCCAGCGGAGAGCCTCGGTAGCGGAAGTGCGGAGCTCGGGCGGGAAAAGGGGCTCCTCTTCGTGCGGAGCCGTCACCGCCTCCAGGTCGCGACGGGAACGGGGACAGGGGTAGATGAAGCCGCCGTCACGAAGTTTCCGCCAGGCCGCCAGATAAAGGGGGCGGCGCTGGCTTTGAAAGACCGGGCCTTCGGTCCAAGAGAGGCCGAGCCATTGCAGATCCTCGATGGCGGCATCGATGTATTCCGGCTTGCAGCGGGGGGCGTCGAGGTCCTCGATCCTCAGGATCAGCTCTCCCTGCCGCTCCCGGGCGCGGTCGGCCGCCCGCCGGAAGGTCAAGGCGTGGCCGGCATGGAGAAAGCCGGTGGGGGTGGGAGCGAGACGGCCTTTGTAGGAGGGAGCGTTGATGGGAGTACCCTTTCCCGATTTCCGCAGGAAGGAAAGCTTCTACCGTTTGAAAAGGCGCTGAAAAACCGCGTCCTTCACCAGGGTCTTGGGATGGGGCAAGCCCGACAGGGCCAGGATCAGCGCGCCGAAGATGCCTCCGGCGATGGAAAAGGGCAACCCGGCGAGGAAGGCGCCGAAAAAGGCCTTGCCGAAGGAAAGAGCGGGGCGGTCCCGGGACCATTTTAATTGGATCAAATAGACGAGAACGAAGGTCACGGCAAACGCCAACACGCAGGCGGCGGGAGTATCGAGAAAACCGGAAAGGGCCTCCGAACCGAAGGCCAGGAGATCGACCCCCAGGATCGCCACGCCGCTGGCGGGATGGTAAAAGGTGCGGGGAGACGGAGGAAGGGGCGGCTCGGCCTGCCTGGGAGACGGGAAACTGCTTCCCTCGGGCGGAAGGACTTCGACCGGGATGGGATCAGAGGGGCGGCCGGTTGTGTTCATGAATGCCATCTGCTCTTCCAATCTACGCGCAATCGGAAGGTCCGCCAATCCAGGAGCTCGATGAAATGGGCTGTTTTCAGGGAATTTGCACTTTCGAATGTTCGTTTTCCGTAAATCCTTGCCATGGCATAAGGACTGCTAGTGTGGGCAGGGCCATAGCCTCCACCGTCTCCACATCCATATCATGAACGCGATCCGATCTCGCTATCACAGGGAGATTCTGGTTTTAAGCGCGGGCCTCCTGTACATGGTCGCCTGCGCGATCGCCCAGCATTTCTCCCACGGGATCGGGATGGTCCGTTTTCTCGATAACCTGCGCTGGACCACGGAGGATGTCCTCGCCTCCCTGATCATGTATCTGGGATATCGCGAGGCGGGGGGAGAGGACGGGAATACCCGTTATTGGTTCCTGCTGGGCTGGATCGCTTTCACCGTTGGCCAGGTGCTTTGGGATATCCAGGTGGCGATCGGGCACAACCCGTTTCCCGCCCCGAGCGATATGTTCTATCTCTGCCTGGCGCCCTTCCTGGCGATCGGCTTCCTTTCGGTGCTGTTGAAGGGGCTGACCAAATGGGAGCGGCGGACGGCCTATCTCGACGTCGCCAGCCTGGTGGTGATGTCGCTGACCCTGATCCTGGCGATCTATCTTCCCGAGTGGGAACACGCTTCCGTGCTGGAGAACATCGTCGCCATCCTCTACCCGGTCCTTTACCTGACCGCCCTCGGCATCGGTTTGCAGACCTTGGTGACCCGCCGGCTCCGGCTCGGCTTCGGGACGGTTTGGACACTCCTTAGTATGGGGGGATTCGCCTATTGCTGGGTCGAGTGGAACCTGCGGACCCTGCGCGGCGAAGCCCTGGATGGAACCCTGCTCGGCTACTGGTTTTCCTTTGCGACCCTGTTTTGCGGAACCGGTGCGGGAAAGTGGAGCAATACTCCCTCCAGCAGCCCGGTCTATAAGCGATGGGCCTTCCGCCTGGAGCGGCTTTACCCCTTGATCCTGGTGGTGGCGGCCTGCGCGGCGGTGGTCATCGGCAACTACCATTTCAAGAACTCGATCGACAAGGTGGTCGATATCGGAGCCGCCCTCATGATCGTTTTGGCGGCGGCGCGGCAAAGCCTAGTCCTGCACGAGCAGGATCAGCTCCTGGAGGCGGAGCAGAAGCTGCTGCGGGTGGAGGAGGAGCGCAACCGGGCACTCAACCAATTACAATCCTTTCTCGACTATGCTCCCATCCTCATCGGGCTATGCGATATCCAGGGCCGCCCCTTGCTGCTGAGTTCTTCCTTTGAAAAGATCATGGGAGGGCCCTGCCATGAACTGCTCGGCAAAATCCCCCGGGAATGGGGAAACCATATCGGCTGCCCTTCCGCTTGGTTCGACATCATTGAAAAAAGCAATCAACGGGTGATCGAGGACCGCCTGCCGGTGGTCGAAGAGCTGGAAGGGAAATTGAACGGTCGGGACATCTGCCTCTCGATCACGAAATTCCCCATCCTCGATCCGGGCGGCGAGATCAAGGCCCTCGGCCTGGTGGGGATCGACATCACCGAGCAGCGGCGGCTGGAGGGGCGGCTGCGCGAGTCGCAAAAGCTGGAGGCCGTCGGGCAGTTGGCGGGCGGTGTGGCCCACGATTTCAACAACATCCTCGGCGCGATGATGATCGGGCTCTCCATGCTCGAGGATCACCCCTCCCTCGATGAGGCGGTCCGGGCCGATCTGAGGGAAATCTCCACCAACGCGGAACGGGCCGCCACCCTGACCAAGCAACTCCTCATGTTCGGCCGCCGCTCAGTCCTCGATATCCGGCCGATCGAACTCAATGGCGTGATCGAGAATCTCCTGAAGATGCTCCATCGACTGATCGGCGAGCAGATCGCGACCGAATTCCTGGCGGGAAGGGATCTCCCCCCCATCCGGGCCGACCGAGGGATGATGGAACAGGTGGTGATGAACCTGGCGGTGAATGCCCGGGACGCCATGTCGCAGGGGGGCCGGCTCACCATCGTCACCGACCGGATCGAGTTCCGCCCCTCCGATCTCGCGCAAAACTCCGAACGGAGGCTGGGGCATTTCATCCGGCTTTCCGTGGCCGATACCGGTTGCGGCATGGACGAGCATACGGTACAGCGGATTTTCGAGCCGTTTTTCTCCACCAAGGAGATCGGCAAGGGAACCGGCCTGGGATTGGCGACGGTCTACGGCATTCTCAAACAGCATCAAGGATGGATCGAGGTCGATACCCGGCTGGGCGAGGGCAGCGTCTTCTCGGTCTTCCTGCCGGTGCCGACCGAGATCGAGGTGGCTCTCGCCACCCTTCCCACCGGCTCGATGCGGCGGGGCACTGAGACCATTCTTCTGGTGGAGGACGAGGTCCCGACGCTGCAGGCCATGACCCGCTATTTCAAGACCTCGGGCTACCGGGTGCTGGAAGCCCAGACCGGCCGGGAAGCCCTGGCCCGCTGGGCCGAGCACGGGAAGAGCGTCGACCTTGTCTTCACCGACATGATCATGCCGGAAGGGATGAACGGCCTCGAACTGGTGCGCCGCCTGCGGCGGGACCGGCCGGAGCTCAAGGTGATCATTTCCAGCGGCTACAGCATGGAGATGGCCACGGACGGCATTCCCAGCGACGAAGGCATCATCTACCTCTCCAAGCCTTTCGAAGCCAAGACGCTCGGCACGGTACTCCGGGAATGCCTCGATGCCAAGACGTCCGGCTAGATCGCCCTCGTGTTCCTCACCCTTCGGAAAATCTTCGTCTTCGGCTTCCTGGGGATGATCGTGGGGCTGGCCCTCCTTTTTTTCCTGATTTTGCGGGGATCCGAGAAGACCATCCTGGAGAGCGCGGAACAATTCCGCAGGACCGCCAGCGAAGAAATTGCCCAACGGATCACCAGTTACCTGAGCGAGGCCATCATCGCGGTCGATAATTTCGAAAAGCATACCCGTTATGGCTTGGTCGATCTCCACGATCCGCAATCGATCCGGGCTACGCTGCTCTCCTTGCTGCTGGCCAACAGCAATATCTCCGAAGCCAGCTTTACCTATGGAGAGAGCCGGGGATTCGATGCCGATGGAAATATCCAGCTCGTTCCCGCCACCCGGCAACAAATCACGGTCTTCCGCACTAGCTCGCCACAAAATGGCGCGCCCCCCTTCATCTGCCGTCAAATCACCGCGCAGGGAGATCGGTTCGTTTCCCAAAGCCGGATGTTCGAGGAAAAGACCCATGCCTGGGAGACGACTCCACCGCTCCCCTACCCCGATGATCCGACCGCGAGCCTGACCTTTCAAACTCCGGCCAGCCGCGCCTTTTACGGACAACTCCTCTGGACCGATCTCTATTGGTCGCAATTCGACGAGGCGCTGCCCGAGGCCCAGCGCCGGGTCGAGATCAGCGTCCAGAAAACCGTCGATGATGCCGAGGGGCGGTTTGCGGGTGTCATCCGGATCGGACTTCTGGACGAACAGGTGACGCGGGCCATCCGCTACGATATCGATACGGCGAATTCCCCGCAGGCGAATCCCTACCGCATTTTTCTTTGCGACAACGCGGGCGGACTGATCACCGGTTTTAATTCCGGGGATCAAATCATCGCCGATTCCGATGGAGATCTCCGCGTCGTCCCGAAAGACCTTCCCCCCGAGGTCGCCGTGGCGCTCCGGCAACCCTCTCTTCGCAATATCGACGCCGATCACCCTGCTTCGGCGACTCACTTTCAAATCGGCTCCAAGACCTATCTCTGCACCTTTCTGGCGATTGCTTCGGCGGAGGAAAATCTGACCCAGGGATGGATCGTCGGGATCGTCGTGCCCCGCGATTATTATCTCGGTCCGCTGGGACATATCCGGATGCAATTGCTCTGGATGACCCTGGGCCTGAGCCTCTTGATCGCGGTCATCGGGGGATTCACCCTCCGCAGCATTCTCAGCGCCCACTCCCAAATATCGAAGGAAACGGAGCAAATGAACCGCTTCGAATTCGCGCCGTCCCCCCATGCCAGCAAATCCCCTTTGCGCGATGTCCATGAAATCCTGCATGGCCTGGAACGGGCAAAAACCGCCATGCGGGCCATGGGAAAATACGTTCCCGTCGATCTCGTCCGCCGCCTCTATCGGGACGAGCGCGAACCGATCCTCGGAGGGGACACCGCCGATCTCTCCGTCCTCTTCACTGACATCAAGGACTTCACCTCCTATGCCGAGGAACTCCCTCCCGACCGGATTGCCGAAATCCTGGGACGCTACCTGGAGGTGACCACCGGCATCATCCAGGAGGAACGGGGAACCATCGACAAGTACATCGGCGATGCCGTGATGGCCTTCTGGAACGCGCCGGAGCCGGTGAGCGATCATGCCCTGCTCGCCTGCCGGGCGGCGCTCCGTTGCCGGGAGGCGTTGAAAGCGCTCTATCTCTCTCCCGGATGGCGCGATTTTCCGCATTTTGAAACCCGGTTCGGACTGCATCGCTGCCAAGCCTCGGTGGGGCATTTCGGAGCCCCCACCCGCTTCAACTACACCGCCATCGGCGACGGAATCAATCTAGCCTCGCGGATCGAGGGCTTGAATAAAGTCTACGGCACGACGCTCCTGGCCAGCGAGACGGTTTTCGAGGCGGCGCGTAATGTGATTGAATTCCGTCTCATCGATTGGGTCGCGGTCAAAGGGAAGAAGCGGAAAGTCGCCATTTACGAACCGCTTTTTGAGAGGGCGGGCAGCGAGGTGCGCCCGGAATGGGTCGATCAGTATGAACAGGGGCTCTCTCTTTACATGACCCGCGACTTCGCAGGGGCGCTGCGGTTGTTCGAGGCTCTTGCCGATGATCCTCCCAGCCGGGTCTTGGCGGGGCGGTGCCGGGAGTTTTCGGCCAATCCGCCTCCAGGCGATTGGGCCGGGGTGTTCGTGTCCGAGACGAAATAAGAAAATCAGGATTCCCTCCCGCCCCGAATCTGCTTTACTGCCCCTTCTCCGCAAATGGACAGGTGGCAGAGTGGTTGAATGCGCTCGCCTGGAAAGCGTGTAACGCCTTAAAAGCGTTCGGGGGTTCGAATCCCCCCCTGTCCGCCATTTTTAAGTCGCTCTTGTAAAGTGTTGCGGCGGTTTGATCCTGCGACGATTTTCGGCCTGATCCTGCAATTCAGCCGGCTTTTTTTCGGATTGATTCTGCGACACTCCTTGAAATCCAAGGTTTTATAAAGATCCACGGGCATTTCTAACCGCAAGATCAACGGCGAAGAACCTCTTTACTCAGCGTAGTTTGATTCTGCGATCTGCGGTGGATCGATCATGCGTTAGGGGAGGCTGAAGTAGGCATGCGCGAGGATGAGGTATTCCTCCTCCGGCTACTTGCGGAACAATGGGAAATGGCGGATAATCCTGTCCCCAATCCTGATCGTTAGCCGCTCGGCTCGCCTCATCGCCTTGGCGTGCGGTCCCGCACCGGAAGGGCGGACTCGATGGACGGTGAGCCTGCTGGCGGATCAATTGGTCGAGCTTCGCGTTGTTAAAAGCCTTGGACGGACAGCGGTTCACCGCACGCTCAAAAAATGAACTTAAGCCTTGGCTGAAAAAGCAGTGGTGCATCGGTGCCAAGCAGAGCGCCTCCTTCGTCTGCGCGATGGAAGAGGTGCTGGAAGTTTACCATCGACCACAGGACCCTCATCGCCCTGTTGTATGCCTGGATGAAACCACCAAGCAACTGGTCAAAGACACCCGCCTGCCCCTACCGATGAAGCCGGGGCAGCCGCAACGGTTCGATTATGAATACGAGCGCAACGGAGTCGGCACCCTCTTCATGATGGTGGCCCCGTTGGAAGGATGGAGGCAGGTGCGCGTCACCGAACAGAAGACCCGCATCGACTACGCCCACTGCCTCAAGGCCTTAGCCGACACCTATTACCCGCATGCCGAGAAGATCGTGCTGGTGCAGGACAACCTCAACACCCACCACCCCTGCTCCCTCTACCAAGCCTTTGCGCCCGAAGAGGCCCGGCGTCTCTTGGAGCGCTTCGAGTTCCACTATACCCCCAAGCACGGGAGCTGGCTCAACATGGTCGAAACCGAATTGAGCGTACTGCAAAGGCAATGTCTGGACCGGAGAATCCCCGATCTGGAGGCACTGACCGGAGAAGTGGCCCGCTGGAACCAAGACCGCAACAGCCGCGCCTCGGTCATCCACTGGCACTTCACCACCGCTGACGCCAGGATCAAACTCGCTAAATTATACCCATCTTATTATGAAGGATGATCCACTAGAGAGATGAGGGGAGGGGAGCGAGACTCGGGTGGCCGTTTCGGCACCGGATGGGGCAGTCCATTTCAGGATTGAAATTGTAGCAGATTGCTACAGGATTCGTTTATGAGTAGTATGCCCTTGCGGATTGATGTCGCGTTGGTGAACAAGGCCCGCACCTCCGGGCAGCTTTTCCATCGGTCAATTTCTCAGCAGGTAGAGCACTGGGCCAACATGGGCCGGGTGGTCGAGGCGGTCCTCGGGCTTTCCAGCGTGGCAAAGATCAAAACTCTCGGCAAAGCGCCCAACATCGACAGGCTTCTGGCGGGTGCCCATTCCCAGGCCGGGAAGAAACGGACGCTGGCCCTGATCGCCAAGAAGACCGGCCCCCGTTATGGGGCTGATTCCGCGACCCCCGGGGGGGTGATCCAGTATCAATCAGATGGGAGCGCTGTTCCGGGCCGAATGGTCGACGGGGCGTTTGTTGCCACGACTAAGGCGAAAGCCCGGAGATGAAGCCGCAGTTGGTCCTGCTTGCCGGACCCAACGGAGCGGGAAAGACCACATTTTACGAAGCCCATCTTCGGGATAAGGGGCTGCCGTTCCTCAACGCCGATATTTCTGCGGCGATGTTGGGGTTGGATGCCTATGAGGCGGCTCGCACCTTGGACGCACTGCGGAAATGGTACATCGACGGGGGCCTGAGCTTCATTTCCGAGACGGTCTTTTCCGACGAGCAGGGGGCCAAGTTGGGAATGTTGCGGGAGGCTTTGGCGGCGGGTTTTGAGGTGCATCTCATCTATATCGGAGTGGACAGTCCCGAGTTGGCTCAGGCCCGTGTTCTCCACCGGGTCGAGAATAAGGGCCATCCGGTCCCTCCCGACAAGATCGCGGCGCGTTATCCCCGGTCCTTGGCGAATCTAGCCGAAGCGATCCGCTTTGTTCCCTCGGTGGAGATCCTCGACAATAGCGATCCCACAAATCCGCATCGCCGAATCGCGGTCTTTCGCGGGGGCGTGTTGAAGACAAAGTCCGCAGGGCCGGTTCCAGCATGGGCCAAGCCGCTCTTGAAAATAGATGCGAAGAGCTGAGAGATTGTCACGTTCGCAACTGCCAGAGAAACTGTCAGAGAACCGGCTGAAGCGAGCTCACGCGAGTAAGCCCCGGTTTTGTCAGAATAGCCTGTCCACCAGAGTAAATCGTGGTAGAGTGCCGTTGAACCTCAACGATATATTTGAGTGTTCCCTGGCCGGTTAGGGCGAATCCCCCCCTGTCCGCCCCTTTTTCTCTCTTTTTTCCTCCCGCCCTCTTAAGGGCTGTTAGCGATCGACCAGGCCTTCGATGGCGAGAGTGGCGCGCTCGATGGAGAGGCTGGGGTCGACGTTCTGGAGGAGGCTGCTGTTGAGTTCCTCGAGGGCGCGGAGGGTGTGGACGGTGGCGAGGTCGGCGGTGTCGGCAGCCTGTTTCCAGGCGGTCTCGGCCAGGGTGGCGATGAGGCGGCGTCGGGCGAGGAGGGTTTCGCCCTCGATCAGGGCCTTGAAGGCTTCCTCGGAGTCGTCGTCGCCCTCGGCGGTCTCGGTCTCGGAGGCGGCTTCCTCGATCGCTTCCCGGAGCTGCTGGCAGCGCTGGGTGAAGAGGGCGGCGCGGGCGTAGGCGCGGAGGGGGCCCGGTTTCTCGGAGCCGTACCATTGGGAGAGGAATTCGCTCTCGTCGGGGGTAGGCGAGATCCCCTCCCCGTCCTGGACGTGGAGGCGGACGCAGCGGGAGAGGATGGTGGGGAGGACGATCTGGGGCTCGGCGCTGGTGAGGAGAAGGAGAGTGCCGGGCTGGGGTTCCTCCAGGGTCTTGAGGAAGGCGTTGGCGGCATCGGCGCCGCCGAGGCACATTCGCTCGACTTCGCAGAGGAGCACGACTTTGACGGCTCCGGCGTAGGCCTTGAGGTGGAGCGATTTTTCGAGGTCGCGGATCTGCTCGATGCGGATGCGGCGGGATTTCGACTCGGGCTGGATGAGGTAGTAGTCGGGATGCTTGGCGGGGGGGGCCTGGAGGACGGCCTCGGCGAGGCGTTCGCCGAGTTCGCGCAGGCGGTTGCGGTCGGCGCCGTGGAGGAGGTAGGCGTGGGAGAGGCGTCCGGCGCGGACGGCCTCGGCAAAGCGGGCAACGATTTCGTCAGAGCTGAAAGGCATCGGTTACTTTCTGCCAGACCTCAGCGGCAACGTCCTCGATGGAAGCGGCGCTGGGAATGGTTTTGATCCGTTCGGGTTGGGCGGCGGCGAGCTGGTGGAAGCCAGCGCGGACCCGGTCGAAGAAGGCGGAGTCTTCTTTTTCGATCCGGTCGAAGCGTTGTTCCGGAGCCTGAGGGCGGGCCTGGAGGCGGCGGGCGGCTTCCTCGGCGGGGAGGTCGAGGAGGAGGGTGAGGCCGGGGGCGAGGCCGGCGGTGGCGAAACTGTTGACGCTCTCGACGGCGGCGGGGGCCACGCCACGCGCGACGCCCTGATAGACGGTGGTCGAGTCGCTGAAGCGGTCACTAAGGACCCAGGCTCCGGCGTCGAGGGCGGGGACGATGACTTTGCGGACCAATTCGGCGCGGCTGGCGGCGAAAAGGAGGAGTTCGGTCTCGGAGGCCATCCCCCTCCCCTCCAGGGCGTGCTTGAGGAGGTGGCGGATCATCTCGCCGATGGGGGTGCCCCCGGGTTCGCGGGTGAGGATGACGCGGTCGCCGCGTTGCTCAAGGCGTTCTTTCAGGAGGGCGAGCTGGGTGGTCTTGCCGCAGGCTTCGGAGCCCTCGAAGCTGATGAAGCGCGGTTTCTGGGACATGGGCGACCGTCATTTTTATGGGCCTCCCGGCAGAAAGCAACGCAATTGGAGGGGAGAGCCGCCCGCCTGCGGACGAGGCGACGGGGGTGGAAAAAGCCGATTTTTAAGGGCAAAGATTTCGTTTTATGTATAAGCGACGAATGTCCCTGCCCTCTCCCGATCGCGTGATCACGACCTCCGGAACAACCGTGCGGCTGCCGCTCTTTCAACGGCCGGAAGGAGGGAGCTATGGCATGATCTTCGGGCTGGTGACGACTCTGTTTCTGCTTTGGGGGGTGGCGCACTCGCTGCTCGATGTGCTCAATCGCCATTTTCAGACTTCGCTGCAGGTCACCCGGGCCCAATCGGGACTGGTGCAGGCGGCGGTCTATCTCGGCTATTTCGTGATGGCGATCCCGGCGGGGCGGATCGCCCGCCGCTTCGGGTATCAGCGGGGGGTGGTGGTCGGGTTGACGCTCTTCGCCCTCGGGGCGTTTTCGTTCTATCCGGCCAGCCGGATCGCGGAGAGTGCCTCGCAGATGGTGGCGTTTTCGGCCTTTCTCGCCGGTCTCTTCGTGATCGCCCTCGGCCTGACCTGTCTGGAGACGGTGGCGAATCCCTACACGACGGTGCTGGGGCCGGCTGAATCGGCTGCCAGCCGGATCAATCTGGCGCAGACGGCCAATGCCTTCGGATGGATCCTGGGGCCGCTGCTGGGAGGGTGGCTGATCTTTCCCGAAGGCCAGGCGGCCACGGGCGGCGGCGGTCAGGCGAGCCTGGCGCTCCCCTACGAGTTGCTGGGCGGGGTGGTGACGGTGCTGGCGGTGATCTTTGCCTGTGTCCGCTTGCCCGATATCGATCCGCAGGTGGAGGGGGTGGTGGCGGCTGGGATGGAAAGCAGCGAGGAGGAGGTGCCGCTGCGGCGGCGGCCTCACTTCGTCTGGGCGGTGGCGGCGCAGTTCTTCTACGTGGCGGCGCAGACCGGGGTGAATAGTTTCTTCATCAATTACATGGTGGAGACGGCGGGATGGCCGGAGCGGAAGGCGGCTTACTTCCTCGGTTTCGTAGGGATGGGGCTTTTCGCCTTCGGACGTTTCACCGGCAGTTTCTTGATGCGGCTCTTTCCGCCCCATCTGATCCTGGCGGTCTACGGCGCGGTGAATGTGGCCTTGATGGCCGCGACGGTGGCGGGGCTGGGGTTCCTCTCCTCGGCGGCACTGGTGGGGTGCTATTTCTTCATGTCGATCATGTTCCCGACGATCTTCTCGCTGGGGTTGCACGGATTGGGGAGCCGGACGAAGCGGGCGGCCTCGCCGCTGGTGATGGCGATTGTGGGTGGGGCGGTGGCGCCGGTGCTGATGGGGGCGATCGCCGATCACTCCTCAATGAAGCTCGGCTTCGGCGTGCCGCTGGTCTGCTTTGCCGTGGTCGCCCTCTATGGCGGGTTCTGGAAGCGGCTCTACGGGCGGGCGACGGTGGTTTGAGGGCTGCGTCCCCGTTCAGGATTGTCCAGTCACTCCACGTGGGTGCCTTCGTCGAAAGGGGGAACCGAGCATGGGCTGGAGTTGCTGTCGCGGAACGGCTACCATTGCCGATCGTACCAGTCCTGTAATCTGGCCTTGGCCTGCTGCTCTGGGGTGAATTGCGAGTGACGCAGATCCTCCTGCCTGACCTGGCGAAGACACCACCAGAGGAGGCTGCCCAGCAGAGCAGTGAAAAGTGCCAGGAGCCCCAAGATCACCTTTTTCGATTAGCAATGGCAGGCACCATTGTCTATTATAAATAATATATTTATACACCATATAACATACATTTGCATTTCAAATCGCGAAATGGAGGGAAGACTGGGCGCTGACTTGCCGCCGGGTTTGCCGGGCAACCAAGGAGCCCGGGATATTGATCGCGAGAAGGTTTGCGCCGATCATGGCGGGGAGAATAGAGCCATCGACAGGCGCGGGCTCTGTTCTTAAGGTTTTGGTAAACCGCATGATGTTTTCCAGCCATCGCTTGGGCAGGTTGTTTTTTGGACTAGGCTCTCTCTTTCTCTTGGGGCTTTGGTTGGGAGCGGCGAGCGCGGGGGCGGATGACGTGACGTCCAGCGCTGCTCCAGCGACGGCGATAACGCCGAGCGGGTTTCTTTTTCAGGATGGGGCGAAGCCGGTTCTGTTCATCGGGGATGATGCGACGGCGCAGCGGATGTTTACGACGTTGATCGAGACTTATGCGTTGAGCCGGTTTCCCGGATGGAATGTTCCCTTTCGCAATGTGGGGTGGGAGGGGGATAAGATCCGTTTTGCGGGGATTCGGGCGACCACAGCGGATCAGGCGATCCGGCGGGATATTCAAAGTCTCCATCCGCAGGTGGCGCTGGCCAATTATGGGTTGAACGATGCCGCAGGGGGGGATGCCTCCTACGATCAATTCCTGGTGGGGGTGAATGTGCTGGCGCGGGATCTGCCGCGGGTGGGGGTCTATCGCAGCGTCTTCATCTCCCCTACCCCCAAGGAGGGCTACGATGGGAGCTCGCCCGCCGGGAGCCCGGATAATCTGATGCTGCTGAAGTATGCGGCGGGGATGAAGGAGCGGTTTCCGATCGGCTGGCAGAACGGGGTCGACTTCATGACGCTGCATCCGAAGGGGACGGAGGTGCCGCTGGCGCAGAACGGGGTGTTCATCGATGCGACGGGGCCGATGATCGCCTTGATCGAGGCGGGGCGGAAGGCGGGGGTATTGAGCCCGGACGACTCGCTGGGGGACAAGACGGCGCGGTTGACGCTGGACGGGGTGCATTTGAATTGGAGCGGGCATTTGGTGCTGGCGGCATTGATTTTGCAGGGAATCCAAGCGCCCGATCTGGTGAGCTCAGCGACGCTGAATGGGGCCGACCGGACGACGACGGCGGCGCAGGGCTGTACGATCACCTGGCAAGATGCGCCGGCGGGGGCGATCCAATTCGAGCGGAAGGATGAGGCGCTGCCCTGGCCGATCCCCCCCGAAGCCGATCTGGCCTTGAAGCTGCCGGGCTTCGATCCGGCGACGACGTTGAACCGCTATGAGCTGAAGGTGACGGGGCTGACGGGGGCTTCCTACCGGCTAACCATCGATGGGGAGGAGATCGGGGTCTATGCCCAGGCCGAGCTGGCGCAGGGGATCAATCTGGGCTTTATGCGCAGAGGACCGATCTACGCGCAGGGGCAGAAGCTGCTGCAGGCGGTGGAGGCCAAGAATGACGCCTTTTTCAATCGCTGGCGGACGGTGCAGATCGGGGGGGCCCCGGCGCCGGGGACGAGCGCCGATGATCTGGCGGCGCATGCGGCGGAGGTGAAGGCGGAGTTACCAAAGCTCGATCAGGCGATTGCCGGGCAGGAGGCGGTGATTCATGGGCTGTGCCAGCCGGTGGCGCATGTGTTTCGGCTGGAGCCGGTGGGGCCTTAAGCGTTCGATCAATCTTGCAGGATGGCGCTGGCAGCTTCGATGGCGGTGGAAAAGTTCAGGCCACGGCGCTTGGCAAAGCGCTCCAAGCGGCGGACGGCCAGAGGGGAAAGGACCACCTGTTTGCGGATTTTACCGAGAGACTTGCGTCCGGCTCCGGGGCGGGCGCCTCCCCATGACTTGGCCCGGCTGGTGTCGAAGTAGTCGAGGACATCGGTCCCGGCGTCGAAGCGGGCCTCAAGGTTCTTGGCGGTGATTTTTCGGATCATGGATCTTGATATTACACATATTATTTCAAGATAAAAAGCAAGCATTTGCCTTCCACCTCTTGGCGGATGCATCCCCTTGTATCATTCGCGCGATTGACCCGGTGGCCACTTTCGGCGATTCTTAGGGTATGACGTACACTGCCGTCCTCCATCCTGCGGAAGAAGGGGGCTTTTGGGCGACTTGTCTGGAGGTGCCGGGGGCCAATGGGCAAGGGGAAAGCCGGGAAGAGTGTCTGGCCGATCTGGCTCAGGCGGTCAAGCTGCTCCTGGAAACGGAACGGGCAACGCAGTTGGCGGAGGATGCCGACGCGGAATTGGTTCCTCTCCTGGTGGCGTGAAGCGGCGGGAGTTGATTCGCCATTTGGAGGCGAACGGGTGTGTCCTCTGGCGGGAGGGTGGGAGCCATGCCATTTACACGAATCCAGCAACGGGGCGTAAAGAGGCAATTCCTCGGCATACTGAGATCAAAAAATATCTGGCGCGGCATATCTGCCGGAATCTTTCGGCTCCCGAGCCCAAAGGGGGGTAAGCTGAATGAGGTTTTTCAGGAACTCCTGACAAACTTCTTTTTATTCAAGGGCTATGCTTCTTTTCCGCTATTTTGAGGCGCGCTATGCGCTCTCCACCTTAACCCAGCAAAAGCTGCGTGCTTCAAGACCTAGTCGATTCAATGATCCTTTTGAGCTCAGGTTCAAATCCAAAAGGAACATGACGCTCGAGGAAGCCAAAGAACACGTTCAACAACGTCTTCAAGATCCAGCCTTTAGAAGTAGAATAAAGGGAAAGCCTTTTGATTTAAACGCTGCCGCTACCGGGTTGTATAAAAATTTTCCTGAATTAACCGAGCAGCACATTAATCAAAGCCTTTTGCTAGCAGATCAGACCGTGAGAGTTATCTGCTTTTCGAGAGAAGCAGCAAATGAAGGGCTTTTATGGGCGCACTATGCGGACAAGCACCAGGGAGTTCGCATTGGCTTTGAATTTCCTTCTCTTTCGGCAGGAGCGAAGTTGGTGCCAATTAACTACGTGGATGAGTTGCTCGATGTTGATTTGACGAAACCCTCAAATGATCTCGAACTGCATAAGCAAATTCAAAAGACCATTACCGCTAAAGGCCGAATTTGGGAATACGAACATGAGGAACGCCTTTTATTGTCCAATCAACTCTTCGATTCGGCTTCTTTATTGGAAGAAGCTTTTTGGGGATTCAAACCGGCCTGGATAAAGACGGTCGACCTCGGCCTCCGCATCGAAGAGAATATGGCTACCTTCGTTACGGAAATAACACGAAGAGACTATCCACAGGCGTCACTGAGAAAAGCAAAGCTCCATCAAACTCAGTATTCCCTGTTGTATGAGGAGTTACCTTCTGTACCGAAATGAGTTTGAAAAAGCTCTGCTCTTTTTTAAGCCTTACTTCTTCACCACTTCCGCCCTTTGCACTGTCGCAAACGTCCAGCCTAGTTGATCAACGAGGGCAGGAACTGGCTGTTTTGGGAGCCTATTTCACCCGAAAAATCCCATAGGAGACGGGTTCCATGGTGAGCTGGGTGCGAGTGGGGCGGGCGGTGAGAGAGGCGCCGAGGGCCTCGATGGTTTCGACGGAGGTTTTGCGCGGGAGGGTGAGGCGGAGGGGGCGGGCGCTGGGGTTGAGGGCGATCCAGAATTTTTGCCGGCCCTGGGAACGTTCGTAGACGAAGGGATATTTCTTTTTCTCGGCGTAGACGGGGCGGAAGCCGCCGGTGTTGCCGAGGGCGGGGTAGTCGCGGCGCAGGGCGAGGAGGCGGCGGGTGAGGTGGAGGAGGGAGGCGGGGTCTTTTTCCTGTTCGGCGACGGCGGGGGCGTCGGGGGCGGGATCGACGGGGAGGTAGAGCTTCGCTGCCGGGGCGGTGGAGAAGCCGGCGTTGCGGCCCTTGGTCCACTGCATGGGGGTGCGGGTGCCGGTACGGTTCTTGTAGCTGCCTTCCTTGGCGGGGAGGTTTTCCAGGTAGCGCATGCCGATCTCGTCACCGTAGTAGAGGAAGGGGACGCCGGGCATGGTGAGGAGGGCGGCAAGGATGACGCGGAGGTCGCGCTCGTCGCGGTCGCGGCCCCGGCGGTGGCGGGGGAAATCGTGGTTGCCGGTGGGCATGGAGATGTAGCCGCGTCCCTGGACCGCCCGGTAATGGTGGAGGTAGTTGTCGAGGAAACGGCGGATATCGCCTTTGCCGGCGCGCTCGAAGAAGACGGGGGGCTCGTGGGATTTCCCGCCGTCGAGGACCCGGTTCCAGGTGCCGAGGTAGGCGTTGTAGGCCGGTTCGCCGAAGTGGATGAGGAAATCGATGTCGAAGCCGGCGGCGATGGTCTGGCGGGGATTGCACCATTCGGCGATGAGGACGGCCTCCGGGTATTCGCTATCGAGCCAGCTGCGGTAGCCGTGCCAGAGGGCGCGCAGGCCGCAGCCGTCGGCATCGCCCCGGACAAGGGAGGAGGCCATATCGACGCGGAAGCCGTCGGCGCCCTGGTCGAGCCAGAATTTCATGATTTTCTTGAGCTCGGCGCGGACGGCCTGGACGGCGGGATGGGTGACCGGGAGCTGCCAGGGCTGTTTCGGATCGGGCTGGGCGTAGCCGTAGTTGAGGGCGGGCTGGAAGTAGAAGAAATTCGGCAGGTAGCCGCCGTCCCGGCCGCTGAAGCCACGGATGGCCTTGGGCTCGCTGTCGTTCCAGACGGAATCGGTCCAGACGTACCAATCGGTGTGGGGGTTGGACTCGGGCCGGGCGGAGGCCTGGAACCAGGGATGCTGGGTGGAGGTGTGGCCGGCGACGAGATCGAGGCAGACTTTCATGCCGCGCCGATGGGCCTCGCGAAAGAGGCGGGCGAGATCGCGGTTGGTGCCGTAGCGGGGGGCGACTTTGTAGAAATCGGAGATGTCGTAGCCGGCGTCGCCGAAGGGGGACTCGAAGACCGGGTTGAGCCAGAGGGCGGTGACGCCGAGGGACTGGAGGTAATCGAGCTTGGAAAGGATGCCGGGGAGGTCGCCGATGCCGTCGCCGTTGCTGTCGCAGAAGCTCTGCGGATAGATCTGGTAGAAGACGGCGCTGGCGAGCCAGGCGGGGGGGCGGTGCTGGAAGGACGAAGGACGGGAAGCGCTCATGATTTGGGTTCTTTCGTTTCTTTCTTGAGGGAAGCGGCGCCGTCGAGGGCGGGACGGGAAAGGGCGCCGGGTTGAAAGGCGGCTATTTTTTGACTACTTCCTGCCCCTTGGCGCTGTCGCGGACGGTCCAGCCGAGTTGATCGAGCTGCTGGCGGAGGGCGTCGCTTTTTTTCCAGTCTTTGGCGGCGCGGGCGGCGGCGCGGGCGGCGGCCAGGGCCTCGATCTCGGGGGGGATCGTGACGGTCTTTTCGCCCAGGCCGAGGACGCCATCGATCTGGCTCCAGATGGCGGGGAGGTCGGGGAGCTGGGTCCCCTCCCCCTGGTCGGCGAGGCGGTTGGTCTCGTGGATGAAATCGAAGAGGTGGCCCAAAGCGCCGGAGAGGTTGAGGTCGTCGGCGAGGGCGGCGGTGAATTTGGCGAGGAGGGCGGTGCCGACCTCATGGTCGGGCTGGAAGGCGGAGGCGGGAAGGGCTTTCCAGCGGCTGATCCAGTTGTCGATCCGGCCGAGGGCGTTGCGGGAGGCGGCGAGGCCTTCCCAGGTGAAGTTGAGGGTGGCTCGGTAGTGGGTGCGGAGGAGGGTGTAGCGGAGTTCGCGGCCGGTGTAGCCCTGGGCAAGGACGTCACGGACGGTGTACAAGTTGCCGAGGGACTTGGACATTTTCTGGCCGTCGACCATGAGGTGGGCGCAGTGGCCCCAGCAGCGGGAGAAGGTCTTGCCGGTGGCGCCTTCGCTCTGGGCGATTTCGTTCTCGTGGTGGGGAAAGAGGAGGTCGATGCCGGCGCAGTGGAGGTCGAGCTCTTCGCCGAGCAAATCCATGGCCATGGCGCTGCATTCGATGTGCCAGCCGGGGCGGCCGGGACCCCAGGGGGAATCCCAGTGGACGTCGCCGTCCTCCGCGACGCGGGCTTTCCAGAGGACGAAGTCGCCGTAGGTCTCTTTTTGGTATTCGTCCTGGGCGACGCGGGCGCCGGGCTTGAGGCCTTCCTTGTCGAGGCGGGAGAGTTTGCCGTAGGCGGGCAGGGCGGCGACGCGGAAGTAGACGGAACCGTCGCCGGAGGGGTAGGCGAGGCCCTTCGCCACGAGTTTCGCGATGAGGGCGACCATCTGGGGGATGTAATCGGTGGCGCGGGGCTGGTGGGTCTGTTTTTCGATATGGAGGGTGGCCATATCGCGTTGGAATTCGTCGATGAATTTTTGGGTGAACTGGCCCAAGGGAAGCTGAGCCTCGCGGGCGCCGCGGATGGTTTTGTCGTCGACGTCGGTGAAGTTCATGACGCTCTCGACCTCGAAGCCGAAGTGGCGGAGGGCGCGTCGCAACAAGTCGCCGTAGAGGAAGGAGCGGAAGTTCCCGATGTGGGCGTAGTTGTAGACGGTGGGGCCGCAGGCGTACATGCGGACGCGCGGGGCCTGGCGCGGGGCGAAGGGCTCGACCTGGCGGGTGAGGGAGTTGTAGAGGCTGAGGTCGCTCATGGGCGGGGAAAGGAGCCGGGCGGGCTCCGGGAATCAGTCTCCGCTGACGGAGGCGACGGCCATGGCGGCGATGCCTTCGCCCCGGCCGACGAAGCCGAGGCGCTCGTTGGTGGTGGCCTTGATGCCGACGCGGTCGGCGGGGAGGCCGAGGGCTTTCCCGACGCGCTCTTTCATCAATTTGAGGTAAGGCCCGATTTTAGGGGCTTCGGCGATGAGGGAGGAATCGATGTTGTCGAGTTGGAGGCCCCGGTTTTTGAGGAGGAGGGCGATTTGTTCGAGGAAGACGAGGCTGCTGACGCCGCGCCAGCGTTCGTCGGTGTTGGGGAAGTGGTGGCCGATGTCGCTCTCGCCGATGGCGCCGAGGATGGCGTCGGCGATGGCGTGGATGAGGACGTCGGCGTCGGAATGGCCTTCCAAACCGTGGGTGTAGGCGATCTCGACGCCGCCGAGAAAGAGTTTCCGTCCTTCCACCAGGGGGTGGACGTCATATCCGATGCCGACGCGTGCCATAAGGGGGGTGAGGATAGGGTGGACGCGGGGGGGTGTAAAGCGGAACGACGAAGGACTAGAAAAGGAGGCGGAGGTGGAGGAGGACGAGGAGGGCGGCGAGGCCGACGCCGAAGTTGGCGAAGAGGCTGAGGTTTTTGCGGAAGACGGGGCTGAGGGTGCCGCCGGAGAGGAGGACGGCGGCGACGGCGACGATGATGCCGGCGAGCAGGTGGAGGAGGAGGAAGGCGCTGAGGGTGTAGTAGGCGAGCGGGAAGGGCTCGGGCGTGTGCCAGCCGATGCCGGCCTGGCGGAGATGGGCCCATTGGCGGAGTTGGCTGAAGAAGGCGAGGAGCTGGAGGGTGGTGGTGGCCACGAGGACGATGCCGATGCCGGACTTGGCCCGGGTCCAGACGAGGGCGGCGAGAAAGATGCAGGCGAGGCCGGCGAGTTGGGGACGGAGGAAGGTGAGGAAGTGGAGGCGGACGGTGAGATCGGCCCAGGCGGGGGCGCCGCCACGGAGGACGATGATGGCGCCGAGGAGGCCGGCCAGGAGCATGAATTCGGCGGCGAGGAGGAGGAAGGTGGCGAATTTGGCCAGGCGGGCTTGTTCGGAAGGGGTCATGGGAGCTGGGCGGGGGCTTGGTTGGCGGGATGGCTGAGGAGGAAGATGACGGTGGCCACGGCGAGAAGGAAGGCGAAGGCGAGGAGGCTGAATAGCCAGCGCCGGGTGCGCTGCTCAGCGGATGGCGTCATAGGCCAGGAGGCCGAGGAGCAGAGGCAAATAGATGATGGAGGCGAGGAAGAGGCGGCGGGCGGTGGTGTCGGTGGGCCGGACCTGAAAGCGGTAGGCTTGCCAGCAGAGGAGGAGGCCGAGGATGAAGGCGCCGATGAAGTAGAGGCGGCCGGCGAAGCCGAGGACGGTGGGGAGGAGGCCGATGGGCAGGAGGGCGGCGGCGGTGAGGAAGGCCTGGCGGCCGGTCTGGACGCCGGTGGGGTCGTTGCCGGGCATCATTTTGAACCCGGCGTCCTTGTATTCGACCCGATACATCCAGGCGATGGCGAGGAAGTGGGGGAGTTGCCAGAAGAACATGATGGCGAAGAGGACGACGGCGGGGACGCCGATCTCCTCGCGGACGGCGGCGTAGCCGATGACGGGCGGGAGGGCGCCGGGGATGGCGCCGACCAGGGTGTTCAAGGTGGTGGTCCGCTTCATCGGGGTATAGATGAAGACGTAGGAACCCAGGGTGGCGGCGGCGAGGACGCTGGCGAGGAGGTTGACGCTGCAGGCGAGGTAGACGAGGCCGCCGATCCCGGCGAGGGCGGCGCCGATGAGGACGGCGTCCGGTTTCCAGCGGCGGGCGGCCAAGGGGCGGTCGGCGGTGCGGCGCATGAGGCGGTCGTGCTCGCGCTCGAGGAGCTGGTTCAAGGCGGAGGCGGAACCGGCGACGAGGGCGGTGCCGAGGAGGGTGTTGAGGAGCAACACCAGATCCATGGACTGAGGGGAGCCGACGTAGAAGCCCGCCAGAGTGGTGAGGAGGACGAGGAGGGTGAGGCGGGTCTTGACGAGCTCGGAGAGGTCGGTGAGCCAGGCTTTCCAGGGGGCGGTGGATGCGGTGGCGTTCAAGACTGCGCTCTTCATTAGGCGATGGGGACTTGCAGCCTAGGAAAGAACGGGCTGGGGGGCAAGCGCGCCGGTGACGGCGGCGCGGCGCCAGCGGCTGACGAGGGCGGCCATGTGGGAGCCGACCAGGAAGAGGAGGGCGCCGGTGACGACGTGGGCGGAGGTGACGACGGGATTCTTGCCGGTCCAGATGGTGGCGGCGCCGAGGCAGACCTGGAGGCTGACCAAGGTGAGCCAGAGGATGGCGAGATTGCGCAGGCGGGGCGGGCTCTGGCGGCAGCGGAAGATGGCGAGACTGCAGGTGAAGATGCCGATGAAGATGACCAGGGCCATGAAGCGGTGGATCAGCTGGAGATGGATCTCGAGGATCGAGGTGGCGGGCTGGCCGTCGAGAAGGCGCCCGGCGTTGATCTCGTCCAAGCGCTCGGGGGTGATGTGGGGCCAGAGGTGGCGGTAGGCGGCGGGGAAATCGGGGATGGCGAGGCCGTGGTGTTGGTGGCGCATGGTGGCGCCGAGGATGAGCTGGAGGAAGATGAGGCCGACGACGAGGTGGATGCCGCGCTGCCATTGGCGGGGAAGGCGCTCGGCGTGGCGGGGGAGGCGGTTCCAGCCCCGGGTGTAGGTAAGGGCGATGAAGCCGATGGTGAGGAGGAAGAGCTGGGCCATGGCGGCATGGGGGATGCCGAAGTCGTTCCATTTAAAGACGACCCGGAGGCCGCCGACGACGCCCTGGAGGATGACCAAGCCGACGGCGGCGGTGGCGACCCAGCGGAGCCAGGGGCGGCGGTCGACCATCCAGATCCAGACGGCGAGAACGAGGGTGAGGGTGCCGGTGAGGGAGGCGAAGAGGCGGTGGGAGTGTTCCCAGAAGATGGGGTTGGTCCAGAAGCGGGGGCCGAGCCAGCGCTCGAAGGGGAAGGCGAACATGTTGTAGCCGTAGCTGGTGGGCCAGTCGGGGACGGAGAGGCCGGAGTTGGTGCTGGTGACCTGGGCGCCGACCAGGATCAGGCAGACGATCAGGCCGGTGAGGAGGCTGCTGAAGAGGAGGAGACCCTTGTTGTAGTGGGTCTGGAGCTGGCTGGAAGGCGCGGAGGTCATTGGGCGACGAAAAAAGCGGGAGATGCTAGTGGGTTTTGGCGGCTTCCGCAAGCGGCTGATCCTGAGGAAGGAAGTCCGCGGCGAGGCCGGGAATACTGTATTCATAGGGGCCGTGCGTGACCATCGGAATTTTTTCGAAATTTTCCGGAGGCGGCGGCGAGGCGACGGTCCATTCGAGGGTGTTGGCGTTCCAGGGATTCGAGCCGGCCCGGCGGCCGTGGCGGAGGCTGCGGAGGAGGTTCCAGATAAAGAGGAGCTGGGTGAGGCCGAGGCAGACGGCGTTGAGGGTGACGAATTGGTTGAGCGGCTGGAGGGCGACGAGGTGCTCGTATTTGGTCGGGTCGGAGATGCGGCGCATCATCCCGGCGAGGCCGAGGGTGTGCATGGGGAAGAAGGTGGTGTTGAAGAAGAGGAGGGTGAGGGCGAAGTGGAGCTTGCCGAGGAGGTTGCCGAGCATTTTGCCGGTGATCTTGGGGAACCAGTAGGCGATCGCCGCGAAGACGCCGAAGAGGCTGCCGCCGAAGAGGACGTAGTGGATGTGGGCGACGATGAAGTAGGTGTTGTGGACGAAGACATCGACCGGGGTCATCGCCATGAAGATGCCGCTGAGGCCGCCGATCACGAACATCGAGACGAAGGCGAGGGCGTGGAGCATCGGCAGCTCGAAGCGAAGGGAGCCGCGCCAGACGGTGGCCATCCAGTTGAAGGTCTTGACCGAGGAGGGGACGGCGATGACCAGGGTGGAGAAGGAGAAGGTGGCCGAAAGAATGATGCTCATCCCGCTGATGAACATGTGATGGCCCCAGACCAGGAAACCGAGGCCACCGATCGCGCCCATGGCGAAGACCATGGCGCGGTAGCCGAAGATCGGCTTGCGGGCGAAGACGGAAATGATGTCCGAGACGATGCCCATGGCGGGAAGGATGAGGATGTAGACCTCGGGATGGCCGAAGAACCAGAAGAGGTGTTGCCAGAGCAACGGCTGGCCTCCCCTCCCCGCGTCGAAGAAGGCGGTGCCGAGGTCGAGATCGGCGGCGAGGAGGAGGGCGGCGACGCAGAGGACGGGAAAGGCGATGAGAATGAGGAAGGCGGTGATGAAGAGAGACCAGATGGTGAGCGGGAGCCGGAAGAGGCCCATGCCGGGGGCGCGGAGGTTGACGACGGTGGTGATGTAGTTGGCGGCGCCGAGGATGGCGGCGAGGCCGTTCAGGAAGATGGCCAGGCACCAGAGGCTCTGGCCCGCCTGGGCGAGGCTGTAGCGGGCGGTGCTGCTGAGAGGGGCGTAGGCGCTCCAGCCGGAGTTGGCGGCCCCGCCGGGGACGAAGAAGCTGGCGAGGAGGCCGAGACCGGAGAGGAAGTAGAGCCAGAAGGAGGCGGAGGTGAGCCAGGGGAAGGCCATTTCCCGGGCACCGATTTGTAACGGCGTGACGAAGTTGCCGATCGCGCCGATCAGGAGCGGGGTGATGACCAGGAAGACCATGATGGTGGCGTGCATGGTGAAGGCCATGTTGTAGGCACCGGGATCGAGGAGGTGCTCGCCGGGGAAGGCGACCTGCCAGCGGATGAGGAGGGCGAGGAAGCCGCCGACGAAGAGGAAGAAAAGGCTGGTGGCGAGGTATTGAAGGGCGACGACCTTGTGGTTGCGGCTGAAGAGCCATTCCCCGGCGGTGCGGGGGAGGAAGGAGGCGGAATTCGGGCTCATGGCTGGGCGCTCTCCTTTTGACTCATCCAGGCCTGGTATTCGGCCTCGGTGACGACGCGGAGGGTCCCCTGCATGCCGGTGTGGCCGGAGCCGCAGAGCTGATTGCAGACGAAGGCGAACTTGCCGGTGCGGGTGGCGGTGAAGGAGACCCAGCCGATCTCGCGGCCCGGGACCATATCTTGGTTGATCCGGAACTCGGGGACGTAGAAGGAGTGGATCACGTCCCGCGAGCGGAGGTGGAGGTGGACGGGGCGGCCGACGGGGACGACGATCTCGTTGAAGAGTTCGACATCGTCGCGGGAATGGGGATCGTCGGAATCGAGGCCGATCTTGTTGACGGGGGTTTCCAGGCGGTCGTCGGCGTGGCCGAGGAGGCTGTCGGGACCGGGGTAGCGGATGAGCCAATCGTATTGCTCGCCGACCACCTCGATGTCGAGGGCCTGGCCGTCCGGCGGCGGGGTGCGGAGGCGGAACCAGAGGCGGTCTCCGGCGATGAAGAGAACGAGGAAGATGAGGGCGGGGACGACGGTCCAGACAATTTCGAGCCGTCGATCCCCGTGGGTGTGATGAGCGGCGACACCCTCCCGGCGACGGAACTTGACCAGCGAATAGAGGAAGACAGCGTGGACGGCGACGAAGACGGCCAGGGTGAGAACGAAGACGGCGACAATGAGCCGATCGACCTGGTGGCCGCCGACGGTGACGCAGGGGGGAAGGCCCCAAAGGTCGGAAGTGCGGACTTCGGCGAGGAGAGGAGTCACAGCAAAGGGCGATTCAAACATCCGCCTTCCGGCATGTCACGCGGTTTGTCCTCTGCCTGCGCCGTCTCCTAATTCACCGGCTCACCGAAGGAATCGACGGGATGGAGCGCCAAATCAGCCTCTTCGGCCAGCCAAGGATCGGCACCATCGGACAAGCGACGCAATTCCTGACGCACCTTTGGATCATGGCGGACCGTATTCCAGACGGAAAACTCGGCCGAGGTTTCCTCACCGGTCACTCCGGCAGGTCCGCCGGGTGCCCCATGACGTCCCCCCAGCCAAACGAGGGTGCGCGCCGTCTTGGCGCGATCGAGGGATCGGAGCGCGGCGAGAGTTTCGGGGACGGACAGCGGGACCGGCCAGAGTCCGTAGGCGAGGTTTTGGGCATAACTCCGGTTACGGGTGGCGGTGCCCAGATTGTTCTCGATGCGGACCAGATCGACGGTGTCGTCCCGTAGGGCGTAATATTCGCGGACGTCCTGGACGAAGTCTTTAGGGAGGGGCGGAGTGATCTGCTGCCAGCCATAGTCGGTGGAGGCCATCTTAAAGACGATCAGGGGGACGCCGAGGGAGGAATCGCGCAGCAAAAAGGCATCTTGCACGTAGGTTCTCCATCCCAGGTTGAAGCGGACGCTGCGCAGATACTTTCCATCTTCCCCCATCCAGGTCAGACGCCCATCGACCTCGCCGGGAATGGCGAAGGTGGGCTGGACCTCCAAAATCACGCAGTTCATTTTCCCGCCCTGCCCCAGATATCTCCAGAGGTACCAAACGGCAAAAGAGCCGCCGATATCCCCCTCGAGGGGGGCTTTCTCTCGAAACCCTTCAGGGGCAGTGCGGGCCAGATAAGCCTCGCAGGCGGCTCCCGCCGCGGAATAGCCATCGCTCCGCAAATCGAGTCCCTCGAATTTCATCAAGAACGGCCAGTCGAGGTTGGGCGGAGCGTCGGCGCCCCATCCGGTTTGGATCCATATCCCCGCCACGGCAATCGCCAGCCACCCCTTCATATCCGAGGAGGGTAGCGGCGAAATGGGGGGAGACGAGACGATATTCGGGCAACGCGAGCGTGCCGTCGAAACTCCGCATCAAGCAACCCGCTGGTCCGTGGAAGCTTATCGTGACAATGGGCGCTCGCCGCTTACCATCCGTCAATGAAAGCATCCGTTACCGCAAGCGTCCTCATGGTTGCACTGGTGGGAACGGCCTTGGCCGATTCGATGCCGCCCGCGGCCGCCTTTCCTCCCCCGCCGGCTTCCGCGCCGACGCCTCGCTTTCTCAAAAGCTCGGCTGAAGCCGAGGGCTACGCCACCGGCTTCGAAGTCGCCGGGTTCGGCGGTCTCGATTTTGCCCAGAACGGCGGTTGGGATCGCCAGACCAATATTACTTCGGCTCCCTATGGGTCGAAGAGCGATACCGGCTGGATGGAAGGCGTCAAGCTGGGGTATACGTGGCCGGGCCTGTTCAAGGGGCCGGGATTCAGCAGCGATCCGGTCAGCGGCGCGGTGGATGGGCGTCATTTCACCCTTTTGCCCTCGCTGGAGTTTGAATTCTTCGCGTTCAATCACGAGCAGGAAGGGCTGGGCCGGGGCAATGTCTTTGCGACGTCAGCCGATCTCACCGGCTACGTTTTCACCCTCAATCCGCTGATGCGGGCCCAGATCGGGATCTTTCGCCCCTACATCGGCGGCGGCCCCGGCGGCGCTTATCTGGAGCGGGACAATCCCCGGTTGATCGGCTTGGGGCACGTCTCGCAGGCAAACGGCAGCGATTCCGATCTGGTCATGGCGCTGCAATTCGAGGCGGGCGTCGATGTTTTCGTCACCCGGAACGTCAGTCTTTTCGGCGAGTACAAGGTGGTCGATTTCCTCTATCCGAGTTTCAATACGGGCGGGGTGACTTATAAGTCGAATCAGGTCGTGAGCGATGAGTTTGTCACCCTCGGGGTGCGCTACCATTTCTGAAGCCGTCTCCGGCACTTGCGCGTTCCCGGGCGGCCCGGTAATCTCGGGGGCTTGAGGTTTCCTTTTTCACTGATTTCGACGCTGCCGGATGGGGAGCGGGCGGCGTTGATCGCGCGGCGGCGGCGGGAGTCGGCGTTTTGGCGGTGGGCGCATCGGGGGAGCTCCCTCCATCTGGCGATGGTGCTGCTGATCACGCTGGCGCTGGCCTGCGCGATTGCGACGGTGGCGGAGTCGAAGTTCAACTCCGATGTGGCGCGGTATTATATCTATAAATCGCCCTGGTTTCTGATCTGGCTCTCTTTTCTGGTGCTGAACCTGATCTGCGTAATCCTCTCCCGCTGGCCGTGGCAGAAGAAGCATCTCAGTTTTATCGTGGCCCATATCGGGATCATTACGCTGTTGACGGGGGCGGTGGTGGGGCAGCGGTGGGGGTTCGAGGGGTTCATGAATCTGGAGGTGGGGCAGCCGCCGGAGGGGCGGGTGGTGCTCAACCAGACGATCGTCGATATCCGGATGCCGCAGAGCGGGGTCTATTACGAGGCTCCCCTGCCGGTGGCGGTGCGACGGCCTTCCGAGGCGCGGCCCCGGATGCTGGCGGTGCCGCAGAGCCGGTATCGGCTGAAGATCGATGGGTATTCGGAGACGGTGGCGACGACGGAGCATTTGACGAGGATGATTCCGATCACGGGGGCAATCGATGTGTCGAAGCTGGGGCCGGGGGTGGAGCTGAAGCTTTCCAATGCTGGGATGAAGCAGGAGGTGCCGATGGTGCTGCTGCAAAATGACCCGGAACGGCGGGTGCGCGATTTCTTCGGGTTGGCCTCGGTGGAGTGGAACGATGGGCTGGCGACGAATCCGCCCGATGCGCTGCCGACGTTGCGGGTCTCGCTGACGCCGCAGGGGACGGTGCCGTTTGAGCTCTTGCGGGCGGGGAAGCCCTATGCCCATGGGGTCCTGCCGCCGGGGGTGCCGATCAGCCTGGGGTGGGCTGATTGGCGGGTGACGCTGGTGGCGGCGCTGCCTCAGGCGGGAATAGCAACGGATGTGACCGAGAATAAGGACGATCCCGATGCGGCGCCGGGGGTGCGGGCGACGTTGATGGGTGACAGCGGGGTCATCGACGGGCCGCTCTGGATTCCCTCCGGGGGGGCGCGGATGTTTCGGACGCCGGATGGGACGTTGCTCAAAGCCGGCTTTGGGCTGCGGACGATGCCCCTCCCCTTTGGGGTCCGGCTGCTGAAATTCGAGGTGCCGCGCGACGAGGGGACGGAGACGCCCGCCGACTTCATCGCCACGGTCCGATTCGAAGGGATCGACGGGACGACGAAGACGGGGGAGGCGCATATGAACTATCCAGCGAGTTTCCCCGGCGGGTTCTGGCGCTCGGTGATCGGGCAGAATTTCAAGTTTTCCCAGGCTTCGTGGAATCCGCAGGACCTGAACCAGACGACGCTGCAGGTGCTGTTCGACCCGGGGTGGCCGCTGAAGTGGGTGGGATCGATTCTGATCGTGCTCGGCGTCGCGCTCCTTTTCTATTACAAGCCTCATACCCGGCCGACGGCCACGCCCCCTCCCCTGCCATGAAATCGCTTTTCTCTTTCGCGCTGTTCCCGCTCCTGATGTTGCTCGTGATCGCTACCGGGACGGAGGCGTTCGCCGGGGGGCTGGATGAATTGGCGATCCAGGACCGGGGACGAAAGAAGCCGTTCACGACCTTCGCCCAGGAGACGACGCTGTTGTTGACCGGACAGCAGACGGTGACGTTGCCGGATGAGAAGCGGACCTTGAGCGCGAATGACTTTATCCTAACGCTCTGGTTTTCGCCGGACGGGTGGGACGCGAAGCCGGTGATCCTGGTCGATTACCTGCCGCTACGGAAGGCGCTGGGGCTGCCGATGGAGGAGAAGCGGTTCAGTTATCGGCAATTGGCCGCCAGCGAGGAATTGAAGAATTTGAAGGATGCGACCGACCGGAAGCTGCAGCTCGATCCGCAGGGGGGACGGACCCGGCAGGAGCGGGAGGTCGACCAGGTGGTGAACCGGCTCTCGGTTTTCGCCGCGCTGGCGAGCGGAAGCGCCTTTACAGTGGTACCCCATCCTTCCTCGCCGACGGGCGGGTGGAAGACGCTCGACCTGATCGGGGACGATTACCCGAAGGAGGCGGGAATGGGGGTGATCGCGGAGTTCGCGCTGCTGGCGCGGGCGCAGACGCAGGGCGATGCCAAGGGGATCGACGCCTCGGCGGCGGGGATGGCGGAGCGGCTGCGCGCGCTGAGCCCGGCGGTCTATCCCCCGGCGCGGCGGCTGGCGTTCGAGAGTTTTTATGTGCGGCTCCATCCCTGGCGGTGGGCCTGGGTCTGCTACGGCCTGGCGGCGCTGGTGCTGGCGTTGACCGGGGGGTGGCTGGAGGGCGCAGGCTATCGGATCGGCTGGGCCTTGGCGCTGGGCGGGTTCGGGTTTCAGCTCTGGGGATTCGTGAGCCGGATGATCATTGCGGGGCGACCGCCGGTGACGAACATGTATGAATCGATCATCTGGGTCTCGTTCGCGGCGGTCCTATTTTCGCTGATCCTGGAGGCGATCTATCGGCCCCGGATCTTTTTGCAAGCCTCGATGCCGCTGGCGCTGGTGGCGCTGATGGTGGTCGATTTCCAGCCGCTGATCTTCGACAGCTCGATCCAGCCGCTGGTGCCGGTGCTGCGGAATAATTTCTGGCTGGCGATCCACGTGATGACGATCACGCTGAGCTACGGGGCCTATGCGCTGGCGATGGGGCTGGGCCACATCGTGCTCTGGAAGATCATGCGCGGGGCGACCGCCAAGGAGACGGCGATGCTGCTGCAATATATCTACCGGGCGATCCAGATCGGGGTGCTGCTGCTGGCGACGGGGACGATCCTTGGCGCAGTCTGGGCGAATTATTCGTGGGGCCGGTTCTGGGATTGGGACCCGAAGGAGACCTGGGCCTTAATCACGCTGCTCTGCTATCTGGCGCTGCTCCACGGGCGCTTCGCGGGGTGGTGGAGCGGCTTCGCGCTGGCGGTGGGCTCGATCGTCTGTTTCCTCTCGGTGCTGATGGCCTGGTATGGGGTCAATTTCGTACTGGGCAAGGGGCTGCACAGCTATGGATTCGGGACGGGGGGGACGGGGTATGTGGTGGGGTTTGTGGTGTTCGAGGTGGTTTATGTGGGGGTGGCAATTTGGAGGCGGAGGGTGGGGCGGGTGGCGGTGGCGGCGTAGAGTTGTGGACGTGGCAAATCTGTCTGAGCGGGGTCCAAGGGGGCGCAGCCCCTTTGCGTCGTTCCCTACTCTTTGCTCCCGTGCATCCTGGCCCGCCCATAGTCAGCCCCGTTCGATCTGCTGAGGACACGCACCACCTGAAACCCAGGAGCCCGCTCTCCCGCGCTTTTCGCGTCCACATGGTAGAACAGACTCAGAATCGGCAAGAATCCCCTATCCCCTTGCTCTTCAATTCTCCTTAGCGAGGCGGTAGCGGCTTGGGCCGCCGGGGATGGGATCAAGGCCCCGTCAGTTTATCAAGCGCCTCCTGAATCTGCGGGTTATCGGGCTGGAGGCGGAGGGCGGCTTGGAATTCGGCGGCGGCTTCCGCTTTTTGGCCCAGGGCAGCGAGGGCTTTGCCGAGGTTGTAGTGGGCGTTGGCGGCGGCGGGGTTGAGCTGGAGGGCTTGGCGGAACTGATCGGCGGCGGCGGCCATCTGGCCGGTCTCGGCCAGGGCAATGCCGAGGCTGTCATGGGCCTGGAAGTATTCGGGGCGGCTCTGGAGAGAGGCTTTGAGTTCGGCGATGGCTTCCGGCCAGCGGCCCAAGAGGATGAAGGTATTGCCTAGGTTGTAGTGGGCGTCGGCGTAATCGGGCTGGAGGCGGAGGGCGGCCTGAAAGGCGGCAATGGCTTGGTCCTGCTGGCCGAAGCGGGAGAGGACACCGCCCAGACCGTTATAGGCCAGCGACCGCTCGGAGGGGAGGAGGAGGGCCTGGCGGAATTGGTCTTCGGCGGCGAGGGTCTGGCCGTCGGCAAAGTAAGCGTTGCCGAGCTCGATGTGGGCCTTGGGGTTTTCCGGTTGATGGATGAGGGTGCTTTTCCAGAAGGCGATGGCGCTCCAGTAATCGCTGTTCCGCTCGAGGGTGAGGAGGCCGTAGACGACGGCGAGGCCGACGACGACGATCCAGCTGCGCCGTCCCAGCCAGGCATAAAGACCGCAGATGGCGCCGACGGCCACGGCGGCGAGGGCGAGGTAGACGCGGTGTTCCATGCGGATGTCGGAGACGGGAACAATGCTGGAGCTGGGGGCGAGGAGGAGGAAGAACCAGGCGCCGAGGAAGCCGAGGCGGGGGCGACGGAGGAGGGCCCAAATCGTAAGGGCCAGGAGCAGAAGGATGAGGAGGGCGGCGGGGATGACCTTCCAGAGGTCGGCAGTGATTGCGGGGCCGATGCAGTAGCCGGAATCGAAGGTCAGGGGGTAGGGCCAGAGGGTGAGCCGGAGGTAGGTGGTGATCGACTGGAATTGGCGCAGGGCGTAGGCCCACCAGGGGACACCGATGCCGAAACCGGCAGTATGCCCGCGATCGTGGGTCCCCAGGGTGAGCCAGCCGACCAGAAGCCAGCTCGAGGCCATGGCCAGGTAATAGGGAAAGCGGCGGCGCCAAGCCTCGCGGAAGGTGCCAGCGATGAAGGTGCGATCGTAGAGGAAGACGAGGAGGGGGGCGGTGGCCATGACCTCCTTGGTGGCCATGCCGAGGAAGCAGGCGGCGATGGAAAGGGGCAGCCATGGCCAGCGGCGGGCGCCGCTTCGGTGGGCGGCGCCGATTTCGTCCGCACCCCCGGTTTCTTCCTCCACACCGCGAATGAAGGTGTAGAGGGTGAGGAGGTAGCAGAGGCTGACCAGGGATTCGGCGCGCTGGATGACGTAGGTGACCGCTTCGGTCTGGAGGGGGTGGAGGGTCCAGAGGAGGGTGGCGGCAAGGGAGAGCGGGAGGGCCTGGCCGCCGAAAGGGGTGGCGCGGAATCCGGGACCGGCGAGGGTGCGACGGATAACGCCGAGGAGGGTGAGGGCGGCGAGAAGGTGGATGAGAAGATTGACGAGATGGTAGCTCCAGGGGTGGAGGCCGCTGAGAGCGTAGTTGACGGCCAGGGTGAGGTTGACGAAGGGGCGTCCGTTGACGGTGGTGCCGCTATTGCTGGGCGGGACGATGACGCTGGAGAGGGGCCAGAGATGGAGGAGGGTGGGGTTGCGGACGATGCCATCGTTATCGTCGAAGAGGAAGACGCCCCAGAAGCTATCGGCGTAGGCGAGGAGGCCGGCGACGAGAAGAAGAAGGATCGCGAGGCGAAGGGGACGGGAGGCGGAGGACGAAGGCGAGGGCGCGTTCACGAGGGAGCGCGAGGAGGGCTAGGCGGGGAGCTGATTGAGCTTTTCAGTCCAGCGCCTGACCTCGGCGGCGACGCGGTCGGGATGGGGGGAGCCAGCGGTGGCGCGGTTGGCGAGGGCCCGGTCGAGGTCGAAGAGGGCGAGCGCGGAAGCGTCGAAGAGCGGGGAGATCGCCTGGAGGTCGGCGAGGGCGAGCTTGTCGAGGGGTATCTGTTGCTTTTCGGCCAGGCCGACGGCGGCGCCGACGGCGTGATGGGCCTGACGGAAGGGCATTCCTTTCATGACCAGCCAGTCGGCGAGGTCGGTGGCGAGGAGGAGCGGATCGTTGGCGGCGGCGCGGGTGATCTGTTTCTTGACGACGACTCCGGCCAGCATGGCGGCGAGGATCTCGAGGCTGCCGTGGAGGGTATCGGCGGTGTCGAAGAGCCGTTCCTTGTCTTCCTGGAGGTCGCGGTTGTAGGTCATCGGCAGGCCCTTCAGCAAGGTGAGGAGGGAGACCAAATTTCCGATGACGCGGCCGCTCTTGCCCCGGACGAGCTCGGCGACATCGGGGTTCTTTTTCTGCGGCATGAGGCTGGAGCCGGTGGTGTAGGCGTCAGGGAGGCGGATGAAATTGAACTCGGCGCTCGACCAGAGGATCAGGTCTTCGGAGAGGCGGGAGAGATGGACGGCGCTGAGGGCGGCGGCGGCGCAGTACTCGACGATGAAGTCGCGGTCGCTGACCGAGTCCATCGAGTTGGCGGAGACCTGGGCGAAGCCGAGGAGCTCGGCGACGTAGGCGCGATCGAGCGGGAGGGTGCTGCCGGCGATGGCGCCGCTGCCGAGGGGGAGGACGTCGGCGCGTTTCGCGGCGTCGATGAGGCGGCCCGCATCGCGCTCGAGCATCTCGACGTAGGCGAGGAGGTGGTGGCCGAGAGTGACGGGCTGGGCGCGCTGGAGGTGGGTGTAACCCGGCAGGACGGCGTCGCTATCGCGGGTAGCCCAGGCGACGAGGGTCTTCTGGAGGTCGCGGAGGACGGCGAGATCCCGCTGCACTTCGGCCTTGAGCCAGAGGCGCATATCGGTGGCGACCTGGTCGTTACGGCTGCGGCCGGTGTGGAGCTTGGCCCCGGCGGGGACGCGGGCGGTGAGGGTCGCCTCGATGTTCATGTGGACGTCCTCGCGGTCGAGGGACCATGCGAACTTGCCCGCCTCGATCTCGGTCTCGATCTCTTTTAGGCCCGCGACGATGGCGGATTGCTCCTCGGGGGTGAGGATGCCGATCTTCTGGAGCATGGTGGCGTGGGCGACGCTGCCCTGAATGTCCTGCTTGTAGAGACGCCAATCGAAGGAGACCGATTGGCTGAAGCGTTGGAGCAAGGGAGCGGTCTGCTCGGCAAAGCGGCCGCCCCACATGGCGGGCTGGGCGGAAGAATTATTGGCTGCGGCCATGGCCTCTCCTTTGAGGGGGTGCTGGACGAGGGGAATTGGGACGGGCGGCCCGCGAGCCGGTCGGCTTGCGCTTGGGGGCGTAGGTGCCGCTACCGGATTGAGGACGCGGCGCGTAGGTGCCGGAGGAGCGCGCGGCGGGAGCGGCGGCTGCGGGGCGGAACGACTTCTGGAAGGGCTTGGCGCTATTGCCGTTGCCGGGCTTGGAGCCGGGCTTAGAATTGGGCCGAATGCCGGGTTTGGCACCGAAACTGGCGGTCCTGACTTTTCTTGGGCGGGCGGCGCGGGGAGGACGGGGCGAGGCTTTGAGGGTTTCGGCGCCGAAGTAGCGGTCGACCTCTCTTTGGGAGAGGAGTTTCCACTCACCGACGGGGAGGTCGCCCAAGTGGAGCTTGCCGATTTCGGTTCTCACTAAGCGTTTGACGTTAAAGCCGAGCATCAAAAACATCAATCGAATCTGGCGCTTGATGCCCTGGGTGAGGATGACTTTGACCGTGCTCTGGGTGAGGCGGTGGATGCCCTCGAACTTGGCCCGCTTGCCCTCGATGAAGAGGCCCTTGAGGAGCTTCGGCGCGAGGGTGAAATCGAACTCGCGGTCGAGGGTGACGTCGTAGGACTTGGGGAGCTTGTAGCTGGGATGGGTGAGGCGCTGGGAGAGGTCGCCGTCGTTGGTGATGAGCAATAGGCCCTCGCTGTCGGCGTCGAGGCGGCCGACGTAGAAGACGCGGGGCCAATGGCCGGGGAGGAGGGCGAAGATGGTCTTGCGCTCCTCGGGATCGTCGGCGGTGCAGAGGTAACCCTTCGGCTTATGGAGCATCGCGGTGATGGTCGGCTCGTTGCGGAGGAGGCGGTTGCCGACCTTGACGTGGTCGCCGGGGTTGACCTGGGTGGCCAGCTCGGTGATGGAGGCGCCGTTGATGGTGACGCGGCCTTCCTGGATGAGGAGGTCGCAGGCGCGGCGGGAGCCGCAGCCGGCCTGGGCTAGGAAGCGGTTCAGGCGCATAAGGGACAGGGGTGAGTCCAATAAAAATCCCGCCGGGGGTGACCGGCGGGAGTTTTCATCGAAATTCTGAAAGCAACCCGAGGCTTAAGCCTCGGGCTTGGTCTTGCGCAGACCGAGGACGCGGTCGCCGTCTTTCCACTGGCCGCGCTTCTTGAGGAGGTTGACCCGCTCGAAGCGCTTGAGGACGTTGCGCTTGGTGGCGGTGGCCGATGAGGTGCGAAGGCTGCGATGCTGTGACATAAGATGACTCCTGTTTCTCCGTTTTTAAATCGAGCGGGTTAGCTTATCGGTTGGGGAGGAGGTGTCACGCTCAATTTTTGGGTCGGGCGGGAAGGACGGATTCCGCCTGAACGTGCGCCCTCCTACGTCTCCGCTACGGCTTCTTCTCCATCGTTCTCCCCGTCCTCGTCGGAGATGGGAACGGCGGTGGTGTCGAGGCGTCCGCTGAGGGCGCCGCCGGGTTCGACGACGATTTCACGGGTGATCAGGGTCGTCCCTTCCACGCGGCCTTCCTTGCCGATCTCGATCTTCTCGCGGGCGAAGATCTGCTTGGCCCGGAGGTCGCCCTCGGCCTGGAAAAGGCGGGTCTGGACCCGGTCGACGACGGCGTCGGCGCCGCGCAGGACGCGGATGAGCGGGGCAATGACCGAGCCCTTCACCTCGCTCTTGCGGGCGAAGACGATTTCCTCGACGGCGCGGAGGCGGGCCTTGATGCGGCCGCCGATGGTGATGTTCTGTCCCCTCACCTCCGGGCCGGAGTAGCGGACGCTGGGGCCGAAGACGATGTTCCCGCTGGTGGAGAGGCGCTGGCGGACGACGCCCTCCAGGGCGTAGTTGCCGATGGTGAGATGGGCGCCGCAGGAGCCGCAGACGGCGGAGAGGGCGTCCTCGAAGACTTTCTGCTCGCTGTTGCAGCTGGAGCAGCGGACGAGGCGGGAGGGGCGCTGCTTGCGGAGGCGGCGGCCGGTGCCGGGCTTGTATTCGAGGGAGAAGTATTGCTTGCAGCCCCGGCAGACGGTGGAGATGGCGGCGGGAGATTCCTTCTGCTGGTGGCCGCAGTGGGGGCAATCGACGAGGATTTTCTGGGACATGCTCGTGGGCTATCTGGAGAGGAAGGGGAGGAAGCGGGAGAGGCCCTGGACGGGGGCGGCGGCGGCCTTGCCGACGGAGAGGCCGGCCTTGACCACCGCGCCGAGTTCGATGTGGAGGGAGCCGCTGCGGAGCTCGCCGACGACGACGGCGGCGGGATCGATCTCGAGATGGCCCCGGACGCGGATGTGGCCCCGGATCTCGCAGGCGATGCGGGCGTTTCCCAGCACCGTCAGGTCGCCGACCAGGCGGATCGCGGGGGGAAAAAGGCTCACAGAATTCGATTCCATTCGATTCCCTATTTTTAGGCGGCTCAGCGCGGGTTGCAAGCAGGGTTCGCATTTCATCGAATTTGGCGGCTCGGAAGAACTCGCCCAAATGGGCCAAAGTGGTAAAACTTTGAAAATGTTCGCGGTGAAAAAGTTTCGGACGGAATGGATGGGGCGGATCGCGGCGATTCGCGGCGAGGGCGATTTCGACCGGCTCGCGGTCGAGCTATTTCTCTGGCAGGCCAAGCATAATGGCGCGTACCGGGCCTATCTCCGCAATCTGGGAGTTCTCCTGCACACGGTCCTTTCCTGGCGGGAAATTCCGGCGGTGCCGCAGGAACTCTTCAAGCGAAAGGCGCTCTTTTCCCACCGTTTGCAGGCGGCTAGGTATCTTTACTTAACCAGTGGTACCACGACGGGAAAGAGCGGGCGGAACCGGCTGCTCGACATCGATCTCTATCGGGCGGGGGCGCTGGCGGCGGTGGAAAAACTCGGGCCTTTTGCCAATAAAACGGGGCCGCTGCCGCTCCTTTTTCTGACTCCCTCGCCGCAGCAGCAGCCCCATTCCTCGCTCAGCGCGATGTTCGGTTTTTTCAAGCAGCGGTGGGGCGCGGCGGGCTCGGGATTTTTCGTCGAGGAGGGGGTGCTGCAGTTGGGGCGCTTTCTGCGGGCGTTGGAGAAAGCGGCGGCGGCCGGAAAGCCGGTAGGGGTGCTGGGGACGGCGTTCAGCTTTGTTCATTTGATTGATTCCGCCGCGCCTCGGATCAAGCTGCCGCCGGGGAGCTTTCTCCTGGAGACGGGCGGGTTCAAGGGGCGAAGCCGGACGGTGGAGAAGGCGGAGCTGTACCGGGCGCTCTCAGCGCGGCTGGGCGTTCCGGCTTCCGCGATCTGGAACGAGTATGGGATGACGGAGCTGAGTTCGCAGGCCTATGCGCATGGGGTGAAGGGCGGGCATCGGACGCCGCCTTGGGCGCAGGTCTCGCTGCTCGATCCGGTGACGGGGCTGGAAGCGGCGGCGGGCCAGCCGGGCCTGGTCCGGTGGGTTGATTTGGCGAATGTCGATGGAGTGCTGGCGCTGGAGACGCAGGATTTGGCGGTGCGGGCGAAGCCGGGCTTTGGCCAGCCGTTCCAGTTGATCGGACGGTTGCCGCAATTGCCGAAGCGGGGGTGCTCGCTCGATGCGGAGGAGCTGAAGGTGGAGACGGCATGAGGGATATGGAGCTGACGACGCGGCAGCGGATTGGGCTGTTGGGGCCGGTGGTGAAGGAGTTTCCTGAACTGGGATTGCGCAACCGGCAGGAATTGGCCGAGTGGGTCGCGCTGGAGCTGGGCTCGGTCGATGCGCTCGATCGCTGGACGAAGCGCGGGCCCCATTTCACCCGCGCTCGGGCGCCCCGCTCGATCTATCATCTGGCTCCCGGCAATGTGGCGGTGGCGGCGTGGCAATCGATCTTGATCGGCTCGCTGCTGGGCGCGGAGAACCGGGTGAAACTACCGCGCGCGGGAAGCGAGGCGATCCGGCATTTCGTGAGGCGGCTCCCCTCCCCGTTGCGGCAGCGGGTGAAGTTCGAGACGGCGTTCCGGCCCGCCGCGCTGCAGGCGGCGGAGGCGGTGATTGCCTTTGGCCGGGACGAGACTATCCGGGAAATCCGGCGGCAGCTGCTGCCAAAACAGGTTTTTCTTTCTTATGGGCATCGGGTCTCACTGCTCTGGCTGGGGCGGGTGACGGGGAAGGAGACGGTGCTCTTCCGCGCCGCCGCCCGCGACATTGCGCTCTACGATCAGCTCGGCTGTCTTTCGCCGCAGGCGGTCTATATCGACGCGGGCTCGAATCTCGATGCGGTAGGAGCGGCCTTGGCGGCGGCGCTGGAACAGGAGGTGCCGGATGATGCCGCCACCAATCGTTTGGAGGCCGCCGCCGCGATCCGGCAGGCACGGCAATTGGCGCGGGCCTCGGGGGCGCGGATTTGGGAGAGCGACGAGACACTACGGTGGACAGTGATCGCCGATCCCGATCCGGCGTTCCGGGAGGGGTGCGGCTATCGGGTGATTCCAGTGCGGAAGGCCTCGCGGACGCAGCTGCGGAAGGTGTTGGCCCCGCTGCGTGGCATGATCTCGACGGTCGGGCTGCGCATGCCGTTGGAGCGGGCCGACGAGGAGCTGTTCTGGGAGCTGGAGGCGCAGAGGCTCTGCCCGGTGGGGGAATGCCAGCATCCTCCGGCCAGTTGGCACCATGACGGGCGGCCCCGGCTCTCCGATCTGGTGAAATGGGTTGACCGGGAGGGGTGAGGCTTCAAAGTCGCCTCCTTACCTTTTTACCTTTTCCCATGAAGATCACGCTCTGCAAGGACTTCGAATTCGAAGCGGCCCAATCGCTCACCACGTTCCCGGAGGGGCATAAGTGCCGCAATCTGCATGGGCACAGCTTCAAGGTGACGATCTCGGTGACCGGCGAGGTCGATCCGAAGACGGGGATTTTTTACGATCATGCGCGGATTTCAGAGGCGATGCGGCCGCTTATTTCCGTGCTCGACCATGGGTATCTCAACGAGGTGCCGGGACTGGAGATTCCGACCATCGAGTTCATGGCGCGGTGGTTTTGGGAGAAGCTGGCGCCGCTGCTGCCGGGGCTTTCGGAGATCGTGCTCCATGAGACGCCGCGGGCGCGGTGTGTTTATCGGGGGGAGTGAGGCGGCTTTCGATTGATTCAATGGGAACCCGGCTCGAATGGTCTTTGTAATGAATCTTTTTAATTATTGCAGTGGTGAAGAGGTCTGTCAGGGAGATCGCATCTCAGTCTCGGGCAAGAAGGGTTTTGTTGAACGGGTAATTGCCGCGAAGACTCTCGAGGCAAAGGATTATAGCTGCGTTGACACGGGAGGGATGCTCTTGCGGTTTGAGAGCGGGGACTTACAACTATGGCCCTGGATGAACGAGGATCTCGAGTTTATTGGTCGAGCGATCTAGCCATACGGTTGATGATGGGCCCCGGCTAGAGTTAGGGCAGTCCGGTGGTGTCACTTCGCTCAACCACCGGCTAATGGCTGCGACCCCTCCAGGGTCGTCGGAATCGAGCGTTGGTTTAAGGCTCGCTCAGGACGACTTGGTAGTCCATTGCGCGATCAACTCCCGGGCCTGCTCCACGGTATGGCCTTTCCCTCGCGCAGCGAACGGCGGCCCGCATCGAGGGCCGCGAACATTTCCGGGGGTTCCTCGATTTCGGCCAATTCGAGCTCTTCGAGCCGTTGCCAGACCTTTTCGCGTTCGGCGGGGGCGAGCTTGGGCAATTCGTCGAGGATTTCGGCGGTGCTCATGGGATCGATGTTATCCGAAAGAACCGGCGGAGGCAAACTGACTGGAGAGACCGACGGATAAGGGTTGCCGCGCTCTGCCGATTCCCTTATTTTTGCCGCTCCCATGGATGAATTGAGCGAGTTGTTGCAGTTGCGCCGGGCGAAGCTGGAGACCTGGCGGAGCGAAGGCGTGGAGCCGTTCGGCGTGCCGTTTCCCGATACGGAGGCGGTGGCCAGCATCGTGGCCGGGTTCGCCGAGGAAAAGGCGGTGCGGCTCGCGGGGCGGATCGTCGGCTTCCGCGACATGGGGAAGAGTATTTTCGGCCATCTCCTCGACCAGACGGGGAAGCTGCAATTTTACGCCAACAAGCAATCGGTGGGCGAGGCTCTGCTGGAGGGGTTCCGCCGGCTTGACCTAGGCGATTTCATCGGCATTGAAGGCACGCTCTTCACGACCCGGACGGGGGAGAAGACGGTGAAGATTTCGAAGTTCACGCTCCTCAGCAAGTCGCTGCGGCCCCTCCCCTCGCAATGGCATGGGCTGAGCGATACGGAGGCGCGCTACCGCCAACGCTACCTCGACCTGATCGCCAATGATGAGGTACGCAAGACGCTGCAGCTGCGCAGCAAGATCGTGAGCGAGATCCGCCGCTATATGGAGGGGCGCGGCTTCACCGAGGTGGAGACGCCGATGATGCAGGCGGTGGCGGGCGGGGCGGCGGCGCGGCCCTTCGTGACCCATCACGAGGCGTTGAATCTCCAGCTGTTCCTGCGGATCGCGCCGGAGCTTTATCTGAAGCGGCTGCTGGTGGGCGGGTTCGAGAAGGTCTTCGAGATCAACCGCAATTTCCGCAACGAGGGGATTTCCCGGAAGCACAATCCCGAGTTCACGATGCTGGAGGCCTATTGGGCCTATGCCGATTATGAGGTGATGGCGAATTTCGTCGAGGGATTGATCGTCCATCTGGCCAAGGATGTGATCGGCTCGCTGCAGATCTCGACCGGCCCTGCCGACGCGGTGCCCCGGCCCTTGATCGACCTGACGCCGCCCTGGCCGCGCAAGCGGTACCGCGACGCGGTGCGGGAAGCGGCGGGGAACGATTGGTTCGAGCTGACGCCGCAGGCGCGGCGGGAGCGGGCCATCTCGCTGGGCGTGGAGATCGCGCCGCAGATGGAGGATCACGAGGTGACGAACCAGGTCTTCGAGAAGAAGGTGGAGGCCCTCGCCATCAATCCGATTTTCATCACCCATCTCCCGAAGGAGCTGGTGCCGCTGGCGAAGCAGAATGTGGAGGACCCGAGCGTGGTCGACGTCTTCGAGCTCTTGATCAACGGGCAGGAGATCGCGCCCGGCTACAGCGAGCTGAACGATCCGGTGATCCAGCGGCAGCGACTGGAGGCGCAAGCGGGCGAGGAGGTGCAGAAGCTCGACGAGGATTTCCTCCTGGCGCTGGAGTACGGGATGCCGCCGGCGGGCGGGATCGGCCTGGGAATCGACCGGCTGACGATGCTGCTGACCGGGGCGGAATCGATCCGCGATGTGATTCTTTTCCCGTTGCTGCGGCCCCGGTAGGACGGTTGTCCCAGGCCGCGATGAGTTCCATGGGCGTTCCTCACACCGAAGACGGAGGGGGAATGCCGAAGGATATCCACTTCGCCCATCTCTTCCAGGTCTTCAACACGATTTCGTTTTCGTTGGTGCTGGGGCTGCCGATGATTCTTTTCTTCAAGCGGCTGGGGGCCTCGGCGACGGTGCTCGGGATTGTCGCGGCGCTGCCGCCGCTGCTGAATATCCTGCAGATCCCGGCGGCGAGCCTGGTGGAGAAGGTCGGTTACCGGAGCTTCGTGCTGCGGGGCTGGACGGCGCGGAGCTTCATCATCCTGGGGATGGTGGCGGTGCCGCTGCTGGCCGTCTTCCTCGATCCCGGGACGGTGCTGGCGTTGATGCTCTTTCTCCTCTTCGCCTACAACACTTCGCGGGGGATCTCGGCCTGCGGGTTCCTCCCCTGGATGACCCATCTGGTGCCGGAAGGGGTGCGGGGCATTTTCCTCTCGCGGGATCAGGCTTGCGGGGCGGTGGCCTCTCTGGCGGCGACGCTCTTCGCCTCCTTTCTCTTTCACGGCAGCCATCATCTCTTTCCCTTTGCGGTGGCCTTCCTGGTCAGCTTCGGCGCGGCGATCGTCAGCCTGCTCTTCCTGCGCCGGATCCCCGATGTGCCGGTTCCGGAGGAATCGAAAAGCGGGGAGGCGGTCCCCTGGCGAAAGATGCTGCTCCACCCTCCCTTTCTGAAGCTACTGGCCTACAACGTGATCATGAATTCGGCCTTTGCCGCCGCCGGTGTCTTCTGGGTTCCGGCGCTGCGCGATCTCTATCAGTGGAACGATTCGCAGATCCTGCTGCTGGCCGCGCTGGGGACGGCCTTTTCGATCGGGACCATCTGGTCGTTCGGCCGGATGGTCGACCGGGTGGGGAGCCGGCCGCTGCTGGCCTTTTCCGGGCTGGCGCTGCTGGTCCATTTCTCGATCTGGTTCAGCTTCTGCACCCGGCTGCTGCCGCTCAACGGGTGGACGCTGGGAGTGCTCCAGTTCACCTCGGCCTGCGGCAGCGGGATCTTCAACATGGCGAATACGCGGCTGGTGATGGGGACGGTCCCGGCGATGGGGCGGAGCCATTTCTTCGCGCTCTACAGCGTGATCACCAGCCTGACCCTGGGGCTGGTCCCGGTGGGATGGGGCATCCTGCTCGACGCGATCCGGGGATTCCATTGGCAGGTGGGGAGCGGCGATTTCAACCGCTACGGCATCCTCTATGCGGCGCTGTTCCTGATCACGGGAGTGGGCCTCTTCCGGCTGAAGGTGCTGGACGAGCCCCGGGCGATGACGACGGAGGCCTTTTTCTACGAATTGCTGGTCACCTCGCCCAGCCGCGCGCTCACCCGGCTGATCGGCATCCGCCGGACGCTGCCTTAGCCCCAGGGTCTATTCACGAACCCCATGAATCCCTTCACGCAATTTCTCAAGCAGCAGGTCATTCCCTGGGTGGCGGCGACGGTTCTGCGGCTCTTCGCGGCGACTTTCCGCATCGAGATGGTCGATCCCGAGGGGGTGATCGCCCAGCCGCCGGAGGGGCCGATGATCTTCGCCTTTTGGCATAACCGGCTGCTCTTCATGGGGCACTTCTACCGGCGCTATTTCCCCGGAAGGTCGGGGGTGGCGATGATCAGCCGGAGCCGGGACGGGGAGATCATCTCGCGCATCCTGCGGCATTTCCGGATCGAAGCGGCGCGGGGATCGAGCTCGAAGAAAGGCAACCTGGCGGCCCGGGAGGTAATCCGCAAGGTGACGGAGGAGGGCTGCGACGTGGCGCTGACGCCCGACGGGCCAAGGGGGCCGCGCTACCGGGTGCAGCCAGGGATCGTCCAGATCGCCCAATTAACGGGGCGTCCGATCCTGCCGGTGAGCTATGAATTCGGCTGGCGGAAGGAGTTGCGCAGCTGGGATCGGATGCCGGTCCCCTACCCTTTTTCCCGCTGCCGGATCGTGCTGAAGCCGATGATTCATGTGCCGGCGGAGCTCACCCCGGAGGAATTCGCGGAATATTGCCGGAAGATCGGGGAGGAATTGGGGGAGTGAGAGGCGTTGAGTCCCCCCTTCAAGAAAGTCCGCTAAAAGACATTGCCAGCGGCGGAAAATTTTCCTAAATCTAACCTTCCTCAGCGGAGTCCGCGCGGTTAGCTCAGTGGTAGAGCACTACATTGACACTGTAGGGGTCGGCAGTTCAAACCTGCCACCGCGCACCAGTTTTAGAGCGCTTTTCGTCTTCTCTACGAGCGCTTTTTTGAGCGACTTCCGGCCGCCATCGGCTACTCCTTTGGAGACACTCTTTTTTTCGCGTGTCTGTTTTCCTTTATCGCCTGGGCCAGGGGCTCTGTCTGCCGCTCCATCTCCTCTTTCGGCTGCGCTGCGCGGGGATGGAGCATCTGCCGCGAAAAGGGGCCTGCCTGCTGGCCTCGAACCATATCAGCCACTTCGATCCGGTCTTGATCTCGATGCCGGCGGCCCGCGATATCGATTACATGGCCTCGGCGGAGTTTTTCGTGGGGGGCTTTTCCCGGGCGGTGATGCAGGCGCTCAATGCCTTTCCCATCGACCGGAGCCGCCGCGATCTCTCGGCAGTGAAGGCCGCGATCGAGCGGCTGCAGGCGGGGAAGCTGGTGGGGATCTTCGTCGAGGGGGGGATCCGGCAGGGGGACCGCTCGGTGCTGAATGGAGCCCCGATCGGCGAAGGGACGACGGCGCTGGCCCAGGCGCAGGGGGTGCCGATCGTGCCGGTGGTGATTTTGGGATCGGACCAGCTCTATCAGTGGCGGGCCTGGTTCCGGCGGCCCCGGATTTTCATCCGGTTCGGAGTGCCGATTCAACCGCAGCCAGAGGAGAGTCGCCGGGAGCTGGCCTTGCGGCTGGCGGCGGCGATGCGGACCATTTTTGCGGAGATGAAGGCGGACGAGGGGGTGGAGGAGTGGGAGCTGCCGCAGTCGGCGCAGGAGCGGTGGGCGGTGAAGGGAGAGAGCTAACCTATATCTCCATCAAAGCCTGCTTTTTTTGTAAGCTTTCTGAAAAATGGGGGTCTGAAGGAAATAATCCATGCCGATCGGGCCATAGACATTGCAATGCTTGAAAATTATAACCCCCATAAAAATCGATGGCTCGACCCAAATAGCTCTTAAAAAACTTCGCCTCAACTTCACCGATCAAACAATCGTAACCGGCTAGAATGCCAGGATCACGCTGACCGCATACAAATTGAACTCCCACTTTAACCCGATTTGCCATGCCATTGATCATCTGATGCATGATCTTGATATCGAGGCCTAAAATTAGGATCTCTGAATGTCCAAATGTCTTCTGAAGACCAATGGAATAAGCAAAAGAAGGTCCTTCGCTATCTTCCAAAACCCCAATGAGGTGCCAACCGTATTCTTTAACGTCAGCATGTATTTTGCTCTCTACGTTATCCATTGCTTTATAAGAGCACGGCCAAATGGCCGAGGTTAAGTCGAAGACAACAAGGTCTGCGCTAATTTTACGAGACTGACACCGCCGCTGCGCCAGTATACCGCGCCGATTGCTCGTCAGCATGGTAGGAGCTGCGGACGAGGGGGCCGGATTCCACAACGCCGAAGCCGATGCCGAGGGCGAATTCTTTCCAGGAGCGGAATTCCTCGGGGGTGACCCACCGTTTCATTTCGAGGTGCTGCGGGGACGGGCGGAGGTATTGGCCGAGAGTCAAAATATCGACGCCGACCGCCACGATGTCGCGGAGGGTCGCTTCGATTTCATCCAGCTCCTCGCCGAGGCCGAGCATTAGGCCGGTCTTGGTGGTGAAGCCGGCCTGCTTGGCGCGGCGGAGCATTTCCAGGGAGCGGTCGTAGCGGGCCTGGGGGCGGACGGAGGGATGGAGGCGGGGGACGGTCTCGACGTTGTGGTTGAGGATGTCGGGGCGGGCGGCGAGGACGGTGTCGAGGTCGGCCCAGTGGCCCTTGAAGTCGGGGATGAGGACCTCGATGTGGGTCTCGGGGTTGAGGCGGCGGACTTCGGTGATGGTCGAGGCCCAGACGCCGGCGCCGCCGTCCTTGAGCTCGTCGCGGGCGACGGAGGTGATGACGGCATGCTTGAGGCCCATCAGGCGGATGCCTTCGGCGACGCGGCGGGGCTCGTCGAGGTCGAGCTCGGTGGGGCGGCCGGTGTTGACGGCGCAGAAGCCGCAGCTGCGGGTGCAGATGTTCCCCAGGATCATAATGGTGGCGGTGCGGCGGGACCAGCATTCGCCCAGGTTGGGGCATTGGGCGCTCTCGCAGACGGTGTGGAGCTTGTGCTCGCTGACGATCTGGCGGACTTCGCCGTAGGCGGCGCCGCCGGGGATCTTGGCCCGCAGCCAGGGGGGTTTGCGGTCGAGAGGGAGGGGGGCGGGCGTTTCCATCAGGCGTTCATTGAAGCGGAATCGGGCGCGGGACAAAAGGGTAAATTGCGCTTTGACCTGTCGCCGCCCGGACGGCACAATCCAACCCCATGTCCACTCCCGTTCCCAAGAAGGTGAATCTCCGCACGCCGGAGGTGATGAAGCTCGTCCAGGCGGAGGTGGAAAACCATTATCGCAGCCCGATCGTCGAGTATCTCCGCCATACGGGCTCCCCCCTCTCGGCGAGCGGGATCACGCTGAAGTTGGCGAAGGCGTTCGGCTTCTGCTACGGGGTGGAGCGGGCGATCGATCTGGCCTATGCGGCGGCGAAGGTCTGCGACGGCCGGAGCATCTATCTGCTGGGCGAGATCATCCATAATCCCGAGGTGAACGACCAGCTCAGCGGGATGGGGATCAAGCAGTTGCGCGAGGTGGAGGGGAAGTATCAGGTGGATCATCTTTCCTCGGACGATGT
>Ga0302314_10000495_pt1 | contig 73436 bp, 65 predicted proteins | sample III_Palsa_N2_3_FD_200533 | JGI IMG/M metagenome (GOLD analysis project Ga0302314, IMG submission 200533) | Peat permafrost microbial communities from Stordalen Mire near Abisko, Sweden - III_Palsa_N2_3 | ecosystem: Environmental > Terrestrial > Soil > Palsa > Peat permafrost | place: Sweden...
GTCGTCGGCCTCGGCGGCCTCGGCCACCTCGGCGTGAAGATCGCGCACGCGCTCGGGGCCGAGGTCACTGTCCTGTCGCAGTCGCTGCGCAAGAGGGACGACGGCCTGAAGCTGGGCGCCGACCGCTACTACGCGACCAGCGACCCGCAGACCTTCGCGGAACTCGCGGGCACCTTCGACTTCATCCTCAACACCGTCTCCGCCCCGCTCGACTTCGCCGCCTATTTCGCGCTGCTGCGCACGGACGGCACGCTGGTGAACGTCGGCCTGCCGGAGGAGCCGGTGAGCATCGTGCTCCAGTCGCTGTCCGGCCGGCGCCGCAGCCTGAGCAGCTCGGGCATCGGCGGGATCGCCGAGACCCAGGAGATGCTGGACTTCTGCGCCGAGCACGGGGTGGGCGCCGAGATCGAGCTGATCGGCGCGGAGGAGATCAACGACGCGTACACCCGGGTGCTGGCGAGCGACGTCCGCTACCGCTTCGTCATCGACACGGCGACGATCGTCTGACGGCGCGGCGCGTCCGCTGACGGGTGGAACGTGCGGCGTCCGTCAGACAGTGCTGTCGCGGACGACGAGGCGGAAGCCCGCGTCGAATTCGGTGCGCTTCAACAGGTCGGCGTTGCGCGTGTGCCAGGCGCCGTCGTCGAGATCTGCGGCGAGCCGCGCGATGGCTCGGCGGCGTACCTGCGGATCGAGTTTGGCGAGTGCGGAGGAGTGGCGCCAGAGCCCCTCGTCCAGGAAGGCCTCGGGTCGGCGCCAGAAGGCCGGGTAGACGGCGTCGGTGAAGTCGTGCGGCAGCCGCATGACGCGCACGTCCTCGGTGCCGAGCTCGGCCGCGATCTGGTCGGCGGTGACCTGCCGACGCTCGTACGCGGCGAGTTCCGGCACGTAGTCGCGGGCGAGCCAGAACTGCGCGAGCCGCGCGGTGTCCGTGGCGAGGATGACCTGCCGCGCGGCGACCCGGCGCAGTTCGGTTATGCCGCGGCGCCAGTCGGGCCAGTGGTGCACGGTCAGCACGGCCATCGCCGCGCCGAACGCTCCGTCGGCGGCGGGCAGGTGCTCGGCCACCCCGAGCACGCACGGGGCCGCACCCGCTGGACGCTGGGCGATCATCTCGGCGGAGGGATCGAGCGCGAGCACCGGCCGGTCGTCCGGTTCATAGGACCCGGGCCCGGCGCCCACGTCCAGCACGGGTGACGCGTCGCCGAGCGCGTCGAGGATCATCGCGCGCCACCGCGGATCCTCCCGGCGCGCCGCGGCGTAGCCGACACCGATCGAGTCGTAGAGCGCTGAGAGCCCGGGGGCAGCCATGGTCAGCATCCCAGCAGAGGTTCACGCCGGAGGCAAGATCTCTACCGGAATCGGGGGCAGAGCACTGTCTTCAGCGCCGGCTAGCGGGCCGCGTTCTTGATGAACTCGCTTTCCTGGTCGGGGGCCGGCTTGGTGCCGGCGAAGTAGCTGCCGCGCAGGTGGCGGCGGGCGGCGTGGTCGTCGGTGGCGCGGGTCGCGGAGTGCCAGAGGTAGCAGTCGTGCAGCAGCACGTCGCCGCGCTCGGCGTAGACGGCGACCTCGCCGCGGATCTTCTCGAAGGTCAGCGGCATCGGGAAGGGCGGCGGCGCGAGCGTGCGACCGCCGGAGGGGCGGGCGGTGTCGGGGACCGGGATGTTGTTGACGTTCTTGTACGGGGCGGGCGTGGCCCACAGATGGCTGCCCGGCACGACGCGCAGGAAGCCGTTGTACGGGCTGGTCGCGTCGATGTGCAGGGTGATCGAGGTCGCGGGCCAGATGTCCATGCTCGGGCTCGCCTGCCAGTCCGAGTGCCAGCCTATCCGGGTGTAGCCGGACTCCCGGCCGGGCCTGGCGTCCTGGTAGACCATGCCGGACTGCACGGTCCCGCCGCCGAACCAGAGGTCCTCGCCGAGCAGCTCCCGCAGGATCGTCAGCAGCCGCTCGTCGGTCACGGCCCGATCGACGGACGGTGCGATCTCGGTCACGTGCTCCACGTAGTTGGCGAACCGCTCGGCCTTCGCGGGGTCGTCGATGTACTTCGTCGATCCGTACCGCGCAGGCAGCTCGCCGGTGACGACGCGGGACTGCGCGCCGACGCACTCGGCCTCCATCCGGTCGAAATGCTCGTCCGAGTACAGGCCGCGCACGACCGCGTACCCGTTCATTTGGTAGTACCAGCGGATCCCCTCCAGGTCCGCGGCATCGAAGACCCCGGATTCGTCGAGCACACCCACGATGGCCACCTCCATGGCTTAGAGCTGCAGAACTAAGGCGAGTGAACCATCCGATTCAATTCAGGGTCAACCCGCGATTCAGGGTCTCCAGCTGGGGAAATATGCAGGAAACAGTTCGCGGTCTGGCGGCGGTGTGAACCGGTTAGTTCATGGAGCTGGCGACGCGCGCGCAGACCGAGTCGACCGCGGCCTGCGCGGCCAGGTGGGCGCGGCGTTCGTCGCTGGAGCTGAGCAGGTCCATCTGCAGGCCGCGCCAGCAGCCGACCAGTTCGCGGGCCAGCACTTCGGCGGGGCTCCGGGGCATGCCCTCGCGTTCCAGGGTGACGGTCACGTCGTCGACCAGCTCGTGCGCGACGTTCTCCAGCCAGGCCCCGTAGACGTCCGGACGGTTGACGGCCAGGCCGAAGACCTCGAAGAAGAGCCGGGCGAACGGCCGGGTCTCGGCGGCGGAGATGCCGTCCCAGGCCTCGGACAGCCGGGCCCCGAGGTCGGCCTGGCTGGTGCGCAGGTCGTGCGAGATGCTGCGGAAGCGCGGGAACCGGGAGCTCGCGCTGTGCAGCGCGTCCACGGTGAGCTGTTCCTTGCTGCCGAAGTAGTACAGCAGCATCCGGTTGTTCGAGCCGATGGCCGCGGCCAGGCCGCGCAGGGTCAGCGAGGCGACGCCGCTGCTCAGCACGTGGTCGACGGCCAGGCCGAGTAGTCGGTCGCGCTCGTGATGCGGAGCGGGGGCCGGGGTGTCCGCGGGGTGCTGCTGCGCGTTGGCTGCGGTCATATCGCTTGAGGGTACAGCGGTGGCCGAGGGGGAAACCGGCACGCAACTCGGGTGATGCACGCCGGAAACAGCGGGTTTGTAGCTTCACGACGACGAGTCGGTAAGGGCGACGGGAAGCGAAGGAGGATCTCGATGACGCGCGTGAACAGCGGACGCAGTCTGGAGCAGATCCGCCGGGTCGCCTGGACGCGGGGGCGCGTCGCGCACGGGTGCTGAGTTCACGCCCCGTTTCCTCGCAGTAGGAGTGACTGTGCCGTGCGCCGGGTCTGATCCGGCGTGTCGCGGCACTCGCGTTTCCCTCCCCCCGGCATCGTCGAAAGGCCCTTCCATGCCCGCTGAGCTGACCGTTCCCCGCGAATGCACCTTCGATCCTGACGACTGGCGGATCATCGCACGCTACTGGTACCCGATCGCGCTGGCCCGTGAGGTGAGCGAGGCCCCGCTCGGAGTGAAGCTGCTCGACCAGCCGCTCGTCGTCTACCGGATGACGCCCGACAGCCCGACGGTGATCGCGGACGACATCTGCCCGCACCGCGGCGTGCCGCTCAGCCTCGGCCAGGGCGACGGGCGCGGGATCACGTGCGCGTACCACGGCTTCCGCTACGGGGCCGAGGGACGCTGCGTGAACGTGCCGGCGCATCCGCAGGCGAAGATCCCCTCGCGGCTGAATCTGCGCACGTATCCGGCGGTGGAGCGCTACGGCCTCATCTGGACCTGCCTCGCGGCGGACGCCGACACGGAGCCCGAGATCCCCTCGCACCCGCACTGGGAGGAGACTGGCTTCCAGCAGATCAACTGCCCGTGGATCGACATCGCGGCGTTCGCCGGGCGGCAGGTCGAGGGGTTTCTGGACGTGGCCCACTTCAGCTTCGTGCACCTCAAGTCCTTCGGGAACCCGGAGAACCCGGTCGTGCCCGACTACAAGGCGGTGCCGACGTCGGACGGGTTCGAGGTCGAATACTGGAGCTCGGTGAGCAACTACGGGATCGGCGTCGAGGACCCGACCGAGCCGGGCTTCGAGTGGCTGCGCCACTTCCGGCTGCACGTGCCCTTCACCGCGACGCTCGTCGTGCACTTCCCGAACGGCGGCCGGCTCTCCATCATGAACGCCGCGTCCCCCGTCTCGGCGCGGATGACGCGGATGTTCGCGCCGATCTGCCGGAACTTCGACACCGACCAGCCGGTTCAGGGGGTCTACGACTTCAACCGGATCGTGTTCGAGGAGGACCGGGCGATCGTCGAGGTGCAGAAGCCGGAGAACCTGCCGCTCGACCCGAAGCTCGAGGTGCACGTGCCCGCCGACCGCAGCTCGATCGCGTATCGCAAGGCCCTGCGCGGCCTGGGCCTCGGCACCTTCTTCACGGCCTGAGCGGGGGTTCGACATGATGAATTCCGCTGTCGTGCACGCGCTGACCCGCGCGGCCTCCGACACCCTGCTGATCGAACTCCGGCACCCGGAGCCGGACGGGCGCCTCCCCGAGGCGCAGCCCGGCGACCACATCGACGTGCGGTTCGGGAAGTACCTGCGGCAGTACTCGCTCTGCTCTCCCGCGACCGACGGCCGGTATCTGATCTGCGTCAAGCGGGAGCAGGCCGGGCGCGGCGGGTCGGCCGCGCTGCACGAGGGGCTGCGCGTGGCCGAGCTCGTGCAGGTCAGCAGCCCGCGAAGCAAGTTCCCGCTGGTCCGCGGCGCACGCACGGTCCTGATCGGCGCGGGCATCGGCATCACGCCGCTGCTGGCGATGGCCGAGACGCTCCAGGTCGAAGGCGCCGACTTCGATCTGTGGTTCTACGCCCCGGACCGCGAGCGGGCCCCGCTGATCGAGTACGTTGCGACCCGGCCGTACGCCGATCGGGTGCATCTGCGGCTGAGTGCTCTGGGGCAGAGCGCGCGGACCGCGTTGCCTGAGGAGCTGGACCGGCCCGATTCCGGCACGCAGGTCCACCTGTGCGGTCCGTCCGGGTTCATGGACCATGTCAGGACCCGCGCGCGGGAGGCGGGCTGGGCGGACGAGCAGGTGCATCAGGAGACGTTCACGCTCGAAGCCGGGGCCGCCGCCGCGCTGGCCGAGGGCGACGAGTTCGCCGTGCGGGTGGCGAGCACCGGCGAGGCGTACCGGGTGCCTTCGGGCTCGTCGATCGCCGACGTGCTGCGGGCGAACGGCGTGCAGGTGGACCTGTCCTGCGAACAGGGTATCTGCGGCGCGTGTCTCGTACCGGTGCTCGCGGGCGTGCCCGACCATCGAGACGAGGTGCTGAGCGCCGCGGAGCGGTCGGCCAACGACCGGATGACGATCTGCTGCTCGCGGGCGCGCACCGCCGAGCTGACCCTGGACTTGTCAACTTCTCGGGCCTAAAGGCCTGAGCGTGCGGGTAGGGCGCGGCTGGCTGCCGCGTTGCCTCCCGCGTCTAAGCACTCCTTGCGGGGTGCCGGGACGCGTGACTCACGCCCCGCCGTCCACATGCTCTCGCCTCGTTGGCCGATCACACGGGAGGAATTATGGTCCGCATGCGCAACGACGCCGCAGGACCGGCACTTGAACACGGCCTGCGAAGGCCGGTTCCGTTTGTCAATATAGTGGCATTCGGCGCACTCTTGGGAGGTGTAGGCCGGATTGACGTGCACCACCGGCACCCCGGCGTACCGCGCCTTGTACGTGGCGAACCTGCCGAGTTGATGGAAGGCCCAGGAGTGGAGCGTGGCCCGTTGGGGCTTGCGAAACCGTGCCCGCTCGCGGATGCCCGAAAGATCTTCCAGAGCGATCCCGCGTCCGGTGCGTTGAGCCTCGGCCACAATCCTCTTCGAAATACAATGATTCACATCCGCCGCATGGCGGGCCTCCTTGCGCCGACGCTTCTTGAGCAGCCGTTTCGCACTCTTGGTGTCCTTTGCCTGCAGTTTTGCCCGCAGATCCTGTTGACGCTTGCGGTGCCGGTTGAGCCCGCGTCCCGCCATCACGATCCCGTCGCTGGTGGTGGCGATATTCACGATCCCCAGATCCACCCCGACGAACCCCGACAGTTCCGTGTTCAGCGTTACCTCGGGAAGTTCGACGGCGGCGTGCAGAAACCACATCCCGTCACGAAGTACCAGATCCGACTCACCCCGCCGATACTCGGCGATCTGCTTGAGTTGACCCGGATCGCCGGTGAACGCCACGTCCTTGAGTCGCCCGGATATCGTCCAGATCGAGATGGTGCACGCGTCATGCCGCCACGACAGCATCCGGTCATCGAACGGCTGCGCGGACCACGGGCCGAACACGATCGGCTTGCCCAAAGCCCTCGCTCGCCGCGCGCTGCCTTCCTTTCCGAGCAGGCCCGCTCTGGTCTGCGCGTGCAGGGTCTTGTACGCGTCCACGGTCTTCTTCACACAGCGCACCGGAGCCTGCGCACCCAGCCCGCACTCCCCGCGCACCCGCTCGTACACGGCACGCTGCAACCCGTTCCGGTCGAAGACCGAACCCGCGAATGCGACCTCGGATATCAGCCCACACGCCTCATTGCACGCACGCAGCGTCGCTGCGAGCGCCGACGCCTGCTCAGGCGTCGGCAGCAACTTCACCACCCGCGTCACGATCACAACACCAAACGCTACCGACACCCACCGACAATCCGTTCGAACAAGCTCACCCGAACCCGACACAGTTACCCAACCGTAACTAGTCGTTATTCGCGGCCACCCGAACCGCCGGACACCAATGCCCTTTCGCCCCGAAACACCAGTTTTTGACCTGCGGCGCAGGAGTCCAAATCCTCCTGGTCGTCAACGGCCGGGTTTCCCTGGAGAAGTCCAATGAAGGAGAACTGATGGCGATCGTGCTCGGGCCGAACCGGTACGGCAAGGCGGAGAACCGGGTGGTGCGGATCTACCGCGACACGCCGCGTCACGAGATCCGCGACCTCAACGTCTCGACGGCCCTGCGCGGCCGGTTCGCGGCGGCGCACACCGCCGGCGACCAGTCGGCCGTGCTGCCGACGGACAGTCAGAAGCAGACCGTGTACGCGTACGCGAAGCAGCGCGAGTGGGATTCGATCGAGCAGTACGGGCTCGCGCTGGCCAGGCACTTCGTCGAGGACATCGAGCCGGTCGACTCGGCGCGGGTCGAGATCGAGCAGTTCGCCTGGGAGCGGGTGCTCGTGGACGGCAGCGAGCACGACCACACGTGGGTGCGCCGGGGTCCTGAGGTGCGCACCGCGGCGGTGACCGTGGAGGGCACCGGCGACGAGCAGCGGGTGTGGATCGTGGGCGGGATCAAGGATCTGACGATCCTGAAGTCCACCGGCTCCGAGTTCCACGGCTTCATGCAGGACCCGTACACCGTGCTGGAGCCGACCGCGGACCGCGTGATGGCCACGTCGCTCGACGCCGGCTGGCGTTTCACCAGCAGCGATGTCGATTGGGAGGCGACGTATGCGACAGTACGTCAGCTCCTCGTCGAGACCTTCGCGACGTTGCACTCGCTCGCCCTGCAGCAGACCCTCTTCGCGATGGGCCGCGCCGTGCTCGAGGCCTGCCCGTTCCTGGCCGAGGTCCGCCTCTCGGCGCCGAACAAGCACCACTTCGTCTACGACCTGGCCCGTTTCGGCGTGGAGAACGCGGGCGAGGTCTTCCACGCCGACGACCGACCGTACGGACTGATCCAGGCCACTGTCATGCACGACGACGCCGAGGACGCGGGTCCGGCGTGGGACTCGTATACAGGGTTGGTCTAGCTGCCGCGATAGGTCGAGTACGCGAAGGGGCTCAGCAGCAGCGGGACGTGGTAGTGCGCGGCGGGGTCGGTCAGCTCGACGACGACCGCGACCTCCGGGTAGAAGGTGGGCGTGCCCTGCGCCGCGAAGTACGCGCCGGTGTCGAAGGTGACGCGGTAGCGGCCGACCGGGAGCGCTGCGGGGCCGAGGCTTGCGAGGCGGCCGTCGGCGTCGGTGCGTCCGCGGCCGACCTCGGTCCACGTGCTGTCGGCGTCCGCGCGTTGTTCGAGGGTGACCTCGACTTCTGACGCGGGCAGGCCGCGTGCGGCGTCGAGCACGTGCGTTGTGATGTGGCTGCGGATCGCGGGGCGTTCCTTGAGGAGGCGCTCTAGGCGCAGCAGGGCGATCTCGCGCAGTTCTTGGGCGACGATGCACAGGTCGGTCTCGTCGTCCAGGGCCAGGCGGCGCTGCTGCTCGGCGTGTACCTCGGCGCGGGTGCGTCCGGCGGCGCGGATCAGGAAGACGCGGCCGAAGCGCTCCTCGTACGCCGCGTTGCCGGCCGCGACCTTTGCCGCCAGCTCGGCATCGTCCGCGTCGGGGGCCCGCTGCTCGGCGTGCGAGAACGCGGCGGAGAGGCCCTGGCCCTGGGGACGTGCCCCGATCCGGGGGTGGTCGGCCAGGGCCAGCTCGATCTCCGCCGGCTCCAGCGGGTCCGCCGCCTTTCGGGCCCGGTCGAGCAGTTCGTCTGTGGACGCGTACGGTGCGCCCTCGGCGATCTCCTCGACCCAGCGCGGCACGGCCAGGCACGACCGCAGCAGCTCACGCAGCTCGGCCGGGGACGCATCCAGAATCACCGGGGTTCCTCTCGCCACTCCCACCTGTACAGCAATATACAGTGATCATTACGACGTGCCGCGGTCCGCCATGCCCATACGCGACAGTACGAATGTCTCGGCCGCTCCCAGCAGCGTATAGAGCACCACCGACACGCAGGTGAGCACGACGATCGACGCCCACAGGGACAGGTAGCCGAACGAGCCGATGTCGTTCAGGATCGCGCCGCCGATTCCCTGGCCGGTCGCCAGCCACTCGGTCACCAGCGCGCCGACCAGGGCGCTGGGCACGGAGAGCCGGGCGGCGGCGAACAGGTAGGGCAGCGCGCCGGGCAGCGCGACCTTCGTCAGGGCCTTGCGTGACCCGCCGCCGTAGACCGCGACCACGTCGATGGCCTGCTGCGGGGCCGAGCGCAGGCCGTGGCCGATGGTGACCAGGGCGGGGAAGAACACGACGATCCCGCCGATCACCGCGACGCCGCCGACTCCGCGGCCGAACACCAGCACGATGAGCGGGGTCATGGTGACGAGCGGCACCGAGCGCAGCAGCGTCGCCATGGGCATGAAGGTGCGCTCGACGGCGGGGGCCGTCACGAAGGTGAGCGCCGCGACGACTGCCGCGAGCATGCCGAAGCAGAACCCGTAGGCCCCGTCGCCGAGCGTGGTGCCCAGCGGCTGGAGGACCGACTCGCGGTTTGAGGCCGCGTCGGGGCCGGAGAACAGGTACGTCCAGACCTGCGACGGGCTTTTGACCACGTACGGGCTGAAGTTGAAGAGGTCGACCACCGCGAACCAGAGACACAGCCCGACCACGGCCGAGACCAGGAGCGGGTTGAGGACTCGCCAAACCACGCGCACCGCGTTCACCGCGCGCCTCCCAACTCGCTCCGGCCCGCTGCCCAGGGCGTGAGCACCCGGCCGAGCAGCGAGAACAGTCCGTAGCCGGCGAACGCCAGCAGGCCGATGACCAGCGCCAGCGCCCACGTGCGCGCGACGTCGAACTGCTGCTGGGCCAAGGTGAGCACCACGCCGAGCCCGCTGTCCACGCCGCCGAGGTACTCGCCGAGGATGGCGCCGAGCATCGCCGAGGGCGCGGCGATCTTCAAGGCGTTGACGACCGCCGGGGCCGCCGCGACCAGCTGCACCTTCACGAGCTGGTGCCAGCGGTTTCCGCCGTAGGCGCGGACCACGTCCAGGGCGGCGGGGTCTGCCGAGCGGACTCCGAGCAGCGCGCCGACGAGCGTCGTGAAGAACACCGCCATGGCCGCCAGGAAGATCGTCGGGGCCCGGCCGCCCATCACCACCAGCACGATCGGGCCGATCGCGGTCAGCGGCGTGCAGTAGCTGATCACCGCGAGCTGCGAGGCGGCCGGGGCGAGCCGGGGCACGAGCAGCGTCAGCGTCGCCACGGCGAGCGCGGCGAGGTTGCCCCAGAGGAAGCCTTGGGCCGCGTAGGTGACCGTGACGACGGCGTTAGACCAATAGAGGCCTGCGCCGTCCTCGATCATCTGATGAATCACGGCCCACGGGGTCGGCACCGCGCCGTGCGTGCCGAGGCCGAAGACCCCGAACAGCGTCCACACCGCGAGCAGGATCAGCAGCCCGATCACGCTGGCGAAGCGCCGTGCGAGCTCCGTCATGACGCCTGCGCTTCCGCTACTGCCTCGCGCGAGCCCTCGGCGTCGAACAGCAGCGCCGAGAGCCGGTCGTGGTACGCGTGGAACTCCGGGGTCCGCATGATCTCCGGGGTGCGCGGGCGCGGGAGGTCGATCTCGACGACCTCGACGATGCGGCCGGGCCGGGCGCTCATCACCGCGACGTAGTCGGAGAGGAACACCGCCTCGGCGATCCCGTGCGTCACCATCAGCGTCGTGGCGGGCTTCTCGGCCAGGATCCGCTGGAGCTCGAGGTTCATCCGCTGCCTGGTCATGTCGTCGAGCGCGCCGAAGGGCTCGTCCAGCAGCAGCACCGAAGGCTTGACCACCAGGCTGCGGGCGATCGATACGCGCTGGCGCATGCCGCCGGACAGCTGGGCCGGCTTGGCCTTCTCGAAGCCGTCCAGGCCGACCAGCCGGATCAGCTCGTCGATGAAGCCGGGCTCCGGCTTGACCCCGGCGACCTCGAGCGGCAGCCGGATGTTCGCGGCCACCGAGCGCCAGGGCAGCAGCGCCGCGTCCTGGAACGCGATGCCCAGGGCGTGCTCGCCGCGCAGCTGACGCGGCGTGAGCCCGTTGATCACCGCGTCGCCGGAGGTGGGCTTCTCGAGCCCGGCGGCGATGCGCAGGATCGTGGACTTGCCGCAGCCCGAGGGGCCGAGCAGGGACAGGAAGCGGCCCTCGGGGGTGTGCAGCGATACGTCGTCGAGTGCGGTGATCGTGCGTCGGCCGACCTTGAATTCCTTGGTCAGTCCGCGCAGCTCGATGCCGCCGGGGTCTGCGGTCGTCATGTTGTTACGCCTTCAGGCTCGGGTTTTCCGCGTAGACCTCGGACAGCAGGGAGAGGTCGAACAGTTGGCTCGCGGTGACCTTGACGCCGGTCTTGGCCAGCGCCTCGATGTTCGCCGAGATCAGCTCTTCGGTCATCGTGAACAGGCCGTTCTTCTTCGTGTCCGCGGTGACGATCAGTCCGTTCTGCGCCGTGGCCTCGTCGGTCTGCTCGCCGACGGCGAGCCCGTCGCCCTTGCCGAACTTGTTCACGGCCAGGCTCGCGGAGGTCGCGGGCGCGGCCACCGCGTCGGTCCACCCCTGGATCTCCGCCTTGAGCAGGGCCTTGACCTTGGCGCGGTCGTTGTCGATCGAGTCCTGCAGCACGACGAAGGTCTCGGAGACCAGCGGCAGGCCGTAGTCCGCGAACAGGAACGTGGTGGTCTCGTAGCCCTTGGAGCGGATCAGGATCGGCTCGTTGGTGATGTAGGCCATGTAGCCGTCCACGGTGCCGGTGACCAGCACCGTCGGGTCGTACTGCACCGGCACGATCGTCACGTCCGAGGTGGTCATGCCGTTGGCCGTCAGCAGGGCCTTGAAGAGCTCCTCGTTCGTGCCCTGCTGCACGCCGATCTTCTTGCCGGCCATGTCCTTCGGCGCGGCGATCGGGCTCTTGGTAGTGATCGACAGGATGGCGAAGGGGTTCTTCTGGTACGTGGTGGCGACGGTCTTGAGCGGCGCCCCCTGCAGGATCGCGGGGCCGGTCGCGCCCGGCGAGGACAGGCCGACGAAGGCCTTGCCGGCGGCCACCGCCGACTCCGCCGAGGTGCCGGCCGAACCGCCCGCGATCAAGTCCACCGAGGAGAACCCGGCCGCCTTGTAGTAGCCCTTCGTCGTCGCGAAGTACTCGCCGGAGAACTCGATGTTCTTGATCCAGGACAGCTGGATGCCGATCGAGCCGAAGCTGGAGCCGGAACTCGACCCGGAGGCACCGGAGCCCGAGGAGGATCCGCATGCGGCCAGCACCGAGGGGGCGGCTATGCCGAAGGCCGCCCATTGCAGCATCGAGCGCCGGCTGAGACGGGCACCACCGAGGTCGTCGTTCACGAGGGACTCCTTGAGGCGGGGGGCTGGAGGGTGTGCGAAGTGCGTGGTAGCGACGCTAGATACCCGGTGTTTCCCGTCCGTGTCTGCCTGAGCGACTGATGTGAAATCTGTGTTCCAGTCAGCCCCCCAAGGGCGAAACTCAGGTTTCAGTCTCGTCCCGCGCACGCTGCGCTCAAGCGCGATATGGCACGAGTCGGGGCACAGCCACACGTAACACGGATCGGTCAGGGCCATGAACAGATCGAGGTCGCGCTCGTGTCAGAGCGTGCTGTTCGACTCCGTGTGCAGGGCCGGTTTCACGCCGTGCCGCGAGACCGCCTCGCCCACCACGTGAGCCACGTCAGCCTTCTGTGTCATGTACGCGGCGTCGGCGACGAACGCGCTCACGACCAGCGTGTCCCTCACCCGTCCCCAGAAGCCGGGACGGTAGAAGGTGACGATGCCGGTGGCGAATATCAACTATCGCCTCCGCGCGCGTTGTAGACGACGAGGCCTTCGGCGTCCACGGCCTCGCGGTAGGCGCGGAACACCGTGAGCGCGTCGTCCCGCAGCACGTCGCTGACGACCTCGATGCCGCGCGCCTCGAACTGCACGGCCCAGTCGGCGCCGAGCGGGCCTTCGTCGAACGTGGTGATCTCCTCGAGTTCCGACCCCTCCCCCGCGACGACCAGGCTGCGCACGCCGGACCACATGGTCGCGCCGTAGCACTGGATGCACGGACGCCAGTTGACGACGAGTTCGTGCGCGGGCAGCCCGGCCGCGCCGAGGTCCCAGCCGCCGATCCCCGTCTGGGCCAGGCCGAGCGCGACGACCTCGGCGTGCGCGCTGGAGACGCCCGAGCCGAGCACGACGTTCACGCCGACCGAGACGATCCTGCCGGTGTCCCGCTCGGCGACCAGCGCCGCGAAGGGGCCGCCGTTGCCCTCCCGCCAGTTGCGGTCGGCCAGCCGGTGCACCAGGCGCATCCGATCCTCGCGGTCGGCGATGGACGCGGGCACGTCGGCCAGTTCGTCCTTGATCCAGGTCGGCAGGGCCACGCGGTATTCCGTTGCGATGTCGATCACGGTCGGGTTTCCTCTCGGTGTTCGGTATGGGCGGCCTCGCGGGCCACGGCGCGAGCAGCTCGCACCGCGGTGACCGCGCCGGTCAGGGTGACGTTCGCGGCCATGACGGCGCGGACGACCCCGTTGCCCGCAAGGTACAGGTTCCGCCGGGCCCCAGACCCGGCCGTCCGGGTCGCACACGCAGGTGCCGTCGTCCACGGGACCGGACCGGACGATGCCGGTCAGGTGCAGCGAGGAGCCGGGCGGCAGCAGTGCCCGCTCCGTCGCGGGATCGAAGGGGCCGAATTCCTCGGCGATAGAGCGTACCTCGTCGAGCGCCCGGTTGATCAAGGCGCGGTCAAGGTCAGCGGACCGGCCGAGAGGGCCAGCGCGCGCAGGACGACGGAGGTGTTGACCCGTCGTACGGCGCCCTGGTTCATCCCGTGCATGCCGACGACGCTATGGACGGGTTGTTTCGGCGGCGCGACGAGGCGATCAAGGCATGCTTCGCGAGCAGTTGGAGCAGGTGATGGGGGCCACCGACGAGACGGCGATCCTGCCTCAGCTCCGGCTGTTCCGGCGGGACAGGGATCAGGCGCATCCGGCGCAGAACGCCGAGACGGTCCTGATCCGGCTCAAGCCGAAAAGGGACCGCTTCGCGATGGCCCTGGCGGCCGTCGCCGCGCTTTTCTCGGCCGCACCGTCTACTCGGGCACGCGCGACAGCGACGGCAACGTCTATCTGCGCGCGCTGGTGAATTTGAAGGCGAACAACATAGCCCTCATCGTCATGCGCACGACCCCGGGCGACGTCGACCAGGTCTATGAGTCACTCTATGAGCGGCCTGCGCTGACACGGAACTACCGCGAGATCTACCACAACGCGAACTACGTCATCTACGGGCTCAGGTAGAGTCAGAAGATGAAGGGGATCAGCATCTTGGTCGACCGCTGGTAGCTCGGGTACGTGTCGGGGAAGCGCTCCACCAGGTAGCGCTCCTCCCTGGTCGCGCTGTAGACGAAATATCCGCCGAGGACGACGACCGGGGCCAGCCAGTACGGGCTCAGCGCGATCGCGGTGCCGATCATCGCGAGGATCATGCCGGTGTAGATGGGGTGGCGAATCAGTCCGTACGGCCCGGTCGTGACCAGTTCCGGGTCAGCTTTCTGCGACATCGGCATGCCCCAGTTCTCGGCGATGTGCACCCTCGCCCACACGGCGAGCGCCAGTCCCGCGACGAACAAGACGAGGCCGATCCCCAACAGCCACGGACTGCCGGCGACCCCGCCGCTGTGGAAGGGCCTGACGCGGATCAGGACGAGGACGAGGGCGATGACCACCAGCCGCACCCACATGAACCGGCCCCAGAACGTCCGCCCGGGCTTGGCTTGCATGGCCGCCGCGAGCCAGCCGAGCCAGAACGCGAGCCAACCGAGGCTGATGATCACTGCGACTGCTGCCCTCATATAAGCATTGTCGTCCTCATTTCGGGCGGAGCGCATCCACCAAGAGGTCGAGGAGTCGTTCGGTCCGCTCGGGGGTGTTGTCGGCCGCGCTTGCGAGGAAGAGGCCGAGCAGCATCGTGACGACGTCCGGGGCGGAGACGTCGGCGCGCAGCGTGCCGTCCTCGGCTCCGGCGTCCAGGATCGTGGCGATGATGGCGCCGATGCGGTCCGCGGTCGTCGGGGAGCCGATGCGGCCGGACGTCAAGCTGGTGCGGAGCGTCTCGGCCATGCCGCGCTTCTTCGCGAAGAAGGCGGCGTAGCGGCCCATCCAGGCGCGCATCGCCGCGTCCGGCGGCAGTTGGGCGAGCAGTTCGGGGATGCCGCTGGTGACTTCGTCGAGTTCGGCGGCGTACACGGCCTCGACCAGGGCCTCGCGGGTCGGGAAGTGGCGGTAGAGGGTGCCGATGCCCACGCCGGCCGCGCGCGCGATGCCTTCGAGCGTGACGGGTTCCTCGACGGCGTCGGCGGCGGCGTACGCGGTGCGGGCGACCTGGAGGAGCTTGTCGCGGTTGCGCAGCGCGTCGGAACGGGGGGCGCGGGGGGCACCGGGCACGCGGTCGCCGCGCGGTTCGTCCGCGCGTCCGGATTCCGGGGCTGCCGGATTGTCGTCATCCAAAGCGGAGGTGCCTCCGTTTCAGTGCTACAGTCGTAGAAGCGGAGGGTACTCCGCTTACCTCAGGGTATCCCACGGAAGGAACTCCCGTGACCGTGAACAGCAGCAATCCCTCCTCGGAACTCTCCCCCTTCGGCGTCCCGCGCGCGGGCGGGACCGGAACGATCGGCGGTCTCCCGGCCTCGCGCATCGGCTACGGCGCGATGCAGCTCGAGCGTCTGCGCGGCGACCGTGACGCCGCGATCGCCGTCCTGCGCCGCGCGGTGGAGCTCGGCGTGGACCACGTCGACACCGCCCAGTTCTACGGCGACGGCCTCGTCAACGAGCTCATCCGCGACGCGTACCGGCCCGAGGACGGCGTCATCGTCGTCAGCAAGGTCGGCGCCGAGCCGAACCCGGCCGGGCCGATCCCGCTGCGTCCGGCCCAGCGGCCCGAGCAGCTGCGGGCGAGCGTGGAGGCCAACCTGAGGTCCCTCGACCTCGAGCAGATCCCCGTCGTGAACCTGCGCCGCCTGGACACCAAGCCGGGACTGCAGGCCACCGGGGACCAGATCGTCGACCTCGATGATCAGCTCGCTGAGATGACCGCGCTGCGGGACGAGGGCAAGATCGGCGCGGTCGGCCTGAGCGCAGTCACCCTGGACGGAGTACGCCGCGCCCTGCCGGCCGGGATCGTCTGCATCCAGAACCTCTACAGCCTGGTCTCCCGGGGCGACGAGGACATGCTGCGGCTCTGCGTCGAGGAGCAGATCGCCTGGATGCCGTTCTTCCCGCTCGGCGGCGCATTCCCCAGCATGCCGAAGGTGGCCGACGACCCGACCGTGATCGACATCGCGAAGTCCCGCGACGTCACGCCCGCGCAGGTCGGCCTCGCCTGGCTGCTGCGGCACGCGCCGAACGTGCTGCTCATCCCGGGCACCGCGAGCATCGAGCACCTTGAGGAGAACATGGCCGTCGCGGCGATCGAACTCGACGAGGACGCCGTGGCCGCGCTCGACGCGGTCCAGTCGCGGACCGGGGGGATCCCCGAGTTCGACTGAGCTCGACTGAACCGCGTCGCCGCTGCTGGTAGGGGGTCCTAGAAGCGGGTTCTACTCGAACCGGGTCTCCTCGGTCAGCTCCTTGGCGCGCTCCGGCTCGGCGAGCAGGGCCGCGATCAGGTGCCTGCGGTCCCAGCGGCCGGAGACCCAGGCCAGCGCGCGGGCCATGCCGTCGAAGGTGGACGCGTGCGGCACGCCGTCGATCACCCGCCAGGCGACCTCGGTCTCGTCGTCCAGGATCAGCTCGTCGTGCTCGATATACGTGTCCGGACACGACGGGAGCAGCGCCCTGATCTCCTCGGGGACCGTCTCCGGCTGCCCCTCGGAGGTGACCGCGCCGGGGATGGCCTCGGAGACGAGGTCGATCTCGAGCAGGTCGGCCAGCGGCGCCGCGTTGTGCGCCCGGACCACGAGGTACGGGCGCCCGTCGAGCAGCGGCAGCAGGTCCGGGGCGTCGATCACGACGACCTCGGCGGCCTCGATCACCACGAGCTCGCCGTCCTGCCAGGCGCGCAGCGTGGTCGGCGGGTCCACGTGCTCGGGCGAGACCTCGCCCAGCGCGTCGTAGAGCGCGCTGAGCTGGGACGCGCCGACCGGACGCTCCGGGTCGGCGAGGCGTTCGAGCAGTTCGTCGGGGCCGCCTGGCGCCGCGAGCAGCGCGTCGAGCGTGGTGCGCACCCCCAGCCGGACCAGGAACTCGGGGTCCTTGTCGGCGGGGGCCTGCTCGTAGAGGCCGGCGAGCAGTCCTCCGCCGGTGGTGGACAGGTCGGCCGGGCGGCGGCCGTCGAGCACCGGATGCCGGCTGAGCCACCAGGACGTGTACGAGGGCAGATCCACCGGACGTCCGTCGTCCGTCAGCACCCTGACCGGCCTGGAGATCGCCGCGCGCAGTCCCGGGCCCGCGAGCAGCTCCAGCGCGCGCGGCCAGCGGGTGATCAGGTCCAGGTCGCGCACGCCGACGAACTCGGTCGTCACCGGTGCCGCGCCCTGGCCGGACCGGTCGATCGCGGACCTGGCCACCCCGATCCACTCTTCGATGCCGTCCAGGTCGAGCAGGTCCTCGTCCAGGGCGTCGATGTCGAGCAGCACGTTCTCCGCGCGCACGAGCGCGAGCGAGTCGAGCACGCCGACCGTGCGCAGCACCTCGGCACCCCAGCGGTCCACCCAGCCCTCATCGACGAACCCGAATGCCTCGGGATCGACGACCTCGGCGAGCGGCGAGGAGGGCAGCAGCAGCTCGCCGGCCGGGCTGTAGCCGCCACGGTCGTTCGGCAGCAGCAGGTCGGCGAGGTCGAAACGCTCGCGCGGGCCGGGCTCGGCGGCGCGCACCAGCGAGAGAACCGCTTCGGCGAGCATGGCAGGGTCACCACCGGAGCCGTCGCCAGGACCGTCGTTGACGTCCTGCTGACGCAGCGGGTCGCGGGACGCGGCGATCGCGCCGCGCACCGACGGGTCGTCGAGCAGCACACGCGGGTGCGCGGGCCGGGCGCCGAGCCGCTCGAGCAGCGAGGCCGAGCCGCTACCTCCGGACAGGGCGTTCGAGTGCACGATCCGCAGGCCGAGCGGTCGCAGCGCGGCGGCGAACGACGCGTCGAGCTCCGCGACGGGGAGCAGGCTGCCACGCGCGCCGCGCACGGTCCGGCCGTCGGCGAGCGGCACCGGCAGAACGGCCAGCGTCTCGCTCGTGTCAGGGTCCTGCCCGAAGACTCCGTACATGGCCGCGTAGAGCGCACCCCACCAGGACGGATCCCGATCGAGGCCGGACAGCGCCTCGGCCAGCTCGGCCGCGCCGAGCCGGCGTACCCCGAGCGCCGTGGCCGCGACCTGGTCGCGTTCCCAGCCGGCGGGCAGCAGGCCGGGCAGCACGTCGCGGACGGCGGCGACCAGCGCGACGTCGCAGGGATCGATGACGACCGCGTCGCGCGGCCGAAGCGGCGCCGGGTCCGCGTTCGCGGCCGGGAGGAACGCCGCGTCGGGCAGCAGGGCGGCGATACGGCGGCGGAGTTCGGCGTCGATCGCCCCCTCCCCCATCGGTCCCGGCACCAGGCGCAGCAGCACGGGCGTGCGGGTCGGCCACGTCGTGACCAGGTCCGCGTACGCTTCCGCGGCCCTGGCGAGCAGGAAGTCGGCCAGCGGTCCCGGAGCGACCCGGCGCCGCGTCACCTCCAGCGGGAACGAGGCGAGCAGCAGCGCGGGCAGCCCGAGCGGCTCGTCGGTCGGGGTCGGGGCGTGCAGCACCGGCGCGGTACGCAGCCGCCGCGGGCCGCCGTCCTCGTCGACCGGAACAGCCCAGGTCAGCGACCAGTAAGGCCTGATCCGCTCTTCCACCGGACGGTCGGCGAGCAGGTCGCGGTCAAGACCGCCGCGTGCCTCGGCCAGCCGCCAGCGGGTCGTGCGCGCCCCGTCCGCGATCACGCACTCGCCCGGCACGCTCCGGTCGGCGGTCAGCGTGCGCACGCCCGCCTCGCCGCCGAGGTCGACGACGATCTCAGAGAGCTGCGGCAGCGCGAGCAGCAGCGTGTCGTCCAGCTCGGTCAGCAGCCTGCGGACCAGGTCGACGGCCGCCTCGTCACGCAGCGGCAGACTGACGACCGTGTCATAGCCCCACGACGGCGCACCCTCGGCGGCGTACGGCAGCCGCAGCGCGGGCACCCGCCCGCCGCGGCGGTCCAGCTCGGCAGCCAACTCAGCGTTCTGCTCCGCCGTCAGCCGCACGGCCTCGCGGGCCTCCAGCGCGGAGAAGCGCACCCCGCCGGCCCGCGAAAGCACCGCCGGCGCGTCGCTCACGGCCAGCACCGCCGCGAAGCCCACGCCGAACCGGCCGACGACCGGGCCCGCGTCGCCGGACGCCTCTTCCCGCTTGGCCGACGCACGCAGCGTGGACAGGCTCAGCACGCCGCTCGCGTCCAGCGGAGCACCGGTGTTCGCGGCGGTGAGCGTCGGGCCGTCCGCCGAGGTCGCCAGGGTGAGGCGCAACCGGCCCGGCAGCCCGACCCGCGCGGCGGCGTCCGCGGCGTTCTGCGCCAACTCGACGATCACCCGGTCCCGGTAGCCGCCCAGGACCAGGTCCTCCTCGAGGTTGGCGTCCTCGCGGAACCGCACCGGCGCGGCCACCCACGACCCCAGCACCCGCTCGCGAATTGCCGCGGTTTCGAACTGATCAGTCACCCGTGATCCCTCTGACGATGGCATTTCGCACAGGCTACCGGTCCGCGGGAGGACTACCGTGTGATGGCCGCTCCGACCGCCGTCGCCTAGCAGAAGCAGAGGACCGACCCGTGCACGCGATCCTGCATGCCCTGTCCCTCACCGGTTCGATGACGTGGGAGATCCTCTGGGCTCTGATCCTCGGTTTCGCCCTGTCCGCGGTGATCCAGGCACTGGTGTCGAAAAGCACCGTGGTCAACGTGCTCGGCGACAATCGCCCGCGCACGCTGGCGCTCGCCTCGCTGCTCGGCGCCGCCTCGTCCTCCTGCTCCTACGCCGCCGTCGCGCTGGCCAGGTCGCTGTTCCGCAAGGGCGCGGACTTCACCGCGGCGACGGCTTTCGCGGTCGCCTCGACCAACCTCGTGGTCGAACTCGGGATGATCCTGGCGCTGCTGCTCGGCTGGCGGTTCACGCTCGCGGAGTTCGTCGGCGGCCCGATCATGATCGTGGTCCTCGCGCTGCTGTTCCGGCCGCTGCTGAGCGAGCGGCTGCTGAGCGGCGCGCGCGACCAGGCCGAGCGCGGCGTGGCCGGCTCGATGGAGGGCCACGCGGCGATGGACATGTCCGTGGGCGGCGAGGGCTCCTTCGTGCGGCGGCTCGCCTCGTCGGAGGGGCTGACATCGGTCGCGCACGTTTTCGTGATGGAGTGGGCCGCGATCCTGCGCGACCTGGTCGGCGGGCTGCTGGCCGCCGGGGCGATCGGCGCGTGGGTGCCGGACTCGTTCTGGCGCGGCTTCTTCCTGGCCGGGCATCCGCTCGCGAGCCGGCTGTGGGATCCGCTGGTCGGCCCGCTCGTGGCCGTGCTCTCGTTCGTCTGCTCGATCGGGAACGTGCCGCTCGCCGTGGTGCTGTGGACGGGCGGGATCAGCTTCGGCGGCGTGGTCGCGTTCATCTTCGCCGACCTGCTGATCCTGCCGATCCTCTTGATCTACCGGAAGTACTACGGCTGGCGGATGACGGTGCTGCTGACCGCGACCCTCTACGCCGCGTCGGTCGTCGCCGGGTACGCGGTCGAGCTCATCTTCGCCGGACTCCGCCTGATCCCCGCGCAATCCGGCGCGAAAATCCCGATGCAGGGCGTGCGCTGGGACTACACCACGTATCTTGATATCGCATTCCTGCTACTCGCCGCGGTCCTGGTGGTCCGATTCGCGCGCACCGGCGGGATCATGATGCTGAAGATGATGGGCGGATCGCCGTCGGGCACGGACATGGAAACGGACATGGACATGGCTTAAGTACGGTTCAGCAGCGCTCTGCGGTCTCGACGATGTTCGTCAGCAGCATCGCCCGGGTCATCGGGCCCACGCCGCCGACGGCCGGGGACATCGTGCCCGCCACGCCCGCGACGTCCGGGTGCACGTCGCCGAGGATGCCCTCGACGGTGCGGGTGATCCCGACCGAGAGCACCGTCGCGCCCGGCTTGATCCAGTCCGGCTTGACCAGGTGCGCCACCCCGGCCGCCGCGACGACCACGTCCGCTACCCGCGCGTGCGCGGCCACGTCCTGGGTCGCCTCGTGGCACAGCGTGACCGTCGCGTGCTCGGAGGGCCGGGTGAGCATCAGGCCGAGGGGCCGGCCGACGGTGATGCCGCAGCCGATCACGCAGAACTGCGCGCCGGTGATCGGCACGTCGTTGCGGCGCAGCAGGTCGATGATGCCGCGCGGGGTGCACGGCAGCGGCGCGTCCATGCCGAGCACCAGGCGGCCGAGGTTCGTCGGGTGCAGGCCGTCGGCGTCCTTGGCCGGGTCGATCAGGTCGAGCACCGCGTGCATGTCGATGTGCGCCGGAAGCGGCAGCTGCACGATGAAGCCCGTGCACGCCGGGTCGGCGTTCAGCCGCAGCACCGCCGCCTCCACGTCGGCCTGCGACGAGTCGGCGGGCAGCTCGACCCGGAACGAGGCGATGCCGACCTGCGCGCAGTCCCGGTGCTTGCCCGCGACATAGGCGCGGCTTCCGGGGTCGTCGCCGACGAGGATCGTGCCGAGGCCGGGCTCGACGCCCCGGGCCTTGAGCGCCTCGACGCGCGTGGCGAGCTCGCGCTTGATGTCGGCCGCGGCGGCCTTGCCGTCCAGAAGGGTCGCGGTGTTCATGGTCACCGAGTTTCTCATGGGAACCTGAGCGCCCGCGAACCGCTCAGCCGCCCGCCAATGTGCCGACGGCCGCGGCGAGGCTGGGTTGCAGGCGGCGGGCCGCGTCCACGTGGTCGCCGGTCCAGATGATCCGGACCGCGTTGGCCGTGGCCTGCCCGTCCTCGTCGCGCAGGTCGGCCCGGACGGATTCGACCAGGCGCGCCGCCCCGGCCGGGTTGCGGTGGACCGGCTCCGGGATCGGGACGCGGCGGCCGAGGCCCTCGGCCAGATCCCGGTACCAGCCGGTGACCCGGTCGGCGGCGCCGAGCAGTTCGAGCCGGGCCGCGGCGCCGTCGGCGTCCAGCCTCGCGTCCCCGGCGCGCCGCCAGATCGCGAGCACCGCGTCGGCCGCGAGCCGCAGCCCGACGACGCCGGTGACCAGCGTCGTCATATCGGCCAGCGGCACCGGTTTGGCGCCGCGCTCGGCCAGGTAGCTGCGGAAGGCGTCATCCAGGCGGCGCGCGGCTGCGGCGGCCTGGCGTTCCTGGCGGTCCGGCGGGCCGACCGCGTTCGGGGCGTCGCCGCAGCGGCTGAGCGCGTACTCGATCGCGCCGCCGAGGTAGGACGCGCTGTCGGTGTACGCCTCGGCCAGTGCCTTGTCGACGGCGGCGGTGGCTCCGCGCGGCCAGAAGAACAGCGCGACGACCAGGCTGACGCCGCAGCCGAGGCCGATGTCCTGGATCCGCAGCAGCACGATGTGCCAGTTCGGGTTCTGCCCGATGTTGAACAGGATGACGAGGGTGACGGTGAACGCCGCCTGGCCCGCCGCGAAGGAGACCGCCGAGGGCGCGATCCCGGCGATCAGGATCGCGAGCGGCAGCAGCACCCACAGCACGTTCCCGTGATGGCCGATCAGCTGGAGCAGCGCCGCGCCGAGGATCGAGCCGACGATCGTGCCGCTGACGGCCCGCAGCGCGTTCTGGCCGGTGTTCAGGGCGTTCGAGCGCAGCACGGAGAGCGTGCCGAGCAGCACCCAGAAGGAGTGCTGGGCGCCGGTCAGGTTGGCGAGGGTGACCGCGATGCCGAGCCCGATCGCGCCGCGCAGGCTGTTGTGCAGCCAGACGGAGTGCGGTTCGAGGTGCGCGGCGGCGCGTTCGCGGGCGGCGGCGAGCGGTTTGCCCAGCGCTCCCGGCTCGCGCCCGAGCAGCCGTTCCGGCCAGCTGCGCAGCTCGGCCTCGGCGAACAGCAGGACGTTGCCCGCGACCTGCAGCGTCGCGAAGCCGAGCTCCTGGGCGCGGAAGGAGACGTCCAGGCTGCCGATGAACGCGCGCACGTCCTCCTCCGCCGAGCCGATCGGCTGGCGGACGGGCAGTCGCGCGGCCGAGCCGTAGACCATCTGGTCCATCGCCTCGCTGAGCAGCCGGGAGGCCGCGCGCAGCGGTTCGAGGTCGCCGCGCGGGTTGTCGAGCTGGTCGGCGGCCCGGTCGAGCACGACGGCGACCGCCCGGCGCACGGCGTGCGCCTCGGGATCGCACACGGGGACCGCGCTCTCCGCGTCCCGGGCGGGCAGGCTCTCGGCGACGATCGCGCTGAGCCAGGTCAGCTCGTCGACCAGCCGGACCAGGGCGCGCGAGCTCGCCGAGAGGCCGGTGGGCCGGTAGGGGGTGCCGTCGAAGGCGCGCCGCAGATCGACCGCGGCCGCCGCCGCGTCGGCCGTGGTCTCCCGGCACCGCTGCGCGCTCGGCGCGTCCGTGTCGCGGGCCAGGCGGGCGGCGTCGCAGCGCAGCTGGGTCGCGGCCGTGCGGCAGACGCGCGCCGCGGGGGCGCTCAGCGGGTAGGTGGACTGGCGCGGCCACAGCAGCGAGATCGCCAGCATCGCCGCCCCGGCCGCGAGCCCGGCCCCGGCCAGCCGGTCCGGCAGCTGCGAGAGCGGGGCCGGCGAGGCGACCGGGAGGACGAAGGCGAGCAGCAGCGACGTCGAGGCGCCCGCGAGCACCGAGCTGACCACGCCGGAGAACAGCACGATGAAGCCGATGATCACGGTCGCGACGGTGGAGACCCAGGTCACCCGGGCGGCCAGCGTGCCGAGACAGATCAGCACGGCCCACGCGACGGCCAGGCCCGCGTGCGCCCGCAGCCGCTGCACCATCGGGCCGGTGAACTCGACCAGCAGCAGCATTGAGAAGGATCCGAACGCGGCGAAGCTCGCCATCGTCGCCGAGTGCAGCACCTGCGTGCACAGGGCGAACAGCGCCGGCATCACGATCGCCGTGCGCCCGGCCCGGCGGGTGGCCGCGAGTCCCGGGTCGTGCCGACGAAGCCAGCTGAGCACGGTCTCGCCGCCGGCACGTATCTGAACTCGCATAGCTACAGTATGAGAAGCCGCAGGCGGCTGTGCACCCCTTGCGGGGCGATTGGTTAAACTGGGGATCATCGTGACTACTTCCCACAGTGGCCTACGTCGAATTCTGCGGCAATGCCTGGTCGCCGGACTCGTCTGCGTACTGAGTTTCACCGGTTTCAGCTTCGCCTACAACCTGGTCACCGAGGGCGCGGTGCCGCCTCCGCCCGGCCTGACCTACGTGCAGACCGGCGACATGCAGACGCGCTACCGGGAGTGGGGCGCGTCCGGCACGCCGGTGCTGCTCCTGCACGGCTTCGTCGAGTCGGCCGATACGTGGGCGCCGACGGCCGAGCTTCTTGCGCGCGACCACCGCGTGTACGCGATCGACCTTGACGGATTCGGATACACGCAGCGGGTCGCGCCGTACGACACCGCGCATCTGACGCAGCAGGTCCTCGACTTCATCAGGGTCATGCATCTGCGGCGGCCGATCGTGGTCGGGCACTCGAGCGGCGCGGCGGTCGCGGCGGCCGTCGCCCTGGCCGAGCCGGACGACGTGGGCGGCGTGATGTTCCTGGACGGCGACGCGCTGCCGCTCGACGGCACCGCGAACGGCGGCCGGGACGACAGCGGCTTCGACATCCCGATCCCGCAGCCGTATCGCACGACCCTGCTACGCCTGGTGCTGCGCTCCGACTTCGCGATCCGCGCGATCTACCGGCAGGCCTGCGGCCCCCGCTGCCCCGCGCTGACCGAGGCGGGCATCGATCAGTGGCGCCAGCCGTTCCAGGTCGCGGGCGCGGAGCCGGCGGCGTTCGCCGTGCTCGGCGCCGGAATCCCGGCGGTGCCGGTGGCGGAACTGCGTCGGCTGGCGAGTCTGCCGCTGCCGAAGTCGGTCGTGTTCGGCGCGGACGACACCGAGTACTCGCCGGGCGACGCCGCGCAGACCGCGTCCACGATCGGCGCTCCCCCGCCGACACTGATCCCCGACGCCCGGCACCTGACCTTGATCAGCGATCCGGCCACGGTCGCCGCGGCCGTGGAAAGCCTCGCCGCACGGGCCACTCGCGTCACTCAAGTTGAGCATTCCTCGGATTAATCGGCTGTCTCTCGGCTTGTCGCGCGCGGAATCGCTCATCGCCGCTGCCAGAATGGCCGTATGGCAGTCGAAGGGGACGCGAAATCCCGACTCCCTTACCCATTCAACGAAGATCTCTCACCCGTACTGCTGCGACTCAACCGGCGCACCGAACGCGGACGGCAGCAGTTGGCGAACGACCCGGTGACGGCGGCGTATCTGGCGGCGGCGCTCCGACTGGTCGAGCGACATCTGGGCCCGCGACCGGCATCGTCCGCTCCCCCCACCACGGGAGCGGCGGCTGCGCGGGGCGGGCCGCACCACGAGCAGGGGCAAGGGCCGGCGGCGGATGCCGGGCAGCAGGCGAGCGGCGAGACGGTCCCGCCGGAGCGCTCGCTGTTCGGCTTCCTCTCGCAGCGCGCCATCGCGGCCGAGGTTGCGGGCAACCCCGACCCCTTTCCGCGGCAGGGCAGCGTCTCGACCCTGCGCACGAGCTGGCGCACGCAGTCGGACTTCCTGGCCGACCTGCTCGGCTTCGTGCTGTGGACGGGCTACTACCCCGCCTCGTACGCCGGACTGCTGGACGCGGCCGGCGAACAGCTGGCCGAGGCCGAGGACTTCGCCACCGCAGTCCAGGAGGTGGCGTTCAACGCGACGGACCATCTGCTCGCGATGGTGACGTTCCGCGTCCAGCTCGCCGCGTCCATGGGCGCCGACGAGGACCGGGCCGTGCGCGCCGTACTCGCGGCGAAATACGAGCGGGGCCAGGCGATCTGGGGCGGAATCTACACGCGGATGATGACGGCGCGCGGACTGCGGCTGCGGGACGGGATGACCATCGGCCAGCTGGCCGACATCCTGACCGCGCTGGTCGAGGGCTGCGCGCTGCGGGCGATGGCCGAGGGGTCGACCTCGCGGGTGCTGGATCCGCCGAACAAGCGCAGCCTGCTCAGCACGGCGGCGTTGGCGTTGATGAGCGGATGCATGGAGCCCAAGGGCAGCGAGGACGGGCTCAGCCTCGCGGATACGATCAACGCCATGGCGGCGGCGGGCTCGGCGGGAGGCACGCCTTGACCGAAGCCAGTCCACGACGATTCAGAACTTCAAATCGTTATATCCACTGCTCAATTTTCCTCACTCGGTGTCGTAGAGCGAGAGCGCTGCTCCCATCAGCGCTCTCGACTCCAGACCCCCACCATTCCCCTCCGGATCCCCCACCAATTGCGGACCTTTTGATGGTGGCCGTGGACGCGCGATCGCCCGCGGCACCGGTCCCCTCCCCTGATACTTCGAGGAGCGCGTACAACACCGACCCACACTCGCGGTGTTGACGTGCTGTCATTTTAGAGGCATCGACGGGACCTGCCATAGGTGCGCAACTGCGTGGTGGTGCAGGAAGCGGGACTGGCGAATGGTGGCGCGGGGTCGCGGCGGGCCTCAGTCGCGCAGCGCGCGCCAGCCGGCGACCGCCGACACCGCCACGGCCAAGCCGGAGATCGAGAACCCATAGCGCGGACCCGCCGCGTCGATCACGCCGCCGACCAGGAAGCTCGTCACCGGCAGCGTGCCCGTCATCGCCATGCCCCACAGGCTCATCACCCGGCCGCGGAAGTCCGGGGCGCAGCGCAGTTGGGCGAGCGTGTTGGCGGCGGCGATGAGCCAGATCGAGCTCATCCCGGTCAGCACCATGCCGGCCAACGCCACCGCGGCCACCGGCGCCCAGGCGACCACCAGCACCGAAGCCGCCGTGAACAGCGCGAGAATCCGCACCCTGCGTCCGGTCGGCTCGGGCGAGGACGCGGCCAGCAGCGCACCCGGGAGCCCGCCGACCCCGAACGCCGCCATCATCGCCCCGTATCCCCCGCCGCCGAGGTGCAGCGACTGGCTGACCAGCGGCGGCAGCGCGACGCCCATGCTGAAGATGAGCCCGCTCGCCATCGACATCGGCAGCAGCGCCCGGAACAGCGGCGTACGCAGCGCATACCGCAGCCCCTCTCGAGCCGCCCCCTTCTGCGGAATTCGGTCGGCAGCCGACGCGGCAGGCCCAGGCGCCATCCGCATCAACACGCAGAGCGGGGCCAGATAGGTCAGTGCATTGACGCCGAAGCACGACGCCGCGCCGGAGGTGGCGAGCAGCAGCCCGCCGAGCCCCGGCCCGAGCACGCGCGACGCGTTCAGCGCCACCTCCCACAACCCGACGGCGCTCGCCACACCCTCCCTGCCAACGAGGTCCACGACGTACACCTGCCGCGCCGGCGCATCGACCGCGGACACCGCGCCCGACAGCAGCGAGAGCCCGAGAATGAGCGGCAGAGTCAGCGCCCCCGCCACCTCGAACACGAACAGCGCCCCCGCGACCGCCATCATCAGCAACTGCGTCGCGATCAACAGCCGACGCCGGTCCGACCGGTCCACCAACACCCCGGCCCAAGGCCCGAGCAGCAGCGACGGCCCAAAGGAGCACGCCGCGAGCGCACTCAGCCACACGGCGCTGTGCGTGGCCTGCAAGACGGTCCAGGAAAGCGCGACCGCCTGCGTCATCACCCCGGACGAGGACGTGATCTGCCCCGCGAACCACCACCGGAAGGACCGCCGCCGCAGCGCCCCGCTCATCCGCCGGATGGCGCCGAGGGTCGCACGCGGCTTGGACGCGGGGCCGGTTGCGGATATGGAGATAGATATGGCAGTAGATGTGGAATCGGACGTGCACTCGGGCTCCGGCTCGACCTGCGCGGCCGCAGTCGTAGTCATCAATCCCTCCTCAGGACTGGTTTAGACCATACCGAGCGGAGGGGTGGTCGTGGCTGGCCGTCTCAGCATCCGTCAGGGGTGTCTCACGGCTGGGGTCACTACCGCATCCCCGGGACCCTCGCGCAGGGCCGACCGCAAAGCGCGGACAGAATGCTCGACATGACGCTAGCGTGCGGTACATGACGAGTATCAGTGAGCTCGCACCATGCGCAGTGCGGCATCTGCGGGAGTACACGGACCCGAGCGGGCCCTTCGCGTTCGCGACGTACGACGTGCTTGGGGATTCGTCGAACTTGCAGCCGGTCGATTGCCTTGCGCCCGCGCTCCTGGGCGCGCCGGTGTCTTCGGCTTCGGCCATCGCCATGCGCCGCCCTGGAACGCCCGAAGCGGACTTGTGGGACGCGATGTGCGGCTTGGTCACCGACCCTGAATGCGCCACGACCGACTTTATCGACACCGGTCTGGAAGGTGCGGCAATGCACAGGCTTGCCGAGGTCATCGCGAAGTCGAAGGACACCAACGGTATCAAAGCCGTGAAGGTTTCCAAGATTCTGCACCGAAAGCTGCCCGACTTCGTGCCAATCATCGACCGGCACGTCTACAGCTTCCACACCGGGCTGACGCTCCCGCCCTCGCCCTACGATGCTTCGGTCAAGCGGTTCTGGCGGGCGCTCCAACCCGACCTGCGCAAAAATCGCGACTGGCTATTCGATCTCGCCGCAAAGATCAGCACACCTGACGGGCGGCGGCTCGGTGTGCTTCGCGCGGCTGACATCATCGTCTGGCACCACGTCACTCAGCACGTATTCGACGGCGCGGCGGCTCCTGATGGAACTTGAGGACCGCTGGATCCTGCCGCTTCGCGGCAACGTGGTCACGCGGATCGACGCAGGCGAGAAGACGGTCTTCGCGCTGGACTCGGACGTGCAGATCATCGTGGGCGATCGAGCGTACTTCACCGCAGGTTCCTCCAGCGGTTCAACGGTGGCGAGGATCGAACTCAGGCAGCATGATCAGCGCACACTCGCGAAGTCCGTCGGCACACGCGTGCTGTCGGCAGTGGGATTCAAGAGCGGCGCTCTACGTGTCGTGCTGAGCAGCGGCTGGCATCTCAACGTCACCCGCACGCAGCCGCTTGTCCTCGCCACCGTTATCGCAGGCGATACGGCGCTGTGGGCGCGGAGTGCGAGACCGGCACCATCAGAACCGGGCGACAGCAGATCGGCGCAGAGAGCCGGCGCGACCTCACGCGCAGGCCGGAGTGCGCGTGGAGGACGACCGGAGGGAGGACGACGCAGTTCCCCGTGGGAGCGAAGCGAGTAGGGCCAGGGTTGAGGGGGTGGGCGGGCGGGCTTAGCCAGCGCAGCGACCTGCTCGCCAGCACCGGCGCGCTCGATGCGGCCGGACAGGGGTTCACGGTGAAGTACGTGGCTTCGCAGTAGCCGACGCGTTGGAGGATTCATGCATGACCGGGAGTGCCGACAGGGAGACCGGAACCGTGGTCTTCTTGCCGGCACTCGAAGTCAGGATCAACGTGAACGACTTCGCCAATGGCTTAAGATAGACCGCAGCGAGCTTCCCGTCCGCCGCCTTCGCGCTCCGGAAGATCTCGGCCGCAGACGATGGCTCCCAAGTGAGCGAGGCTCCGTCCTGACAGCTGTCGCTGACCTTCAGGAACAGAAGGAATCCCGCCGACAGCGAGGTGACTTTCGCACCGCCGCCAGTGACAACGTCGAGGACCGCGCCCGCAGACCCGCTCCAAAGCGTCTGGCCGCACACCGTCAGGGGCGGCAACCCGCCGCCCGCGCCGGTTCCCGACGACGAGCACCCCGTGCACAACCCCGCTGCGGCACCGCCGATGAGTGCCGTCGCAAACGAGACCCGCTTCAATCCCTCCAGACGCATCGTCGGTCCCTTCGAAGCCGTCTCAGCCACCGCAACGGTAGCTGGAGTTCGCAATACAAGGCAGGGTTCGTTATCTGATCTAGGCAATCTCACGTGAATCGTAGAGCTGATAGTGATTCCATGTTTGCAGGGGGTCGTCGTCTGACCTCGCGCGCCCACGCTCGTTGCGCTCGCGGGCGGCAAGGCGTTTCTCAAGCGAAAGTGCGACGCGCAGACCATAGGACCGGCACAGCTACAAGCGGTACTGCGGCTGTGAAGTTCCCCCCTGGCGACGGACAGCTGATCCTTAGGCCGCCAGGGTCTGTCTTTGGCGGTAGTGCTGTCGTGCTTCGTGCGGGGTGAGGTAGCCCCATTCGGGGTATCGGCGTATCCGCTGCCTGTTGTAGAACACTTCGATGAACTCGAACAGGTCGGCGCGCGCCGAGGCGCGGTCGGGCCAGGATCTGGTTCCGATCTCGGTTTTAATCACGGCCCACTGGCTTTCGGCCACGGCGTTATCATAGCACGAACCCGTCCTTCCCATCGACTGTGTATATCCGTATTCGGCTATCTTCTCCTTGAATTCCCGGGCGGTGTACTCCCCGCCCCGATCGGAGTGGATCACGCAGCCCGTGCGCAGGTCACCGCGCTCGCGGGCCATCTCCAGGGCGGCGCCGGCCAGCGCCGCGTCGTGCGCCTCGCCCATCGACCACCCGATCAGCTCCTTGGTCGCGAGATCGATCCAGCCGGCAATTATGTGGAATCCTCCTTCGTCGGAGTCCACATAATCCATGTTACGCATGGAATCCTCCCAGGTCAGAAGGCTGAACTCAATATCAAGGTCGGATTCCACGTAACTTATAGATACAGCCAGCCGTCCGCGGTCGGGATATACGTCACATCACCGACCAGGCGCTGCCCGGGCCCGTTCGCGGTGAAATCCCTTTCGATCAGATCCGGAGCGAACCGGGCGGCCTTCTCCTACTTCGTCAGGCTCCGCCGTCCCCGGCGCCGGTGGCACCCGATGATCTGGTTCTCGTGCATGAGGCGCTCGAGCTTCTTGTGGTTGACCACCCGGCCGCGACGGCGCAGCTCGGCGTGTACGCGCGGGGCGCCGTAGGTGCGGCGTGAGCCGATCCAGATCAGCGTGATCTCCGCCACCAGCAGTTCCTTGGCCCGGGCGCGTTCCCGGCGCGCTGCGGCTTCGGCGAGCCACTGGTAGTACGCGGAACGCGAGATCTGCAGGTCGCGGCAGAGCACCGCGATGCGATGGTGCGCCTTCTGCGCGTCGATGAACCGGTAGAAGTCCTCTACCGGTGGTCGCTCGCGAAGAAGGCTGTTGCTTTTTTTAGGATGCTGATGGTCTCGTCCTGCGCCCTGACCCTGCGCCGCAGCTCACGCAGTTCCTCGCGCTCGGCCGCGCTCAGCCCCGGCTCCCCGCCGGCCGCAACCGGCACACCCCGCTCGACCTGGTCCTTCTTGTACCAATTGCGCAGACCCTCGGAGCTTACTCCCAGGTCACGGGCAACCTCGTTCACAGTCTTACCCGAGGAACGAACCAACGCGACCGCGTCGCGCCGAAACTCCTCGGAGTACCTGGGCGTCTTGCCCGGCATCGCACACCACTTTCCAGCTGGACCTTGCGATCCAACAGTGTAGGTGTCCGTCGCCAGGGGGGAGCCTCAGCTGGTCCCCGCGAGCACACGGGGTTTTCGTAGTTGACGTCGGCTTGCCCGACCACGACACCGCGCAGGGAGCCGGCGCGACCTCACGCGCAGGCCGGAGTGCGCGTGGAGGACGACCGGAGGGAGGACGACGCAGTTCCCCGTGGGAGCGAAGCGAGTAGGGCCAGGGTTGAGGGGGTAGGCGGGCGGGCTTAGCCGGCGCAGCGACCTTAGCGAAGCACGGCCTCGCCCACACGGATGGCACCCATGACGCGCTCGACGGTCTCCTGCTGCTCGCCGACCGGGGCCGCGTACTCGATGACTCGGCGCGCGGCGTCCTCCCCGAGCGTGCGGGCGATCACCCACGCGGCGAGGTATTCCGATGCCATGCAGCCGCCTGCCGTGGCGATGTTGCCCTCCGCGTGGAACGGGGCGTCCAGGACGGTGACGTCGCAGGCCTCGAGGAAGGGGCGGGTCAACGTATTCGTGCAGGCGGGAATGCTAGCGAGCAGGCCGAGTCGGGCGAGCACGAGCGCACCGGAGCACTGGGAGCCGATCAGCTGACGTGAGGGGTCCAGCGGCAGCATGGAGTGCAGGCGGTCGTCTGCGATTACGTCGCGCGTCTTGACCCCGCTGCCGATCAGCACGACGTCGGCCTCGGTCACGAACTCCAGCGGGCGCTGGCCGCGCACCTCGACGCCGTTCAACGACGTGATCACCTGCGTGGGCGTCGTGATGAAGGCCTCCAGGCCTTCCTTTCGGCACCGGTTGATGAGCGCGGACGCGATGAAGCTGTCTAGCTCGTTGAATCCGTCGAAGGTGACCACGGCTACCTGCTGCATCGCAACTCCCCAAGCTTGTCTGGCACGGCGTCTGATCTTCACCCTCTCAGGGACGCCGTGCCGGGGTCGCGGGCCAATCGGTGACCGGTGGCATGCTTGCGGGATCGACCGGTGGACCGGTTGGCCGGTCCACCGGTCCACCGGTCAGTCAGCCTCGTGCAGACGACGCTGCCGCCTGCGCGCTTCTACCGCCGCGTTCCGCTTGACGGCGGCCTCCCTGCGCTCGAGATCCCAATACTGCGCGCTGAACTGCGCCGCCCTGTCTCGTTCGACCAGGCCATCGATCTTGCGAAAGACCCGCCCCGCCCTCGGGGACCTCGTGACAACGAAGACGAACCAAGCCACGCCGCGCAGAACTATCAGACCTCCCACACCTGCATGGTAGAGGAACGGCGCGATCGTCAGATCAGCCCTCGTGGTCGCGGAACAGCCGCAGCTTCTCCTCGCCGATCTGCTCGCGCAGCAGCGGGTCCTCGATGCCCAGGCCCTCGCTCGGGGCCATGCAGAGCACGCCGACCTTGCCCTCGTGCTCGTTGAGCTGGACGGAGCGCGTCGCCTGGCCGACCTGCTCGAAGGGGTAGACCCGCGACAGCGTGGGGACGACGAGGCCGAGTTCGAGCAGGCGGTTCGACTCTACGGACTCCTGGTAGTTGGCGCCGTGGCTGCCGATGATGCGCTTCACCCGCATCCAGAGGTAGCGGTTGTCGTATTCGTGTGCGTAACCGGTGCTGGAACCGCAGGTGACGACGCTGCCGCCGCGGCGGGCGACGAAGACCGAGGCGCCGAAGGTCTGCTTGCCCACGTGCTCGAAGACGACGTGCGGGTCCTCGCCGACCTGCTTGCGGATCGCGGCCCCGAGGGCGCGCCACTTCTCCATCTCCTCGGCGCCGTCCCCGGATCCGCAGTCGGTGAATCCGATCTCCTGACGGTTGATCACGTGCCGGCAGCCCAGCTTCTCCAGCAGCGCCGCCTTCTTCGCCGAGCCGACGACGCCGACCGGGATGCCGCCCGCGCGCTGGACGAGTTGCACCGCGTACGCGCCGAGGCCTCCGGTCGCGCCCCAGATCAGCACCACGTCGCCCATCTTGATCCGGGAGCCGTTCTGGCTGATCAGCATCCGGTACGCGGTGCCGAGGCACAGCGTGTTGCACGCGGCCTCCTCCCAGCTCAGGTGCCGCGGCTTGCGCACCAGCTGGGTCGCCTTGACCACCGTGTAATCGCCGAACGCGCCGAAGTTCGTCTCGAAGCCCCAGGCCAGCACCGGGTCGGCGAGCATCCCGTCCTGCTGGGCCGAGGCCAGCTGCTCGTCGATGACCGGCGGGGCGACGACGACGCGGTCGCCGACCTTCCAGTGCCGCACGGCGGAGCCGGTCCGCACCACCACGCCGGCCGCGTCCGAGCCGACGACCTGGTAGTCCCGGTCGTGCCTGCTCTCCCAGCCGCCGCGTTTGCCGAGGTCCTTGAGGAAACGGAAGGTGGGTACGGGTTCGAAGGTCGCCGACCACACGGTGTTGTAGTTCACCGCGGCCGCCATGACGGCGACGACCACCTCGTCCGGCGCTAGCTCCGGCATCGGGACTTCACCCACGTGCAGGGTGCGGCGCACGTCCTTGTCCTTGACGCCGCGGAAGATCCCCTGGTCCTCGCTGCGCAGGAACGCCGCGCGGTACTCGTCGGGCAGCGGGCAGGCCGCCAGCTCCTCCGCGTCCGCGCCGGCGAGGACCGCCTCTTCGAGGGCACTGCTCGTGTTCGTCACCGGGATCTCCTCTTCCTCTGTCACTCGTGCGGAAACTGCGATGTCTGCGATATCAACGGGGGTGGTTCAGGACGACAGCCCCAGGGCCGCGGCCAGCATCGGCCAGGACGCGGCGAACGCGGGCTTCCAGGACACCCAGTCGTGCACGCCGCCGGTGTAGAAGTCGGTCTGCACCGGGATGCCGAGCACGCCGAGCCGGGCGGCGAACGCGAGGTTCTGCGGCCGGACCGCCTTCTCCAGCGTCTGGCCGAGCGCCGAGTTCTGCGTCGGCCCGGTCCCGTCGCCGCAGGACACGAACAGCGCCGTGTCGCGGAGCTTCATCGCCTGCGCGTACGGGTTGTTCGCGTCCCACAGCTGCGCGTTCTTGATCGGGTCGCCCCACAGCGCGTCCGGCTGGATGCTCTCCCTGGCCACGATGGCGCGCATCACGGCGGGCATCCCGGGATACGTCGTGTTGACGACGCCGCTGTAGGACGCCGCGGCGTTGAAGGTGCCGGGGTAGTGCGCGGCCATCATGACCGCGCCGTAGCCGCCGGTCGACACGCCCGCGACCGCGCTCGTCGTGCTGGCGTGGAAGTCCCGCTGGAGCAGCTGCATCAGCTCGACGGCGTCGAAGGTCTCGTAGTCCGGCTTGTTCTTGCCGCCGTTCCACCAGCGGGTCGGGATGCCGGTCGGCCCGGCCGAGGGCATCGCGATGATCACCTCCTTGTCGGCGACGAAGGACTCGATGTCCGTCTCCCTGGTCCACGCGGTGTAGTCGTCGTGCGCGCCCTGCAGCAGGTAGAGCACCGGCCAGGTCTGGCCGTCATCCTGCGCGGACCAGTCCCCCGGCACGATGATCCGCACCGGGACCCGGGCGCCGACCGAGATCGAGCCGACGCTCAGGTCCGCCATCCGCGCGTCCAGCCAGGTCTCGGTCGAGACGAACGAGCCGTCGTCCGAGGTCCCGCTCGGCGGGGTGACCGTGACCGGTTTCGCGGGCGGCGCGGCCGGGACGGGCGATGCCGCGGGCGCCGGCGGCGGGATCGTCGGCAGCTGGAACGGGGTGCCCGGGGCCTGGCCGGGGGGCTGCGGAACCGAGACCGGGGTCGGGGTCGCCGCGGCGGCGGGGACGGGCACCGGGGCCGGGGCGTGCGTCGGCGGGCTCGCGGGGCTCGCCGGGCTGCCCGCGGCTCCGGCGCCGGGCGCGGCGCCCAGCCAGGCGGTCGCGGTCAGCGCCAGGACCGACGTCAGGGTCCTGGTGTTGCGGAGTATGGACGAGGTGGGCATCGCGGCACTTACCTTTTTTCTCATCGGGTCAGCGCCGGAGATCGGCGTCGAGCAGGCGGGCGAGCACGTCCACCACGGGCGGATCGAGCAGGCACAGGTGGTGGCCGGGCAGCGGGCTGACCGCGAGGTCCGGGCACAGCCCGTCCCAGCCGAGCGCCTCGTCCGCGCGCTCGTAGCGAACATCGCGCACGGTGTGCGGCGCGGGCTCGGTGGCGCGGTAGAGCAGCGTCCGCCCCGCGTATCCGGCGGGCGTGTGCCGCTCGCCGCTGCGCAGGTCGAGGTACGAGTCGCGCTGGTGTTCCAGCGCCGCCGCCGGGAGATCGACCGTCGCGCGCAGGATCTCGATGACCTTGCCGATCTGCCCGGCGTCGTCGAGCTCTGCCAGTTCGTCGTACGGGAGGATCAGCGGGCTGCCGTACGCGTCCTGCACGTACGCCGCGAAGCCCTCGAAGCGGGTGCGCACGAGCTTCTGCGGGTCCTGATCCATCTCGGGGTCCGGCAGTGGCAGGACACTGTCGATCAGTACCAGGGCACTGACGGTGCCGTGCTCGGAGAGCAGCCGGGCGACCTGGTGCCCGACGACGCCGCCGAACGACCAGCCGCCGACCGCCCACGGGCCGTGCGGGTCGCGCTCGCGGATGATCCTTGCGTACTCCGCCGCCTGCTCCGTGACCTCGGCGGACTCCGTGTCCGGCAGCCTTTCGAGACCGATGCACGGCTGGTCGGGGTCGAGCCGGTCGACCAGGGCGCGATAGACGGCCGAGGAGCCGCCCGCCGGATGGATCAGGTACAGCGGCGGGCGCGATCCCTCGGCGCGCAGGACGCGCACCGGGCCGTCCACCGGAGTCTCCAGCAGCGGACGCAGCACGTCCGCGATGACGGCGACGCTCGGCGGCGTGCCCTCGATCCGGTTCATCGGCGGCAGTTCCGCGCCGATCCGCTCGCTCAGCACGCGGGTGAACTCGGTGGCGAGCCGCTGATCCACCTGCTGATCCTTCGCCAGTTCGGCGAGCGGCGCGGTGACGTCGTGGACCGGGGCGCCGGTCACGTCGGTCCAGGCTCGCACGACGAGACGCTCGGTGGCGTCGCGGGGAAGCACGCCGCGCGGGGGTTCGGGAGCGGCGACCTCGGGGGCGGCATCGGCCAGCAGTTCGGCGACCTCGGCGACCGTCCCCTTCCTCAGCACCGTGCGCGGCGGGAGGGTGATGCCGAATTCGCGCTCGACCATCGCGAGGATGCGCACGGCGTGCAGCGAGTCCAGGCCGAGCTCCGTCAGCGGCGTCTCATCGTCAATGCTCTGCGCCGAGTAGCCCATGACCTGCGCGACGATCGCGCGCAGGCGGTCGCGCACGTCACCGGACCCTGATTCGGTCTCCGGGCTCTGAGCGCTCAGCTCGGGGACGAGGGCCGTCGGCGAACTGATCGTGGACGGGTCGAAGTCGACCCAGTACCGGCGATGGCGCCAGCGCGCCGTCGGCAGGTCGATGACGCGCGCGCCGGGGTGGAGCGTGCCGCGCGCCACGGCCGGGTCGAGCGCCGACCGCATCAGCAGGGCCGCCGCCGAGAGTCGGAAGGTGACCGACTCGTCGGTGTCGCGGCGCAGCGTCGGTACGACCAACGCGTCCGCGACCCCGGCGGCCCGCAGCGTCTCGTTCATGGGATACAGCTGCGTCGGATGCGGGGAGACCTCGACGAAGACGCGGTAGCCGTCCTCGGCCGCCGCCGTCACCGCCTGCTGGAAACGCACCGGATCGCGGAGGTTTCGCAGCCAGTAGCCGGTGTCGAACACTGCTTCGGCGCGAGGGTCGTCCCGCACCGTGCTGTAGACGCGGCATTCCGGGCTCTTGTGGAGCACGTCGCCGAGCCGCTGCGCGAAGGGTTGGAGCAGCGGCTCGACGTGCGGGGTGTGTCCGGCCGCCGCGACCTTCAGCGCCCGGGCGTTGCCGCCCTCCTCCGTCACCAGCGCGACGAGCCGGTCGACGTCTTCCTTCGCGCCGGCCACGACGCACTGCTCGGGCGAGGAGTGCACGGCCACGCACAGGCTCGGCAGCTCCTGGGTGAGCGCCTCGATCTGCGCGCGCGTCCGATCTACGACGGCCATCGCGCCGCCGGACAGGCCGTCGAGCAGCCGCGAGCGCTCGACGATGATCCGGACGCCCGTCTCCTCGTCGATGCAGCCCGCGACGACGGCCGCCGCGACCTCGCCCATCGAGTGGCCGATGACGGCGGCGGGCCGAAGTCCGTGCGCACGCCACAGTTCGGCGAGCGCGACTTGAACGCCGAAGATCACCGGTTGGGCGACGCAGGGCGAGTCGAGCAGCGCGTCCGGCTCCAGTTGCGCGCGCAGCGAGAGGTTGCCGTGCAGCCGCATCAGCGGTTCGAGGCGGTCGATCGCGGCGGCGAAGGCGGGTTCCGCCTCGAGCAGCCGCCGGGCCATGCCGGGCCACTGCGAGCCGTAGCCGGAGAAGACCCAGACCACGCCCTTCGCTCCAGTGCGCGGGAGGCCGGGGACGGTGGCCGGATGCGGGCGAGCGTCGGCCAGATGAGTGAAGGCTTCGGCCGCCTGCTCACTCGTGCGGGCTACTACGGCGGCCCGGCGGGTCCCCTTGCCGACCCGGCCGAGCAGCGTGTGCGCCACGTCGGTGGGCCGCGCGCGTCGCCCGGGCTCGGAGCGCAGCCACTCGGCGAGGCGTGCGGCGTCCTCCCGCAGACGCACGTCCGAGGGCGCGTCGAGGGTGAACAAGGCCACTGATTCGGTGTCGCCGACCGGCCGGGCCGATTCTCCGTGCCGCTGCCCGGACTTCTCGCTCGGCCGATACTCCTGCACCAGCACGTGAGCGTTCGTGCCGCCGAATCCGAACGCGGACACGCCCGCGCTCGCGGTACCCGAGTAGCGCGGCCATGGCTCGGGCTCGGTGACCACGCGCAGCGCGTTGGCCTCGAAGTCGATGTGCGGGCTCGGCTCGGCGAAGTGCAACTGCTTCGGCACCGTGCCGTGGTGCAGCGCGAGCACCGTCTTGACCAGCCCGGTGATGCCGGAGGCGGCCTCGAGATGGCCGAGGTTCGTCTTCACCGAGCCGATGAGCAGCGGCTGGTCCGAGGCACGTCGTCCGCCGAGCACCGCACCGAGCGCCCCGGCCTCCACCGGATCGCCGAGAGCCGTACCGGTGCCGTGTGCCTCCACGTAGTCGAGCTCGTGCGGGGCGACCGGGCCGCCCTCCGCGTAGACGTTGGCGAGCAGCGCGCGCTGGGCCTCGGCGTTGGGCGCGAGCAGGCCGTTCGAGCGGCCGTCGGAGTTGACGGCGGTGCCGCGGATCACGGCGAGGATCCGGTCCCCGGCCCGCTCGGCGTCGGCGAGGCGGCGCAGCACCAGCACCGCGCAGCCCTCCGAGCGCACCATCCCGTCGGCGGCGGCGTCGAAGGCCTTGCAGCGTCCGTCCGCCGCGAGGGCCCCGGCGCGCTGGAAGGCGAGGGTGACCACCGGCGACAGCAGGGCATTGACTCCGGCGGCGAGCGCGGTGTCGCACTCCCCCGAGGCCAGGCTGCGGACGGCGTGGTGGACGGCGACGAGCGAGGAGGAGCAGGCGGTGTCCACGGCCATGCTGGGCCCGCGCAGGTCGAGCGTGTAGGAGAGCCGGTTCGCGGAGATGCTGAGCGCGGCGCCCGGCGGGGTCCACGCCTCGACGCGGGCCAGGTCGGCCGTAGTGAGCCGGGAGTACTCGTTGCCGCTGATCCCGACGAACACGCCGGTGCGGCTGCCGGCCAGCGCGGCGGGCGGGATCGCGGCATGGTCCAGCGCCTCGTGCGAGACCTCGAGGAGCAGCCGCTGCTGCGGGTCCATCGCGGCGGCCTCGCTCGGCGCGATGCCGAAGAACTCCGCATCGAATCCGGCGATGTCGTCGAGGTAGCCGCCGTGCCGCCCGACCTCGGCGACCGCCGGATCGTCGGCCTCGACGAACCCGGCCCAGCGATCGTCCGGCACGGTCCCGACCGCGTCGGCCCCCTCTGTCAGCAGCCGCCAGAACTCGGCGGGCGACGTGATGGAACCGGGCAGTCGGCAGCCGAGGCCGACGACGGCGATCGCGTTCGGCGACTCGTCCTCGACCGGGGCGGCGGGCGACGAGGCGGGCCGCGCGGCCGTCTCGTGGATCGGCGTGGTCTGCGCGCAGACGTGGCGCGCGAGCTGACTGAGCGTCGGCGCCTCCCAGAGCACTGTCGCGGGGAGCGGCACCTCGGCCAGCTCGCTGAGCTCGGCGGCGAGCGCGACGGCGTCACGCGAGGTGAAGCCGAGTTCGGCGAGCGGGAGGTCGTGATCGACCTGCGCCGGATCGATCCCGTGCCACTCGTGCAGCCGCGCGAGCACATGGCGCCGCACCGCCAGATCCAGCTCGACGGTGTTCACACCGTTGACGCTGTTGATTCCACTGCCGGTCATCGGTGCCCCTCCGCGTACTCGCCACGCAGGTAGGCGGCACGGCAGGCGCTTCGCGACACCTTGCCGCTGGAAGTCCGGGGAATGGTGCCCGGCGGCACGAGCACGAGCCGGTCAAGCCGCAACCCGTGCGTCCCGGCGACGCTGGCGCGCACGACGTGGTCCACCGAACCGCCGTGCCCGGCAGGAACGTCGTGCTTCATCCGGTCCCGCCGCCGTTCCGCGACGGCCACGACCGACTCCCCCTCCTCACCCGGCACCGCGAACACGGCAGCCCGCTCACGTCGGTCCGCGTCCAGCGCGGCGTGCACGGTCTCCTCGACATCCTGCGGATAGTGGTTGCGCCCGTCGATGATCAGCAGGTCCTTGAGACGCCCGGTGACCAGCAGCCGCCCCTCGTGGATCGCGCCCAGGTCCCCGGTCCGCAGCCACGGCTGCTCGCCGGTGCCGGAAATGTGAGCGCCGAAGACCTCGGCCGACTGCTCGGCGCGCTTCCAATACCCGAGCCCGACGTTCGGCCCCCGCACAAGAATCTCGCCGACAGCGCCCTCAGCCAGCTCGGCCCGCGACGCCGGATCCACGATCCGCACCTCCTGCCCGACGGGTGCGCCACACGCGATGAGGGTCGTGGTCGGCTCGGAGGCAGAGGTCGTGGTCGGCTCGACCTCGGCAGCCACGGTCCCGCTGTAACTTTCGGCGGCGAAGCCGGAGGGCCTGTTATCCGCGACAGTCGGCTCCCCATCGGCCGCCGCAGTCCCGCTGTGATCATGGGCGGCGGGGCCGTTGGGCCTGTTATCCATGGTTTCGGCGGCCGGCCGCGCGACGACGCGGCCCTCGGCCAGGGCGGCGCGGGCGCAGACGACCTCGCGCGGCGGCGCGCCCGGACCGTCGCTCGCCACGAAGACGGTCGCCTCGGCCAGGCCGTAGGACGGGCATATCACCTCGGGCCGCAGCCCGTTCGCGGCGAACGCCGTCGCGAAGGCGTGCACCGTACGCGGGCGAACGGGCTCGGCGCCGTTGATCAGGGCGCGCACCCGGTCCAGCCGCAGGTCCTCGATCGCCTCGGGCCGCACCTTCGTGGCGCAGTAGTCGTACGCGAAGTTCGGCGCCGCCGAGAGCACGTCGGGGTACGCGCCGAGCAGCCGCAGCCAGCGCTCCGGCCGGGCCAGGAAGGCGACCGGGTCCATCAGCACCGAGGAGATGCCGACGGCCAGCGGCGAGATGACGCTCATCACCAGGCCCATGTCGTGGAACAGCGGCAGCCAGCTGACGGCCGTGACCGCCTCGTCCCGCGCGTGGAGCGCGGTGAGCCCCTGACGCGCGTTCAGCACGGCGTTGCGGTGGGTGATCATCACACCGGCCGGGGTGCGCGTGGAGCCGGAGGTGTACTGGAGGTACGCGAGGTCGTCGGGCGCCGGATCGCCCCAAGCCAGCTCCGCGTCCGCGGCCACCGACGGGTCGCCCGGCCGGGCCGCGTCGACCTGCACGAGCGGCAGCCGGAAGGCGCCCGACGCCTCGAGGTACGCGCGGGCCGCGGCTGCGCCGGCCTCGGTGACCAGCGCGCAGGCGGGCTCGCAGTCCTCGATCACCGCCGCGACCCGGTTCTCGTGTCCGGGCTGATCCGGCGGGAACAGCGGCACCGCGATCACGCCGGACATCACGCAGCCGAGGAAGCCGACCACGTAGTCGAGACCCTGCGGCATCAGCAGCACCGCCCGTTCGCCGGGACGGACCGTGGCGCGCAGCCGTACGGCCACGACGCGGGCGCGCTCGTGCAGCTGAGCCCACGTCAGCGTCCGCGAACGCCCGGTCGAGCCGAGGTCGGGGAAGTCCATGAACGTGAAGGCCCGCTGGTGCGCGCGCCGCGCGGCCAGGTCGCGGAGCAGCCCGGGCAGCGACTGACCCGCGGCGTCCAGGGCGGGCATGGATCGGTGCGGCATGCGTGCTCCAGGAGGTAGGCGGAGGAAACGGGACTGATTTTCAGCTTCACTTAAGACTAAAAGTCATATCGGCTGTCCGGCGCGAGGGCTGGAGATCCGAACGGGTCAATACCGCGGCGAATAGGGCGGCTGACGCGGCGTCCGGACGGTGCTGAGGCGAAGTCAGGCGACGGGGTCTCAGCTGGGCGGATCGGATCAGACAGGGTCGGGGACTGTTCAGGACGAGGTGTCGGGGTCCACGCCGCCGGGGTCCACACCGGACGCCGCGGGCAGCCACAGCTGCAGCGCGGACTGCCAGGTGGCGAGGTCCTGACCCCACAGCTGGGAGGACTGGCTCGGGTCGTCGGCGAAGTCGGGGTCGGTCTGCCAGGGGCCGAGCGTCTCGAGCTGCGCGTGCACGAACTGCGCGTACGCGGACCACAGCCGGTGGTCCTGGCAGAGCTTCAGCCGGAAGGCGTTGAGCGTCGGACCGTCGATGTCGCTGCCGTCGAAGCCGAAGGCGTCCTGGTTCTCCTGGATGAACTCCATCGGGGCGGCCTCGATCATCATCGTCGCCATCGAGTTGTCGTACGCGAGCGACCCGGCGGGCAGGGCGTACGCGGCCTGGACCTCGTTGAGCTCGTCGAGGCCCAAGGCGGACTGGGTGCAGAACGCCTGGCCGATGTAGTAATACTGCTTGTCGCTGATTCCGGGGATATCCGGGCGCACATCGAGAACGGAACGGTAAAACGCGCCTGTTTCAGCGATGGCGGACGCCGGATTACCCGTCGCCGGGGCCGGCGCGGGCTTTGGCCGGTGATGGTGATGGTGGTGCGGCCGGGCCGGGACAACGGGGGCCGGCGCGGCCGAGCCGGACGGTTCTGGGACCGTGGGAGAGGCGGTCGCGGACGGGGAGCCGCTCGGCGTCGCGGGCCCGCGCACGGCACCCTGAGAGGTCATGACGGGCACGAACACCGCGGTCAGCGCGGCGAACACGAGGATCGGGCTCCGTACGGCATTGATGCGCATCGATCGGTTTCCTCCACTTCCGGACGGGTGCCTTCGGCAGGCTCGACGCGCACTACGCGATCCGTTGCGCGAACGAGGACCCAGGGATAGTGGGAGATATTGCCCAGCCGAATCAATGATTAACTGACATTCCATCAACGGGCGCTCGGCGCGGACGGACAGCTGATGTCCTGAAACGGTAACAGCAGCACGTCAAGTCTGTTGAATCGGCGACAATCCCGCGGTGTTCGGTCGGAATACATCACTCAGACGGCGCTACCCCCGATCGGCGGTAGTTTTCCGCGGCCCGCTGTGCGCGGCGCGGGCCGCGCGTGCACACGATTGCGGTCCGGCAGAACCGACGGGCTCGCACATACGTACTCACCGATGCAAGGCCGCAACCGCAGCAGGCCCCGAGAAAGGCAGGCCCCTGAAATGCCCGAACTGGTCGGTGCCTCCGAGCCCGCCGTACTCCCCGCGTCGTTGCACGTCACGCTCGCCTTCGGGCAGGACCTGGTGTCCGCCGGCTTCACCGGGATGCGGCCGCTGCGGACGGCGCCGACCGTGTACACGCCCTTCCACTGGACGCCGGGCCCCGAGCAGCCGCCGACGCTGGCGGTCGCCCCGGTGTTCCTGGGCGTCGGCGAGGGCGGATGCCTGTTCGTGGACCTGGCGCTGGCCCCCGGCGTGATCACCGTGACCGGGCAGCGGCGGGTGCGCTCCGAGCTCGGCGCGGAACTGGTCAACCGGCTCGGGGTGGCGATCAGGGAGGGCGCGAAGCGCTTCACCGTGGTGGTCGCGGGCACTCCCTTCCACCCGGACCTGCTGGTCGTCGACCCGATCCGGATCGGCTCGCCGAGCGAGTTCGACGAGGCGCTGCTTCCGGCCGCCGCCGAGGTGTGCTTCGTCGTCTGCGCGCTGGGCACCCCGGCCGACGCGCAATGGATCCACGGCCTGGCCCGGACCGCGGGACGGCGCGTCGTGCCGATCCTGGTGGACGACGTGGTGGCCGCCGACTGGTCGCTGTTCGCGCGGTGAGGACCGCCCGCATGACGCGGTGAACGATCGCGGCACCCGGGCCGTATCGCCGGACGTGGGAGTCTCTCGGCATCTCCGGCGGCGGCGCGAGGCGGAACCTACGCGGCTCGATCTGCTGCTGGGCGAGCCCGGCACCGTGCACGCGGCGCACGCCGCCTTCATCTTGGCGGAGCGGCCCGACGCGGCGTCCTGGCCCTTCGTCGCCTCGGTGGGCCCGGAAACGGTGGCGCTGCGCTGGGCCGGAGCGTCCGTACCGGAGCCGACGGCGCCGTGGCGGGCCGGGTACGACGCGCGGGTGTGGATCGCGGACCGGGCCGGACTCGACGCGGCTGCCGCAGACCTCCGGCTGTCCGGAACCGGCGGCAAGGCGGTGCTGATCGGCTGGTTCGACGACACCGTCGTATTCGTGAACACCTCGCGCGCCCCGGGACCGATCGCGGTCGAGGGCGACGAGGACGGGGCCGCGCTCCTGCACGAGCTGATCACGCCTCAGACGCCGCTGCAGCTGCGCACGCCGCTCGACGGCTCCGGCGCGTGGTGGCCGATGGAGGTCCGCGGGACCGCGATCCAGCTGCTCGGACTGGCCGTGGCCAAGACCTTCGCCGCGAAGCAGACCCGGCAGGCGGTCGAGCTGGTACGGCTGGCGGCGGCGTTGGACGTGGTGCGGCAGTCGGAGGCCGAGGCCGTACCGGCCGGGACCGAGGCGGTGACGCGGGCCGGGGACGAGCTCGAGGTCTGGCTCCGGCAGGTCAAGGAGGCGGCGGCGCGAGCCCGCTTCGAGGGCGCCAGGACCAGGGCGAAGGCGGCTGCGGCGCCCCAGGACGCCCGACCGGCGCAGATCGCTCCTTCAACAATACAAGTACAAGCACCTATCGTGGAACTCGTCGACGAATACGAGCCGATGATTCCCTCGGCTTCATCAGTGTTCATAGATAATGAGCCGATGCCCTCCGCGTCCTCGGCCCCCGCCGACGCTCCCGCATTCGTCGCTATGTCAGTACCTGCCATCGAGCCCCGGCCCGCTGACCAGGGCGCCGAGGAACTCGACGACTGGGCCACGGGCTTCGCCGTGTCCAGCGCCGAGGAGACTTCGCACCGCTGAACAGCGCCCTTTCTTAACACTCACCACCCCCGGCTCGTCACCTGCGTCACCCCTGATCTACGCCTTCTTACTTCACCATGCGACGAACCAGCACAGCCCGTGGAGGGAAGCACCATGCGATTCGCCGTGACCGTGCAGGGACGCACACAGCACCATGTGCTCGTCGGGGCCGGACCCGACACCCCGCTCGGCCAGACCGCGGCGGCCATCGCCGAGGCCGTGGCGGAACCGGGCACCGACCTCTACCAGGGCTCGCGCCGCCTCGACCCGCAGGCCACGCTCGCCGAGGCCGGCCTGTACGAGGGCGCCACGGTCTCCTTCGAACCGCGCCAGGGGCCCGCCATCGCACCCCCGCCGCTGCTCGAACTGCACACCGTCTCGGGCGTGGGCGCCGGAGCCATCCACCCGCTCGCGGCCGGGCGGCACGCGATCGGCTCGGCCGAGACCAGCGCGATCCGCGTCGCCGGGGCCGCGCCGCTCGCCGCCGAGCTCACCGTGACGCCGGACGGCCTGGTGCACGTGCTGCCGCGCGAGGGTGCGGCGCTGGCCACCGTGTCCGCCCCGGCCGACGCGGCGGTCACCCCGGCCTCCGGCGAGCCCGCGGTCCCCGTCCCGGCGCCGGCGCCCGCCTCCGCCGAGCAGCGGTCGCCCGTCGGCGGGCCCGGCGCGCTCCCGTGGCCCCTCGACGCGGACCTCGTGGTCGGCGAGACCGTGCTGCGCTGGCTCGAGCCCGAGCCGTCGGACTCCTCGGTGCAGCCCACCGAGGACGGCGTCGAGCTCGACTTCAACCAGCCGCCGCGCATCATCAAGCCCGTGCCCCAGCAACGGCACCGCATTCCGCAGCGTCCGGTCTACCGGGGCCGCAACCCGTTCCCGATGCTGATGATCATCATGCCCGCGGTCATGGGCATCGGCATAACGCGCCGAGCTCGCGGTAGAGGGTGGTGCCCGGGCCGAGCTCGGGGTTGTTCTCGTTGACCTGGCCCGGCACGGTCTCGACCGTGGCGCGGCCCTCGGATCTGACGGAGTTCTTGATCCGGTTGATCTCCGGGGAAAGGTTCTGGATGTCGTTGGCGGCCTGGTTCAGCAGGCCGTAGTCGATCACCAGGTCGCTCATCGCCGTCTCCTGATTCGGGGCGGGTGCCGGGGCGGCCTCATCCATGTACCGAGAAGTGGTACGGGCCGGGCGGCCGGACCGTTCACAGAGCCGGCCCGCCCGAGCCCGGGCCCGGCCGGTCAGCTCCGGACGCAGGTCCCCCGGCACCCGGCGCCGGCCGAGCAGCGGCCCACGCAGCCCACGGCGGCGCGGGCGGCGCGCAGTCCGTGGTGCAGCCGGGACTTGACGGTCCCCTCGGGCACGCCGAGCTCGGCCGCCGCCTCGGGCACGGTCCGGTCCATCAGGTAGACCTGAACCAGGGCCGTGCGATGCACCTCGCTCAGCTCGCGCAGCGCGCCGACGACGGTGGTGCGGTCCAGCAGCCGCTCCAGCGGTTCGGCCGGGTCGACCGCCTCGTCGAGCTGCTCGGGCTCGGTCTCCGGGGGACGCACGACGCGGGCCCGGAAGCGGTCGATAGCGATCCGCCGGGCCACGGTGAACAGCCACGGCCGCAGCGTCTGCGGGTCCGCGTTGAGCGTCTCCAGGTGCTTCCAGGCGCGCACCATCGTTTCCTGCATCAGGTCCTCGGCGGCCTGCCAGTCCCCGTAGGTCCAGTTCAGCAGGGTGCGGAGCAGGGCGGCGGAGTGCAGGTCGTAGATCGTCTGCATCCGGTGGGTCGGAGAGTGGCTACGGTGCGTGGGTACAGCGGTGGTGGTCTGCACACAGGCAGGCGATGTCGCGGTCATCGTCCGTCTCGATTCTAAGAAAGTGCCTTGGCCTTAGACTCGCCGACGCGGGTCACCGAAACATCCGCCACTCTTACTGAGCTTTTCGCGCCACACGCACGTATATCCCGTACGAGGGAGGGTTCTCATGAAGACCTCCGTGGGTTCGAGCCCGAAATCAGTGCCTGCCGGAGCAGGCCGCGGCGGAAGCGCAGGCGTTCGCCGTCAGGGTCGAGGTCGAGGACGCCGGCGGCGATCGCGGCCGTTACGGCGGGGGCGAGCGGTTCGGCCGGCCGGTCCGGAGCGGCGGCCAGGTCGGCCATGGTGAACTCAGGGCCGAGCGACGCCGCGGCACGCAGTACGTCGAGGGTTTCCGCGCCGAGGAGGGCGAGGCGGTCGATCACGGCTGTGGCAAGCGGATCCACGGCGCACTCCGACTCGCCTGGAGTAGCCATGCGGGAACTCTAGCGGTTCTTATACGCCGCTGACCAGCCCGAAGGGCGCCGCGATCCGACCTCGACGCCAACTTGATGCAGAGTTCACACATCCGGCGTGCTCAGTTGTCCAGGTGTTCCCTCAGGTGCCGGAGCACGAGCTGGAAGGACTCGTGTTCGGGGTCGAGCAACTCGTAGTGGCCCATGCCGGGGAAACGGGCCACCCGCACCCGATCCCCGAGCTGCTCGGCGGCGTGCGCGTAGCGGAGCGAGTAGTCGACGGGCACGACGTTGTCCGCGTCGCCGTGCACGAGCAGTTGGGCTATCTCGCGGCCGACGGGGAGCAGGTCGAGCGGCGAGCCGAGGCGGTAGTGCGCTGCGACGGCGACCGGGCTGCCGCCGAGCAGTTCGGCCGCGGCCGGTCGGCCGCCCGACGCGGGGGCACGTGGTCCCGTCGTGCCGAGTCCGTCCCGCTCGGCCGCGCGGAGATCGGTGACGGGGGCTAGGGCGACGACGGCGCGCACGCCGATGCGTTCCGGCTGACCGGATCCGTCCGGGGTATCCGAGGCAGAGTCCTGCCGCGCCGGCCCGATCCACTCGTCGCCCAGCCAGAGCCCGCAGAGCCAAGCCGCGGCCCACAGCGCCAGGTGTCCGCCGGAGCAGTGCCCCACGATCGCCACTCGCTCCGCGTCGAGGACGACTGTCTCGCGCGATCCGCGGCCAGTGCGCAGCGGACGGGTGGCGAGCGAGACGCCGTCCACGGCGTCGAGGAAGGTGCCGGGCCAGCCCGCGCCCTGCTCCCCCAGCCGCCGGTATTCCAGGTTGAGCACGGCGTATCCGGCGCGGGCCAGGCGCTGCGCGATGGCCCGCATCGTTTCGCGGTCTACTGCCGCGTGCCAGAGCCCTCCGTGCAGCAGCGCGACCACCGGATGGGGGCCCGAGCCGCGTGGCAGGTACACGTCAGCGGTCTGTGATGGGTGTGAACCGAAGCTGACTGTCAGGGTTCTAATCCGAGGGGTGATCATCAGCCGGCCGAACCGTGCGCGGCCACCGCGACGGCCACCCGCTCGCACCACTCCGGGCTGACCAGATCGGGCGTGATGCCGCCGCGCTCTGGCTCGGCGTAGCGGCGTGCTGTCAGCGCGAGTTCGTCGGCCGAGCAGCGCACGACGGCCCGGCACTCGGGCACGATCTCGTCCGCGGCGTCGACGCAGATCGCGTAGATGCCCAGCTCCGGGCCCTTGCTCAGGATACTGACGACGCCTTCGATCTGTCGCAGCACGCTGGCTCGGTCGAGCACGACGAGCATCTCGGGGTGCGCGGCCGTCGTGCGGTGCTCGACCTCGGCGGCGAGTTCGGCGATCGAGCGGCCGATGCTTCCCGGCTCGGTGGCGACGTACGACGCGGGCTTCGACCCGCCTCGTTGCGCGGCGAGGTGCGGCAGGCGTCCGGCCCAGTCCCAGGAGCGCGCGGCGGACGGGTCGGCGAGCACCCGGATCTGCAGTCCTTCGGCCGGGCAGCGCGCGGCGGCCTGGGTGACAAGCCAGCGGGTCAGCGCTCGAGCGGGCCCGGGTTCGCCGCAGACGCCGAGTACACCGCCCTCGGCCAGGTCGATGCCGCAGGGCAGGCCGGGCAGGATCCAGCGTCCGGCGAGCTGCTCGGCGTGCTCGGCGGACGGGTCGCTCACCGTCGCCTTGGCGCGAGACAGGCCCTCGGCCGAACCGACCCGCAGCCACAGCCGTCCCTCGTCGCGGCGCTTGCGCAGCCAGAGCAGCGCACCGGAGCCGAGCGCGTCGACGGCCACGGCGGCGGGGTCCGGCACCTCGGCGCAGCGCACGGCCCGTTCGACCAGCATCGTCTGCTCGATCCGGGCGAGGTCCGACTCGGCCTTCGGCGGCTTGAGCCCCGCGGGTCGCACGAGACTCAGCACACTGCCGCAGATCGCCAGCTCGGCACCCTCCGGCCAGCGGAACTCGCGCCCGCCGCACTGCACGCTGTCGGTGTCCTTCGGTCTGATCGAGCGCAGCATCGGGCCGTCCGGCGCTTGGTGCGGCGCGACCTCGGCGGGCACGCCCGGGAAGGCGAGCCAGGCCGAGCCGTCCGCGGTCACGGTCAGCCGGGCGCCGTGCTGTCGGCCCTTGCCGCCGCGCAGCACGACCGCGCCGTCCGGGGCGGGGCCGAGCGTGTGCGTGCCCATCCCGAGCGACCAGACCCGGCCCGCGTCCAGGCCGCCGACCGCGCGCAGCTCGACGAGCGTGTGCCGGTCGGGCCGGCTGACCCGGACCTGGTCGGTGAAGACCGCGTCGAGGTCGGCGAGTGTCGTCATCGGCTCCGGGCCCCCGTCGGCTCGTGGATGGGCGCGGCGAGGAAGGCTTCGAGGTCCAGGCCCGCGTCGCGCGGCGGCAGCGGCAGCAGTCCGGGGTGCTCGTCGAGGGCGAACGGTTCGTCGAGCGGCGAGGCGAGCACCGGCTCGGGTTCGCGCAGCGCGGTGACCGCGGGCGACGCGGCGGGGCGCGGCGGGATGGTCTTGGGCAGACCAGAGGAGGAGGCGCTCAGGCCGAGGGCCGGCGAGGAGACCACGCCGTCGGAGTCCACGGACAGCGACCAGCGCGAGCCGCGGCTGTCTCCGAGCACGACGACGCGCAGCCAGGGCCAGAGCAACGTCGCCTTGTGCAGCCGGACGGCCGTCTCGTCGTCGGGATCCGAGCAGACCAGGAAGCTCAGCGCGTCGGTGGCCCGGGCCGGCGGCTCATCGCCGAGCAGCTCGGTCAGATCCGCGCACGTCGCGTGCAGACCGCCCGCCGTGACCTGCGCCATCAGGGAGCTGACGAGGTCGGTGCAGGCGCGCCGGTCGCCGTCCACGCCGAGCAGGCCGGGAGCGAGTCCGAGGTCGATGAAAACGATATCAGAGCCCTGGGAGCCGAGGGCGACGTAGGCCGCGCTGGAGTACGCCCGTCCCCGCTGCTCCGGCAGCTCGGCGGCGATGAGCGCGGCGCGGTCCACGGTCCAGCCGCCGATCGCGGGCCGCCACGGCTCCGGCGGTTGCGCCGGGGTGCGGCCGGCCAGGCGCACGGTGATGGTGTCGGGGCCGAGCACGACCGCGTACGGCCAGCCGGGACCGTCGCCCGCCCACTGCACCGCCGCGTCCACGGCGTTCCAGGTCAACGGGTCGGCGAGCGGCTTTTCGAGCTTGCGCGCGCGGCCGGGCGCGGGTCCGGTGCCGGGCGGGCCGAACCGGGGGACGGTGCGTCCGGGCGGCTCCGTCGCGTTGTTCATCAAGATCCCTCCGCCGAGGCGGCGAGCAGCGGTTCCACCGCGGCGTCCCCCTCCTCGAGCTCCTCGCGCAGGTCGCGCAGCACCGGCGTGGCGTGCTCGCCGAGCCGCACGGCCGGCGGCCCGTCGTAGCGCACCACCACCCGACAGCCCTCGAATACGCCGCCCGCCCCGTTGAAGAACAGCAGCCCCGCTTCGCGGCTGCCGGTCACGACGGTCCCGCGCACCGTCGGCGTCGCCTGCGCGGCCACCACGATCCCGCCGTCTCCGGTCCGCTCGACCCGGCAGTCCTCGATCTGCGCCGCGCTGCCGTGGTCCAGGAAGATCCCGCCCGCGCCGGTGTCCGTCACGGTGCACCCGCTGAGCGTCGGCATGCCGCCGGGCCCCACGACCACGCCGGTGCGCTCCACCTCGCGCACCCGGCAGCCGCGCAGCACCGGATGGTGCCGGGTGGCGAGCACGATCCCGATCCGGCTGCGGGCGAACTCGCTGTCGCGCAGCACCGCGTCGGCCGCGCCCTCGACCCGCACCGCGTCGCGCGCGCAGGACTCGACGCTGCATTCGGTGAGCTCGACGATCGCGTGCTCGCGCGCGTGCACGCCGTGGCCCTGCGTCTCCCGCAGCGCGGTCCGCGTGGCCCGGATGACGGCCTGGCCGATCAGGTGGATCGCCGTCTTCGCGGTGTCGGTCAGTCGGCTGTCGAAGAGTTCGATCTCGGCGTGTTCGGCCCCTGCCACGCCGTGGCTCGCGCAGCCGACGACGTCCAGCTCGCTCGCGCGCAGCCGGGCCGTGCCGCGTACCAGCACACCCGAGTCGCCTGCTCCGGCCACCGCGCAGTCGTGCAGTTCGACCCGTGCGGAGCCGCCGACCAGCAGCCCGGCTCGGCGTGCGCCGGTCAGCCGGGTTCGGTCAAGCCGGACCTCTCCCCCGCCGACGACCACGGCTTCGAGCGCCGCGTCCGCGATGTCGCAGTCCTCGACGACGACGCCGTGCAGGTCGGAGAGCGGCCCGTGGCTCAGGGTATTGAGGATCTGGCCGGGGGTGGGCGCCTCGGGGTCCGCGACCGGGACCGGGCGCCGCGGGCCGGGACCGCGTGCCGAGGAGCTGCCGTCCACGCGGATCCCCTCGGCCGCGCCGCCCGCGATGCGGCAGCCGACCATCCGCAGCGCGCCCGCGTCGGTCACCACGGCGCCGGGGTCCTGGCAGCCGGTGAACGTGCCGTCGCGCACGTCGGCCCGCGCCTCGCCGAGCAGCCGCAGTCCGGCGCCCGCCGGATCCCGCACCAGGCTCTCATGCACTTCGAGCATCGCCGCGTCCGCGCCGACCAGCGCGTGGCCGCGGATGGCCTCGAACTCGCAGTGCTCAAGGCGTATCGCGCTGCGCTCCCGGGCGTACAGCCCCGCGAGGGCCGTCCGCCGGAAGGCGCAGCGCCGGAAGATCGGGGTCGAACCGCCGGCCGCCTCGGCGCGGGCGCCGAGGAATTCGCACTGTTCGAAGACCGGGGAGCCCGACTCGACGATGAGCGCGGGCCGCTGCGGGTCCGCGCTCTCCACCACGATCCCGCGCAGCAGGACACCCGCTCGCACGACGAGCGCCGGGCCGCGCTCGGTGACGATCCGCACCGAGCCCGGACCGCCCGCCGCGACCAGGGTGACCGGGCGTTCGAGCACCACCTGCTCCCGGTAGGTGCCCGCGGCGAGCACGATCTCCGGCTCGTCGGAGCTGGCGATCAGGATGCTGAGGGAGAGCCTGCGGCGCCGGGCGGCACGGCGCTCGGCCCGCTCGGCGGCGTGGCTCGGCTGGATCACTGCGCTCGGCTCCCTTCGGGCGGGGTTCACGGTGGCCACCCAGAGCTACGAGCGCGGCGGGCGCGGCGTTCAATCTTTCCCCCGCCGGCAGGTGAACCCGAGCGCCGTGCCGGCCGTAACCCAGGATATGGTGGGAACTACAGCGGAGCGCGAACTGCCCGGCCAGGCCGCCGGCGCCGTGATGAACCTCTTGACCTCCGCAGCGGAAGGCGCGGTCGTGCGGATACCCGCGGGCAGCTACCGCGAACAGCTGACCATCACCCGGCCCGTCACGCTGGTCGCGGCCGACGGTCCCGGCTCGGTGGCCATCGAGCTGGAGAGGCCCTGCACGGTGCGCGCCGACGCCGAGTTGCGCGGCCTGACGATCAGCGGCGCCGGGGTGATGGCGGGCGGCTCCGCGCGGCTCAAGCTGGAGGACTGCGTGGTGCGCGGGACCGTGTCCACCGGCCTCGGCCTGCGCGACGACGCCCGGCTCTCCGCGTTGCGCAGCCGCATCAGCAGCGTCGGCGGCAACGGGCTCTTCCTCGGCGGGCATGCGTCGGCCCGGCTGGTCGGCTGCGAGCTCGGCGATACCGCGTTCAGCGCCGTGCACCTCGCCGGGCAGGCCGACCTCGAACTCGAGGACTGCGTCGTCTCCGCCAGCCGGGAGCACGGGATCCGCGCGACCGAGCAGTCCTCGCTGCGGGTCGACGGCGGCGCGGTCCGCGAGTCGGGCCTGAGCGGGATCAGCGCGGAGACCAGCGGCCGGGTCGTGCTCAGCGGCTGCACCGTGCACAAGACCGAGCGGGCCGGGATCCTGGTCGGAGCGGGCACCACCGCGCGGATCGAGGGCTGCCGGATCGAGGAGGCGGGCGGCTCGGCGGTGGTGGTGTGGACCGGGGCGACGGTCAGGGCGCGCGGCGTGGTGGTCGCCGGGGCCGGGAAGAACGGGGTCTACTTCGCCGAGGACTCGCACGGCGAATTCGAGGACTGCGAGATCACCGGCACCGCGTATCCGGCGGTGCACGTGGGCGAGCGGGCCGATCCGGTGCTGCGCTCGCTGCGCATCCACCACGTGGATCAGGATCTGGACATCGCGGATTCCGCACGCCCGCAGCTCGACCGGATCGAGGTCGAGGAGGTGGCCGTCTCCACGCTGCCGGCGCCCAAACCCGGGCAGGCCGAGTCCGGGGACGAGCCGACCACGCTGGACGAGCTGATCGCCGAGCTGGACAACCTGATCGGCCTCGAGTCGGTCAAGCGCGATGTCACCGCGATGATCAACGTGATGCGGCTGGCCCGGCGGCGGATCGAGATCGGCCTTCCGCCGCCGCCGACGAACCGGCACCTGGTGTTCGCGGGCAACCCCGGAACCGGAAAGACGACCGTCGCCCGGCTCTACGGCAAGATCCTGCACGCGCTGGGCATGATCGAGCACGGACACCTCGTGGAGGCGGACCGCGGGGCGCTGGTCGGCGAGTACGTCGGCCACACCGCGCCGAAGACCACGGCGATCTTCCGCAAGGCGCTCGGCGGGGTGCTGTTCATCGACGAGGCCTATTCGCTCGCCCCGCTCGGCGGCGGCAACGACTTCGGCCAGGAGGCCGTGGCGACGCTGGTCAAGCTGATGGAGGACCACCGCGACGAGATCGTGGTCATCGTGGCCGGATACCCCGTCGACATGCACCGGTTCATCGACTCGAACCCCGGACTCGCCTCCCGGTTCACCAGAACTCTGATGTTCGAGGACTATGCCTCAGATCAGCTCACTGATATCGTGCGGAATCAGGTTGTCGAGCATCAGTACACGCTCGGTCCCGGGACGCGCGAGGCGATCATCGGCTACTTCACCTCGCTGCGGCGCGAGGTGGGCTTCGGCAACGGACGTTCGGCCCGGCAGCTGTTCCAGACCCTGACGGAACGGCACGCGCAGCGCACCGCGACGATCGCCGAGCCGACCACGCAGGACCTGGTCGAGCTGCTGCCGCAGGACGTGCCGTCGGCGCCGGCGGTGCCGGACGGCGAGGACGAGGAAGGCACCGGAACGTCCTGATAACCGTTTGAACTGTGCGGCGGTTCGGTCCGTACCCGTCGATGACCGCACTATTCCACCGGAAGAGGGGGCTCGCTCATGTCGATGTCTCGGAATCCGCAGCACCGCAAGCCCGGTTCGGCCACGAAGGCCAAGTCCGTGGCGATCCGGGCGGCGGCCATCGGCGCGGTGCCGGGAGCGGCGCTGAGTGCGCACGAACTCGCCGGACAGCAGTCCGGGACCGCGCCGCTGCAGCCCCTCGACGACGAACTGCTGGGCCGGCAGACCGGGGACGTGGCGGGCGTGGCCGCCGACAACCCCTTCGCCTCCTCGCCCAGCGAGGTCCAGGCCGCGCTGCTGCGGATCAACGAGCGGCACGAGCAGGCCGCCGCGGACGTGGAGACCGCCGCCGCGGGCGTCGAGACCGCCGCCGCGACTCAGGCCTCAAAGAAGCCGGCCGCCGCGACCGTCAGCTACACGGTGCGGGACGGCGACTACCTCTCCCAGATCGCCGAGAACTACCTGGGCAACGCGAGCGACTACCCGGAGATCTACGCGCTCAACAGGGACCGGGTCGAGCCCGGCGGCGAGCACTTCACGGACCCGTCGGTGATCATGCCCGGCTGGACGCTCACCCTCCCGGCCGGGGCGAAGCCGGGGCACGCCGACTCGATCAGCACCTCGTCCGCCACGTACTCAGGGTCCTCATCCGGTTCGCAGCGTGCGTATTCCGCCAGCGACGTCGCCAGCACCGGAGCACGAGCGCCTCGACCAGGTCGAGCAGCAGTTCGAAGAGTTCCACCTCGTCCACGTCCAGGTCCACGTCCAACAGCTCAGACAATTCAGATGTCAGGGCGGCCGGTTCCCTCAACACGTGGATCGACGAGGCCATCAGCGTCCTGCGGTCGCACGGATACGACGTCTCCTACGACGCGGTCTACGAGACGGCCATACACGAGTCCGGCGGCAACCCCGACGCGGTCAACGGCGAGGACTCGAACGCCGCCGAGGGCCACCCGTCGATCGGTCTGATGCAGACGATCCAGTCCACCTTCGACGCGTACGCGCTGCCGGGCTACGAGGACATCTACAACCCGGTCGACAACATCATCTCCGCCGCCCGCTACGCCGCCTCCGTCTACGGCTCGCTCGACGAGATGGTCGAGGCACGCTGAGGCGGCAGTTGCTGGCGCGGCTACTAGCAGCCGCCGTAAGCCGCCCGACCACGGAAGCGGGATTACCCACCGATGACGCGGCCGACCGACTGGTCCGCCCTTGGCCTGGACAGCGACCCCACCCCCGGCGATCCCACGCAGGTGCAGGACGTCTACAACCTGCTCAACTCCCTAGCCGGGGACTACCAGACGATCATGGACACGCTGAACACGGTCAACGGGTACGCGACCTCGGACAACCTGGTCGGCAAGACCGCCGACGCGCTGCGCGACCAGATGAACGGCCGGATCACCAAGTTCGTGCAGAGCGCCCAGGACGCGTTCCCGCAGGCCGCGACCGCGATGCAGACGTACTGCAACGCCCTGACGGCGCAGCAGCAGATCACCGACAACCTGCTGACGCAGGCCCAGAACTCGGGCCTGAAGTCCACCGACCCGCAGATCAAGACCTGGGCCTCGCAGGCCAACTCGGCCGCCAGCACGCGCTCGAGCGCGGAGAACACCGCGGCCACCGCGATCCGCAACCTGCCGGGGCCCTCCAACCCGCTCAGCCCCTGGCAGGAGTTCCTGCAGATCCTCGGCTGGATCGCGATGCTGCTGATCCTGCCCGCGATGCTCTTCGGCGGGGTCATCGCGCTGATCGAGTTCGTGGTCAACGCGATCCTGTTCATCAACGCCATCGTCCAGTTCGCGCAGGGCAGCCTGAGCTTCGGCGGCCTGCTGCTCGCCGCCCTCGGCGTGATCGCGCCGACCACCCGGGCGATGGACATCGGCGACATCGTGGACCTGGTCAAGGGAATCGGCTCCGGCATCAAGTCCAGCATCATCACCATCAAGTCCGGGTTCTCCGACTTCGTCGACCTGATCACCACGGCCAAGGTCGGCGACCTGCTCACGCTGGACAACCTGATCAAGCTCGGCAACTTCGTGCTCAAGGCCGGGGTGTGGGTCTTCAACGGGCTCAAGGAGCTGACGGCAGACTCGGCACCACGTACAACGCCTCCGGCGCGGCCAAGCTGAAAAAGGACGGCACGCTCGTGCTCGAGGGCGCGGACAAGACCCCGCTCTGCACGCGCGAGCACCTGGCGACCGGTCAAAACCTCGAACTGCTGAAGTTCCCGAACGGCCAGCGGCGTTGGACGACGTGGGACGCCGACGGGAACCTGACCGGCTCCGGCTTCCGGCGCTTCTCGAACGAGGACGGCGGGGTCGACGCGAAGGACGTCAACGCGGTCGGCCTGACGATCCGGCAGTACCGGATCGGTGTCGACGGGGGCACCGTGCGCGGCGAGAAGATGCCGGACGGCACATGGACCTGGACCAGGTTCTCGAAGGACGGCACCGAGGGCCTGTCCGGCACCCGGAACCGGCCGCTGCTCGACGCGTTCGGCTGGAGGGACACGTTCGGCACCGGCGCGACCGCGCGTCCGGCGCAGGAGCACTGGAGCTCGTTCAACCTCACCACGCACGCCGGCCACTACCGCGAGCACCCGATGTCCGCCGACGTGAACGCCCCCGGCGGCTTCACGTTGAAGGGCTCGTACAAGGAGATCTCGCAGCAGGGCAAGGACACCGGGAGCGTCGAGCTGCTCGACGGCAACCACACGCTGCAGTTCGCCCGGTACACCGAGCAGCGGATCCCGGACTTCATGTGGAAAGACCCGAAGAACATGTCTCCCGGCGTGTCCAAGGGCCTGGCCTACATCACGCCGAAGTACGGCTCGGTCGACTTCCCCCGGCAGGGCTTCGCGTTCGGCGACTCGCGCTTCCAGGTGTTCAAGTGGATCGAGAAGGACGCGACCGGCGCCAGGTACTACGGCGGCGTACGCGTGTTCACCCCGGACGGCTCGTTCTCGGACTTCGCGGGCGACGGCCTGTTCGTGCGCGGCGCGATCAAGCTGGACAACGGGCACACCGTGGAGATCGGCCGCATCGCTGACGGCAGCAAGCGGGACTCGTTCCACCTGGACCCCGTCAACCCCAACGCCCGCCCGACGAACACGCTGAACTGGAAGGAGTTCGACGGCGGCAAGAACGTGGTGAACCAGGGCACCCGGACGTTCGACGGCAAGACCTGGATCGACTCGTTCCCGGACTGCGACGGCGTGCTGCGCGTGATCCGGCGGAACACCACCGACGATGGCGACGTCGTGCGCTTCACCGGCAGCATCAAGCCCCAGTACCACCCCACCCTCGCGGGAGATCTGCGCATCGGCCACACCGTCGCCGACGGCACACACGTCTCGATCGTGCGCAACACGATGGGCCAGATCGTCAAGCGCACCGACCCGGCGAACGCGCACGGCGGCGACCAGGTATGGAAGGAGTACAACTTCGGCTCCGTATGGCGCCAGCGCCAGCCGGTCGATGGGCATTCGAACCTGTTCATGGAGAAGGAGAGCTTCCAGAAGCAGTGGCGGAGCACCGACCAGAACGGCGTCCTGCTGCAGTTCCGGTCCATCTCCGGCCGGGTGATGCAGCTCAACACCTTCGGCAGGTGGACGCTCGTGGGCACCGAGCGCGAAGCCAGGGGCCTGGTTCCGCAGCTCAACGCCTTCCGCGGCTGGAACCGCAGCTTCCGCGAGCCGAACCGGATGCAATACGTCAAGCAGGACGGCCTGGTCGGCGAGTTCAAGAGCACCTGGTCGAAGCTCGCCGAGAAGTCGGCCGCGGACTTCCTGCAGGACTTCCTGATCGACGTCGCCGCGAACGTCATCATCACCGGCGCGACGGACGGCTGGAACTTCAACAGCGGCCAGATCGGCGGCTTCTTCGCGGGCGCGGCGATCCGCAGCGGCTTCAAGGCCAGCTACGGGCTGCTCAGCGAGACCGCGCTCAAGGGCTTCCGCGACGGGCTGCGCAACCTGGACGGCGGCAAGGACTTCAACCGCCAGCCGTACAACAACGACAAGCACTGGGACAACGAGTGGGCGGGCAACGAGAACCCGCCGCGCTGGCGGGCCGGAACCTTCGACTTCTTCGTCGGCAACACCCTCGTCCCCGCGGTCGGCAGCTTCCTGGCGACGCTCGCGACCGGCTCCTCCTTCGGCTTCGGCGAAAAGAACTTCGAGCTGCACGGCGGCGAACTGGCCGAGGCGGCTGGCCTGAGCATGGCCGGCAGCCTCGTCGGCGGCCTCACCTTCGGCGCGATCAAGACCTTCGGCCACCTCAGCTTCTCCGGCCGCTGGTTCCACCAGGGCGGCATCCCCGACATCACCCTCACCTTCGGCGAGAAGCTGGCGATCGACTACCTCGTCAATGACCTGATGGCCAACGGCACCGGCCTGTCCGGCAGCCACGAGGCCAAGCAGGTCCAGGCCCAGCAGAACCTGAGCGTCGCCAACGACGGGAACGGCGCGCAGGGCCAGGTCGCGGGAGAATCGGCTGCCATGGCCCACCGCACCCCCGTCTCCCGCCCCGTGATCGCCATCGCCGGGCTCGGCATCGAGTCCTCGACCTTCTCCCCGGCCCGGACGCACGCCGCCGCGTTCCATCCCCAGCGAGCGGACGACGTGCTGACGCGCTATCCGTTCCTGGGGTCCGGTGCGCCGCTGCGCGAGGCGGCCGACTGGCGGGGCGCGCTCGTCGGCAAGGCGCTGCCCGGCGGGACGGTGACCGCCGAGGCCTTCGCGGCACTGTCCGACGAACTCATCGCACGCCTCTCCGCGCTATCAGGACTCGACGGGCTCTGGTACGACATCCACGGCGCGATGACCGTCGAAGGCATCGACGACGCGGAGGCGCTGCTGCTGGCCCGGATCCGCGAGACCGTCGGTCCGGACGTCGTCATCTCGACCTCGATGGACCTGCACGGCAACGTCTCGCGCGAGCTGGCCCACCAGAGCGACCTGATCACCTGTTACCGGATGGCCCCGCACGAGGACCACCTGGAGACGAAGGAGCGGGCCGTCCGCAACCTCGTCGACCTGCTGGTCTCGGGCGCCCCACGGCCAGTCAAGGCGTGGATCCCGGTGCCGGTGCTGCTGGCCGGAGAGCAGACCTCGACCCGGATCGAGCCCGCGCGCGGTATCTACGCCGCCGTCCCCGAGGTCGAGGCCTTGGACGGCGTCATCGACGCGGCGATCTGGGTCGGCTACGCGTGGGCCGACGAGCCGCGCAACCACGCCGCGATCGTCGTCACCGGCCAGGATGAGGCGGTCGTCGCGGCGGGGGCGGAGCGCCTGGCACGGGCGTTCTGGACTGCGCGGCACGACTTCGCGTTCGTCGCCCCGACCGGCACCCTCGACGCGTGCCTCGACCAGGCGCTCGCGTCAGCCGCGCGGCCGTTCTTCATCAGCGACAGCGGCGACAATCCGACGGCGGGCGGCGCGGGCGACGTGACCTGGAGCCTGGAGCGGATCCTGGCCTGGTCCGAGTTCAAGAGCCCGGACGGGCCGACGGTCATCTACGCTTCGGTGCCGGGGCCGGAGGCGGTCGACGCGATCGTGCGGGCCGGGATGTTCGAGACGGTGACCGTGACCGCCGGGGCCGAGGTCGACGACCGTCACGCGGGTCCGGTGACGATGACAGGCGTCGTACACGCGATCCGCCACGGCGACCGCGATGCCGAGACAGAGGTCGTACTGCGGGTCGGCAGCGTGCACGTGATCATCACCCGGCTGCGCAAGCCCTACCACTACGAACACGACTTCGCCGAACTCGCGCTCGACCTGAGCCTCGCGGAGATCGTCGTCGTCAAGATCGGCTATCTGGAGCCGGAACTGTTCGCCCTGGCCGCCGACTGGCTCCTCGCGCTCACCCCCGGCGGTGTGGACCAGGAGCTGACCCGGCTCGGGCACCGGCGGATTCAGCGGCCGATGTTCCCCTTCGACCCCGACATGGCCGAGCCGGATCTCAGGGCCCGGATCATCCCGGCGTCTCACGAGCCGCTGCCGCTGACTCCTTGAACAAATGGCGCTTCGCAACCCGCCGCAGGTCTCCTCGACGACTAAGTCCGACTCAGCACCCGGTCGAGCGCCGCCCGCCCCGCCGGACCCCACGCCGGCTTGCCGCCGGGCAGGCCGCGATCCCCGTTCTGGCCCATCAGCATCAGGAAGAGGCTCTTCTTCGCGGCAAGCCCGCGAGCGCGCCGCACCATCGCCTCGTCGGCCTGCGCGTACGCGGCGAAAAAGCGCGCGGCCGTGCCCGCGGGCAGCAGCACCCAGGCGGCTGCCAGGTCCCACGCCGGGTCGCCGACGAACATGGCGTCGAAGTCGACAACGCCCGTCAGCGTCCCGTCCGCGACGACGACGTTCGCGGGATGCAGGTCGCCGTGCACCCACACCGGCGGACCCTCCCACGCGGGTGCCGCGACGGCGTCATCCCAGACGGCCCGGACGTCGGCGGCGTCGGAGCCGATCGCGTCAGCATCGACGGAGTCGAAGAACTGGTAGAAACCGTCCGTGCAGTCCTTGGGGTGCGCGCCGAAGCCGTGATGACCGCCCGGTGCGTCGGCGGGCGCCGCCACATGCAGCGCCCGGAGGAACGCCGCCAGGCTGTCGGCCGCGTGCTCACCCCGGGTGATCGATCCGTGGTCCAGCGGCAGGCCGGGCACCCACGTCATGACCGTCCAAAGCTTGGGGAAACGCTCGGAGGGCGCACCGCTTCGCACCGGGACGGGGATCGGCAGCGGCAGGCGCGGGGCGAGCAGCGGCAGCCACCGGCGCTCTTTGAGCTGGGGTTCGGGGTCGTCGGCCATGCGTTGGATCCGCACGGCCAACTCGTCTCCGAGGCGCCACATCTGGTTGCCCCAGCCGCCCTCCACCTCGCGCAGGGGCAGCTCGGCCAGGTCCGGGTGCTGGTCTCGCAGCAGGTCGCGGATGAGAGCCGCGGTGATCTCGGTCTCGATCTCGGTCATGCGGAGCAACGATATCGGGTTCCCCCACGACAACGCCGATCGATAGCAGCCGACGCGACTTCACAACGCCGGGAGCAGGGCGGCCGGACGGGTAGCGGACCCCGAATCAGACCACGAAGACCGGACACACCTCCCCGGCCAGCGGCAGATTCAGCGTGAAGCGGGCGCCACACCCGGGATCGCTGTGCACTGAGACGAGGCCGCCGTGCGCCTCGGCGATGGCCGCGACGATGGACAGGCCGAGGCCGCTGCCCTGGCGGGCCGTGGTGCGCGAGCGGGACGGGTCGGCGCGGTAGAAGCGTTCGAAGACGTGGGCCGCGTCCTCGGCGCTCAGGCCGGGGCCGGTGTCGATCACTTCGAGCAGGCAGCGGCCGGGCATTTCGGCCGGTCGGACGCGGACGGTCACCAGGGTGTCGGCGGGGGTGTGCCGGACGGCGTTGGCGAGCAGGTTGTCCAGGGCCTGGCGCAGGCGGTTCTCGTCGCCGAGGACTACCGGCTCCAGGGCTGCGGCTGCGGAGGCGAGTTCCGCCTCGTCGTCCGCCGCGTCCCGGACGCCGAAGCCGAGCACGGACAGTTCGATCGTGCGCTCGGCGCTGCGGGCCCGGGCCGCGATGATCGAGTCGGCGGCGAGGGCTACGAGGTGGACGCGATCGCACGCCATCGGCCGCTGCTGGTCGAGCCGGGCCAGCAGCAGCAGGTCCTCCACCAGCAGCCCCATCCGGGTGGCCTCGTCCTCGATCCGGCGCATCAGATCGGGCACCTGGCGGCTGTCCGCGGCGCCCTGGCGGTAGAGCTCGGTGATGCCGCGGATCGAGGCGAGCGGCGTGCGCAGTTCATGGCCGGCGTCGGCCGCGAAACGGCGCATCCGGGCCTCCGAGCGCAGCGCCGCGGACTCGGACCGGGCCCGCGCGCCGAAGGCGGACTCGATCTGCCCGAGCATGCCGTTGAGCGAGCGGGAGAGCCTACCGATCTCGGTCTTCGGATGGCCGTGCGGAACGCGCCGGGTCAGGTCACCGGCCGAGATCGCGGCGGCGGCCGACTCGATTCGGCGCAGCGGCAGCAGCGTGCGGCGCACCAGCAGGTAGCCGAGGCCGAGCAGGGCCAGGCCCACCGCGACGTCCACGACCACCTCGAGGCCGACCAGGTGGCCGACCGTGTCGTCGATGTCGTTGAGCGGGGTGGCCACGAGCACGTAGCCGTTCACGGTGCTGAGCTTCGCGGCCGTCGATTCCACGCTGTACGACGCGGACTTCACGGTGGACGAGACCTGCTGCCCCGCGGTCGCCGGATCGTTCAGGAAACGCGCGCGCACGACCGTGATCTGCCACTGGATCCCGGCCGACGCGCCCGAGCCGGTCTGCGTGATCGGCTGCCCGGACCGCATCGCGGCGGCCAGGGTCGCGGCCGTGGGCAGCGCGGGGCCGACCGTGGACTGGCCCACGGTGGCGTCGCAGGCGGAGAGCACCGTGGTGACGCCACCCGCGCCACCCGCGCCACCCGCGTCGTCGACGAGTTCCACGGCGTTGTCGCTCGGCAGGCTCCCGCAGTTCAGCGCCTGATGCGAGGGCTTGTCCCAATGCGCGTTCGCGATCGTGCGGGCGACGGTGCTGAGCTGCTGGCCGCTCTGGTCGATCAGATAGCCGCGGAACAGGTTCACTCCGACGAGCCCGGTGACGGTCAGCCCGATCGCGGCCAGGCCCAGCGTACCGACCACGAGCCTGGCCCACAGCGGGGTGCGCGACCAGGCCGCCGGCCACCACCGACGGCCCGCCCGGTCGGCCCGGCCCGGCCCGCGCGACCCACGCTCCGACAGACTCACTCGCCGACCCTGGGTTCCCGCACTATGTAGCCGACGCCGCGCACGGTGTGCAGCAGCCGGGGACCCGCGCTCTCCAGCTTCTGCCGGAGGAACGAGACGTAGGACTCGACGATGCCCTGCTGTCCGGCGAAGTCGTAGTGCCAGACGTGGTCGAGGATCTGCGCCTTGGACTGGACCCGGCCGCTGTTGGCCATGAGGTAGCGCAGCAGTTTGAACTCGGTCGGCGACAGATCGATGCGCTTGCCGCCGCGCCGAACCTCGTGCGCCGCGTCGTCGAGTTCGAGATCGGCCACCGTGTACCGGCCGGACGCGGCGCCTCCCTTGGAGCGGCGCAGCACGTTCTGGATACGCGCGACCACCTCCTCGAGGCTGAACGGCTTGGTCACGTAGTCCTCGCCCACGGCAAGACCGGCGACCTTGTCCTCGATCGCGTCCCGGGCGGTGAGGAACAGCACCGGCGTCCTGCGCTGCTCGCGAAGGCGGTCGGCGACCTGCAGGCCGTCCATGTCCGGCAGCAGCATGTCCAGGACCACCAGGTCGGGCTCGTGCGCCGCCGCGGCGGCCAGCGCCTGACGACCGTCGGCCGCCGTGCTCACCGCGAACCCGGAGAAGCGCAGGCTCACCGAGAGCAGCTCGCGGATGTTCGGCTCGTCGTCGACGACCAGCAGGTGCGGGAGGGGCTCCCTGGCGGCATCCATGCCGCCCAGCTTCGTCGCGGTTCCTGAAGGCAACCTCCAAAGTTCCTGCAGGATTCCCGAAACTTCCGCGCCCGCGCCCGAGGTCGGCGCGCCGGCGTGCAGGGAGCTTGGAGGAAGCGGCCAGGAAGCGCTCAGCAGCACCGCTTTCACTGGTGCCGCTGGCACAACGACCGTACCCGACCGCGGTACGCGACTGGAAATAGGTGGTTTTCATGCGAATCCTGGTCCTCGGAGCGGACGGCTATCTCGGCTGGCCCACGGCGCTGCACCTGTCCGACCAGGGGCACGAGGTCGGCGTCGTCGACAACTTCGCCCGGCGCGGCTACGACCACGAGCTCGGGGTCGAGTCGCTGGTGCCGATCGAGTCGCTGCCGGCCCGGCTGCGCGCCTGGAAGGAGCTGACCGGCAAAGACATCTCCTGTTACGTCGGAGACCTCTGCGACGCAGAGTTCACCACCCGGACCGTGCGCGGGTTCGCCCCGGACGCGATCGTGCACTTCGCCGAGCAGCGGGCCGCGCCGTACTCGATGATCGACCAGGCGCACGCGGTGTACACCCAGACGAACAACATGGTCGGCACGTTGAACCTGCTCTACGCGATCGCCGCGGTCGACCCCGCGATCCACCTGGTCAAGCTCGGCACGATGGGCGAGTACGGCACGCCGAACATCGACATCGAGGAGGGCTGGCTCGAGATCACCCACAACGGCCGCACCGACCGGATGCTCTACCCGAAGAAGCCGGGCTCGTTCTACCACCTGTCCAAGGTGCACGACAGCCACAACATCGAGTTCGCCTGCCGGGTCTGGGGCCTGCGCGCCACCGACCTCAACCAGGGCATCGTCTACGGCCAGCAGACCGAGCAGACCGCCCGGGACCCGCGGCTGGCCACCCGCTTCGACTACGACGCCGTGTTCGGCACCGTGCTCAACCGCTTCGTCATCCAGGCGGTGCTCGGCAGGCCGCTGACGGTCTACGGCGACGGCAGCCAGACCCGCGGCATGATCGAGATCCGCGACACCGTCGATTGCATCCGGCTGGCCTGCGAGAATCCGGCCGAGCGCGGCGAGTTCCGGGTCTTCAACCAGATGACCGAGTCCTTCCGGGTCGAGCACCTGGCGAAGACGGTGGCCGAGGCCTTCCCCGGCGAGGTCGAGGTCGAGTACCTGGACAACCCGCGGGTCGAGCAGGCCGAGCACTACTACCGGGTGGCGCACTCCGGGCTGCCGGGCCTGGGACTCGAGCCGCACCTGCTGTCCAACACGCTGATCGAGTCGCTCTTCCCGATCGTCGCGGCCAACCGCGACCGGGTCGAGCTCGACGCGCTGCTCCCCGGGGTCCGGTGGCGCGGAGCCCTGGGGCAGCAGGCCGAAGCGCGCACGCTCGCGGTGGCATGACGGCGATGACCGCGGCCACCAGAAAGGCCCCCGCGTGACCGACCGGCTCATCACCTCCCGGCCGGCCCCCCGATCCGCGCCCGAGGACGTCGGCACCTCGGGCCCGGACGGCGGACTCCCGGACATCGGCCGATCCGCCGGAGGCGGCGGCAGCAGCGGCGAGGCGCCGCCGTCCCGCCGCGCCAAGGCGGCACATCGCGTGGGCGGAGCGCTGCGCACGCACTGGTTCTTCGCCCTCATGTTCACGGTGGGCGCGGCCGGGCGAGTGCTGACGATGGTCGCGTACCGGCCCGCGCTGCTGTACATCGACTCGTTCGGCTACCTCGCCAACTCCAAGTCGCTGAACCCGACCGGCAACGAGCCGATCGGGTATCCGCTCGTGCTCCGGGTGCTGCTGCACCTGGGCGATTTCGAGACCGTCGTGGCGCTCCAGCACCTGCTGGGGCTGGCGATGGGCCTGTGCGTCTACGTCCTGCTGCTGCGCTACCGAATGCCGAAGACGCTGGCGGTGCTCGCGAGCGCGCCGGTGTTGCTGGACGCCTACGAGTGGCAGATCGAGCAGAACATCCTGACCGACTCGCTGTTCCTGGCCCTGATCACGGCCGCGCTGGTGTTGCTGACCTGGCGGCGCCGGCCCGGCCCGTGGCTCGCGGCGGGCGCCGGTCTGCTGCTCGGCGCGGCGGTCACGGTCCGGCTGGTCGGCGAGGCGGCGCTGGTGCCAGCGGTGCTGTTCGTCGTGCTGGCCGCGGGCCCGGACTGGCGTCGCCGGATCAAGGCAGTGGCCGCGTTCGGTATCGCCTGCGCTGTGCCGCTGGGATCATATGCCGTGTACATGCATGGGTTCACTGGTACGTACGGCCTGCCGACGAACAACAGCATCATGCTCTACGGTCGCACGGCCGAGATCGCCGACTGCGCGTCGCTGCCCACTGATCTCAAAGCCCTGTGTCCGTCGGGGTCGGTGAGCGCCCGGAAGTATCTGGGCCCGGACTTCTACTCCTCCAGCTCCACGATGTCGCCGTACTTCACGGACCCGGCCGCGCAGCCGCTGGCCAAGGAGTTCTCCGACTACGTGATCGAGCATCAGCCGCTCCAGTTCGCCGAGACGGTCGGGCAGGACTTCCTGGAACTGTTCACCGCACCGCACGACACCGTGATCGGGGCGACCGCGGTCAGCCGCTGGCAATTCCAGACGCAATATCCTGAGTTCGCGAATCTGCCCGCGGCGCCCGAGCTCGCGTCGTTCGGCCAGAGCGCCCCGGCGGTGAACGTCGGCGTCGCACAAGTGCTGCGCGACTATCAGCTCGGCGGCGGCTACACGCCGGACGTGCTGTACGCCGTGTTCCTGCTCGCCGGGCTCGGCGGCGCGCTCGGCCTGACCCGTAGCGCGCGGCGCAGCGGCCTGCGGGCCAAGTGCGCGCTGTGGACCGGGACCGGCGTCGTGCTGCTGCTCGCCGCGGACGTGTTCGAGTTCTCCTGGCGCTACCAGTTGCCCGCGCTGATCACGCTGCCGATCGGCGGCTCGTTCGGGCTCGCCGCGCTGCTCGGCTTCGGTCGGATGTGGCCGCCGATGCGCGCGTACCCGGAGCCGTCGGACGAGGCCGCGGTCGTGGACTTCCGCGCCCGCTACGGCGCAGACCTCGAACTCGCCCCGGTGGTGGTGGTGATCGCCGCCTACAACGAGGCCGAGACGATCGGCTCCGTGATCGACGATCTGCCGGACGAGTGCCTGGGCCTGGCCGTCAGACCGCTGATCGTGGTGGACGGCGCGACCGACGACACCGCGCGCGTGTCGCTGGAGCACGGCGCGCAGACCTGCGTGCTTCCCGCCAACCGAGGCCAGGGCGCGGCGCTGCGCGTCGGCTACCACCTGGCGTACGAGGCGGGCGCGCGGTACATCGTGACCAGCGACGCCGACGGCCAGTACACGGCGGCCGAGCTGTCCCAGATGCTCGCCCCGGTGCTCGACGGGACGGCGGACCTGACGATCGGCTCGCGCGTGCTCGGCAGGCGCGAGAACCGCGACCTGGTGCGGCACGCGGGTGTCCGGTTCTTCGGTTTCCTGGTCAGCCGTCTGACGGGCACCAAGGTCACCGACACCTCCTCCGGCTACCGCGCGATGCGGGCGCGGCTTCCGGTGGACATCACGCTCACCCAGGCCCAGTACCAGACCTCTGAGTTCCTGATCGGAGCGTTGGCGAAGGGCTACCGGGTCGCGGACGTGCCGGTCACGATGCACCTGCGCGGCCACGGCAGCACGAAGAAGGGCAACAACCTGGTGTTCGGCACGCGTTACGCGCGGGTGGTGCTCGGGACCTGGTTCCGCGAGTTCGTGCGGAGCAGGCCCGCTAGGCGGCGGGCCGAGCCGGAGCGCGTCCCGAGCCGGACTTGAACACCAGGCCGTCGAAGAGCAGGAACTTGATCACGAACATCACGCCGGAGCTGGCGAGATAGGCGAGATCGACCAGCAGGGTGCGGACGTCGTGCGAGGCCACGTGCGTCCGCACCCATGCGTCCACGAGCGTGGTGATGCCGATGGCCAGCCCGTTGGTGACGCCGATGACCAGCAGGTACGAGACGACCGCGCGGCGGCGGGTGATCGACCGGTCGTTCCACACCCAGGCCTTGTTCAGCAGGTAGTTCGGGATCGCGCCGGCGACGAACGCCACGATGCTGGCCACGGCGGCCGAGGAGTTCAGCGTGCCGTAGCAGACGGTGAACGCGATCTGGCTGAGCACCGTCGCCACCACCGAGCCCGCCGCGTACTTGGCCCAGACCCGGACGCGGACACGGACTCGGCCGGGAGGCGTGGCGGCCTCGGTCATCGTTCCCATGACCGGAAGCTAACAGCCGCGTCTTGGCCGAGCCTGAAGGGCGGCGAAGAGAAGACCAAAGGAAACCGGCCTGGTCGCGGTGCTCGCGACCAGGCCGGTTCGGGGGCGACCGTTACCAGCGGTCTCCGTGGCGGTCATCGCGGCGGCGGTCGTGGTGACCGTCATGGCGGCGGTCGCGGTCGTGGCGGCGGTCGTCGCGACGGCCACGGTCGTAAGCGCTGAGGTCGTAGTGACGGTCGCGGTCCTGCTCGTGGTCGTACTCCGCACGATCCCGGACGTCGTAAGTGTTGCTCTGTACTTTGTTCTGCACGGCGCCGTTCTCGAACAGGCCGGACAGGAACGACGAGCCGTCCTTCTCCGGTGCGAACGGCACGCCCATCGACATGGCGCGGGGCACCACGACAGCGGCCTGTGCGAGCCGGTTGAGGCCGAGGCTGAACAGCAGCGTGGACGAGGAGGCGGCGACGTGGGCGTGCATCGAGACGGCCAGCACATAGGAGACCGCGCGCCAGGCGAACATCGCACCCCACAGCCACAGGCCCCACACCGGCAACTGCGCCCAGAGGTACCCGCCGCGTGACTCGAGCCGGGTGATCGCGCCGAACGCGAGGCCGATGAGTGCGGACCCGATGGAGCCGATGACGATGCAGACGATGTCGGCCCGCTGCAGGTGCGCGCCGTTGGAAGCGTGCAGGTTGGTGAAGCCGATCACGGTGAGGATCGCGGGCAGCAGCACCGCGCGCTTGCCCCGCAACGCCTCGCCCCGCACCTGCTTGAAGATGACGAAGCCGATGATCCCGATGACTGCCAGGATCTCGAGTGCGGACATGAGTGGCTTCCCTCCGACTGGACTGCGCCGACGCGTCCCGCCGACACTCCAAAAGCTATGTTCGGAGCCGGTATGACCGCGTCGGCGCAAGGGTGGGGCCCGGTATGACATGCGACAGGGCTGGTACTAGTACCTGGAGGTGGGCGGGTCCCGTGGGGTTCATACCGGACCCCCACCCGTGCGGCGATTCGATCGACGCCCCGGATGGCGAGAGTAGGGAACGTCAGCGAATCGAACCCCGCACCCTCAGCTCACCAAGGAGCCACGATGTTCACCGAACTCACCCAGGCCGAGATCGTCAACGGCGCCGTCCTGATCGCCACCCTGCACAGCGACCTTGGCTCTCACCGCAAGATCGGGCCGATGCGCCTGCTGCGCCCGCTGCTCATCGCCGGAAGCATCGTGCCGCTGTTCATCGAGCCGCTCGTCACGCACGGCGCCGGCCTCGCGGTCGAGTTCGCCGGGGTCGCGGCGGGCCTCGTCGGCGGGCTGGCGGCCCTCGGCCTGATGCGCGTCTACCGCAACCCCGGCACCGGCAAGCCGGCGAGCGCCTCGGGCCGGCCGCTCGCGCTGCTGTGGCTGCTGGTGATCGGCGCACGGGCCGCGTTCTCGTACGGCTCGTTCCACTGGTTCCCGAACCAGCTGGCACAGTGGTGCATCGCGCACCAGGTCAGCGCCGCCGCGATCACCAATGGTCTGATCTTCATGGCCGTGGCCATGCTCGTCACCCGCACGGTGGGCCTTGCCGCCCGCGCCGCCGCGCTCCCCCGCACCGAGACCCTCGTCGCCGCGCACGCCGCCTCCGCCGAGTACGCCACGACGGCCGCCCGATAGTCCCCGCGGGTGTCTTACTCCGCGCCGAACCCCAGCAGTCCGACCGCCTGCGCCACCGTGCCGACCGACTCGATGTCGGCACGTGGCGCGGGCGGTTCGATCATGATCACCGGAATTCCGCGCCGCCGTGCCGCGACGAGTTTCGCCTCGGTCGACGAGCCGCCGCTGTTCTTCGTCACCAGCACGCTCACGCCGTGCCGCTCCATCAGCGCCGTCTCCCCGTCCACGGTGTACGGACCCCGATCCAGTACGACCACGTGACGCGGCGGCAGGGCATCGGCAGGCGGCGGATCGACCGTGCGGATCAAGTACTCGTGACGCTCGTCCCCCGCGTACTGCTCCAAACCGCCTCGACCGGTCGTGACGAATACGCACTCGCCCTCGGGAAGCCCGGCGGCGTGCCGGGCCGCCTCGGCGATGTCCGGGACGTGAATCCATCGATCGCCTGGCTCCGCGACCCAGCCGGGTCGCCGCAGCGCGATCAGCCGCACCCCGGCGGCCTCGGCGGCCAGGGCCGCCTGCTCCGACATGACCTGCGCGAACGGATGCGTGGCGTCGATCAGCACGTCGATCGCCTCGGCCCGCAAATACTCAGCCAGCCCATCCGTCCCGCCGAACCCGCCGATGCGCACCTCGCCCTCGGGCAGCGCGGGGCGGCTGATCCGACCGGCCAGCGAGGACACGACCTGGCAACCGGCCCGGTCGTGCAGCCGGCCCGCCAAGGCTCGAGCCTGCGCCGTGCCGCCCAGAACGAGTACCCTCACGCGAACGACCTTAGACGAGGTCGGGTGGACGAAGGCAAGTGGATGAGGTCGAGCAGATGAGAGAGATCCTGGTGATCGGGATCGGCGCCGGCGACCCCGAGTACATCACCGTCCAGGCCATCAAGGCGCTCAACGCGACGGACGTGTTCTTCGTCGTGGACAAGGGGGACGAGAAGAGCGGACTGCTCGCGCTGCGCCAGGAGATCTGCGACCGCTACATCGAGCGCCGCGACTACCGGATGGTCAGCATCACCGAACCGCGCCGCGACCGGACTGCGGCCACTTACGCCGACGCGGTCGAGGACTGGCACGAGGCCCGCGCGGCGCTGTTCGAGCGGGCGATCATCGAGAACCTGCCGCCGAACGGCCGCGGCGCCTTCCTCGTCTGGGGGGATCCGGCGCTCTACGACAGCACCCTGCGCATCATCGACCGCATCCTCGCCCGCGGCGCCGTCGAGTTCGGCTACCGCGTCATCCCCGGAATCACCAGCGTGCAGGCGCTGGCCGCGCAGCACCGCGTGCCGCTGAACCGGATCGGCGAGCCGGTGCACGTCACCACGGGGCGCAGGCTCGCCGCCGGGCTTCCCGAGGGCCTGGAGAGCGCCGTCGTCATGCTCGACGCCGACTTCGCCGCCGCCGGTCTCAACGACCCCGACCTGCACGTCTATTGGGGCGCGTACCTCGGCACGCCGGGCGAGGTGCTGCGTTCCGGGCCGCTGCGCGAGGTCGCCGGGGAGATCGCGGCGACGAAGCGCGAGCTGCGCGAACGGAACGGCTGGATCATGGACACCTACCTGATCCGCCGCGAGAGCGACGACCGACCGAATCACCGGTAGCCGACCGCGAATCGCCGCTGTGGGAGGATCGGCGGGTGCGTGCTCAGGCGATCTCTCCGGACCTGCTCGTCACGCACGTGGCGGACGCGATCGAGGGGCTGCCCCGGGACGTGCGTGCGTCGGTGGCGCTCGATGGCGCGCCGCCGACGAGGACGGACGCGTTGGCCTCGCGGCTCGTCGAGGAGCTGAGGGTACGGGGCAGGGCGGCCGTGCACGTGGCGGCGCGCGACTATCTGCGACCGGCGTCGCTCCGCTTGGAGTTCGGCCGCGAGGATCCCGACCTGTTCTACACGGAGTGGCTCGACCTCAGGGCGATCGAGCGCGAGGTTTTCGGGCCGATCGGGCCGGGTGGCAGCGGTCGGGTTCTACCTCGGCTGTGGGACGCGGAGGCCGATCGGGCGCACCGGGCACAGTACGTCGAGCTCAAGCCGGGCGGCGTCGTACTGCTCGAGGGGTCGTTCCTGATGGGCGCGGGCCTCACCTTCGACCTGACCGTGCACCTGGCGATGTCGCCCGCGGCGCTGGCTCGGCGCACCGCGGGCGAGGACGCGTGGACGCTGCCGGCCTATCAGCGCTACGACGAGGAGCAGGGGCCGCTCGACACCGCCGACATCGCCGTACTCTGCGACGACCCCCGGCACCCCGCGCTCGTCACCCGCGACGAGGGTTGAGGCTAGTCAGCGAGCCTCGGACACCCGTCAGCCGCTGCGACGAGGTCCGCGACGCGAGCCGGTCGACGAGCCCGCGGACTGCTGCGCCGCCCTCTGCTCGGCCCTGCGCCCAACCCGCTGCTCGGCCTTCGGCCCGGCCTCCTTCTCGGCCTTCTCCGCCGCCTGCTGCTTGTGCAGCTCCTTGATCCGCACCGCTTCCTTGCGGGCCTCGGCCTGGACGTCGCGCTCGTGCTGCAGCCAGTAGGGCGGCTCCGCCTTCAGCGCCTCGATCTGCTCGGTGGTCAGCGGCTCGGTCACGCCGCCGCGGGCCAGGCCCGCGATGGAGATGCCCAGCTTCGCGGCGGTCACCTGGCGCGGGTGCGGCCCGTGCTCGCGCAGTTCGCGCAGCCACTCGGGCGGGTCGGCCTGGAGCGCGGTCAGCTCGTCGCGCGAGACGACACCCTCCTGGAACTCGGCGGGGGCAGCCTGGAGGTGGATGCCCAGCTTCTTCGCCGCGGTCGCGGGCTTCATCGTCTGGGTGGTCTTCTGCGCACTCATGGGTCCAAGATTAGCGACCGCGGGCGGCAGGTCCGGCCACGGCCGGTAATCTGGCCGGGTGACAGGCACGGAAGCAACCGATTCGTTCCGCCTCGCGTACGTCCCCGGCGTAACCCCCGGCAAGTGGGCGCGGACCTGGCAGGAGCGGCTGCCGGACGTGCCGCTCGAGCTGATCGCGGTGGCCGCGGACGCTGTGGACGCGGTGCTGCGCTCCGGCGGGGCCGACGCCGGGCTCGTCCGGCTGCCGATCGACCGTTCGGGTCTGCACGCGATCCCGCTCTACACCGAGACGACCGTCGTCGTGGTGCCCAAGGACCACGAGGTGGCGGCCGTCGACGAGGTCTCCGTCGAGGATCTCGCCGAGTACGTCGTGCTGCATCCGCTCGATGACCGGCTCGAATGGGACAAGCCGCCCGGACAGTCGGCGAACGAGCGTCCCGAGACGACGTCGGACGCCGTGGAACTGGTCGCGGCCGGAGTCGGCCTGCTCGCCGTGCCGCAGTCGCTCGCGCGTCTGCATCACCGCAGAGACCTGACGTACCGGACGCTGACCGACGCGCCGCAGTCGGGCGTCGCACTGTCCTGGCTCGAGGAGCAGACGAGCGAGCTGGTAGAGGAATTCATCGGGATCGTGCGGGGACGAACGGTCAACAGTTCGCGCGGGCGTACCCCGACACCGCCGACCGCAAAGCCGAAGAAGAAGTCCACGCCCGCACCCGCCAAGCAGAGCAAGGGCAAGCCGCGGCGTCGGTCCTGAAATGTCGATCCGGCGAAGGCGACCGGCGCCAGCGCGACCGTCAGGGTCGTGCCCCCGCCATATGGTGTAGTCGATCAGGGTGGCGTTCGCCGGTCGCCTCGGCGAGCGAGCGTTGCTCGTATGCTCGCCCGTGACCGGCTGCACGATCCGACGAGGCGCGGCCTCCCACCGGGTACTTTCTCTTGTTCGCCGGCCGTGTTGTCTGCTTGCCGTTACCAATATCGCCGCTTCGCGCCTGTGACATTCAACCGTCGCCCCAGTTCGCGCTGCTGCTGGCGCCTGTTCCGGCGCCTTGCTTGTGTCTTGTGTTCAGTCCTGAACGTCAACGTCAACGTCAACTGCTGCCTCCGGCGGGCACCTCCCTCGGAGAGCCATCCTGTCTGTCGGTCTGGGGTTGCGGGGTGGTGGGGTTGGGGTGGTGTTATCAACACGCCCCGGCC
>Ga0302314_10000496_pt1 | contig 73412 bp, 63 predicted proteins | sample III_Palsa_N2_3_FD_200533 | JGI IMG/M metagenome (GOLD analysis project Ga0302314, IMG submission 200533) | Peat permafrost microbial communities from Stordalen Mire near Abisko, Sweden - III_Palsa_N2_3 | ecosystem: Environmental > Terrestrial > Soil > Palsa > Peat permafrost | place: Sweden...
GCTGCTCATGAAGTCGAACGAGGACAGCAGGGTGTAGAACTCGATGGCCCGCCCTTCGCGGTCGATCTCGTTCATCGCCAGGCCCATCGCCACGCGCATGAAGAAGGCCTGCGGCAGCTCGATGCGGTTCTTGTTGCTGTGGATGAAGTAGCGGTCGTACAGGGTCTGCAGGCCCAGGTAGTCGAACTTGGCATCGCGCTCCGGCAGCAGCGCCTTGCCCAGCCGGTCCAGGTCATACAGGGCCAGCTTCGGGTCGAGCAGCTCCAGCTCCGCCGCGCGGTGGATGAACTCGCGGAAGTAGTCGCCGTACAGCCCCTTCATGTCCTCGAAGGTCGGCCGCGTCTCGCTCATCCCCAGGAACTTCAGCGCCTCGTGGCGCATCGCGTCCAGCAGCAGGCGGGCCGAGGCGTAGGTGTAGTTCGGCTCCTTCTCGATGCGGGCGCGGGCCGCCAGGGTCAGGGCCTGGGACAGCTCATGCTCGGGAATGCCGTCGTAGAGGTCGCGCAGCGCCGCCGCCATCACCTCGTCCGGATCGGTGCCGCTGAGGTTGGCGCAGGCCTCGCCGGTGACCCGGCGCAGGCGCTCCTCGTTGAGCGGGATGGTGCGGCCGTCGTCCAGCGTCACGCGGATGGCGCTGCCCTTGGCGGCGCCGGCCGGGGTGGCGGCCTTCTTCGCAGCCGCTTCGGCGGCGCGCTCCTTGGAGCGCTCCTCGCGGTACAGCACGTAGTCGCGGGCCACCTTGTGCTCGCCGGCGCGCATCATCGCCAGTTCCACCTGGTCCTGAATGTCCTCGATGTGCAGCGTGCCGCCGCCGGACATGTGGCGGGTCAGCGCCTGCACCACCTGCTCGGTCAGGGCCTCGACCGTGGTGCGGACACGCGAGCTGGCTGCCGCCTGGCCGCCTTCAACCGCCAGAAAAGCCTTGGTCAGCGCGATCGAGATCTTGCTCGGATCGAACGTGGTCAGCTTGCCGTTGCGGCGAATCACTTTGATCGCGCCAGGGGCGGCTGCGGTGAGTTCGGCGCTGGGTTCCGGGTTCGGGGTGCGGGTCGGCGAGGGGCTTGTAATTTGAGTTTGCATAACTTCTAGGTTCTCCCCGGCTTATTGAGGCCATCCAAGGCCTTGGACTATCAATATATAGTGGTTTTTAACTTGGTCAACCCCAACATCCTGTGTCCAAATGTGTGCGTGACGGTTGGATTACACCTGCAAAAGCTGTGCATAAATTCGCTAAGTAACTCTCTTGTTTCAGATTCTCGCCAGAGTGGAAAAGCCCCCCAGGGGCCGCTTCCCAATGTGTCAGCCGACGAACGGTAAAAACACCTCCGCGCCACCCCGCCACCGACCCCCAACCTGAGCCTCACGGCAGGTGCTGTCCGCGCGGTGAAGAGGTCTTTCCAAGAATACTCCAGGGGGCTACGGCGTATCGGGCGGAACGCCGTGCGCGGCCGGGTTTGGGGGGAGGGGGGCGAAGCCAGAGCGGTCGGGAGGATTCATTGCATTCCCCTCTCCCGCTCGCGGGAGAGGGGCTAGGGGAGAGGGCCGCTTTTGGGCCAGCCCCTTACCGAACTCCGTTCGTCCCGAGTGCGTCGCGAAGCAACGCGTATCGAGGGACCAGCGCCCCCGGTCAGATGCAGGGCCAAGCCACAGTAGGGCGGGCCGTGCCCGCCGCATCCCTCCGCAGCGCCAAAGCCGGCGGCCACGGGCCGCCCTACGGGCATGAGGCAGGATGTGCTGAGCGCAGCGAAGCGCATCAATCGAGCGCCGTGCCGCGGTAAACGATGCGCTTCGCTGCGCTCAGCACATCCTTCGCCGCTATATAAAGACTACGGCTTGGGAGCCGGCGCCGGCGGGGGTGCAACCGGCGCCTTGGCATCAGGCGCGGCCGGCGGGGCAATGGCTGGCGTGGCCGCCGCCGCCCCCGGCGCATCCACACTCGGCCCATCCGCCTTCGGCGCCGGCGCCGGGTGCAGCCTGTGGCACTTCTCCAGCGCGTCGTTGCCCTGCCGCAGCACCTCGCCGAGCTTGCGCGCCGATACCGCCCCGGCGCTCTCGGTGAAGGTTTCCTCGAAATAGTTCTCCAGCTCCTCCGACTTGGGCTGGGCGTCGGCGGCGAGCCGGTCGCGGTCCGCCGCGTCGGCCACGCTGGGGTAGTCGGACGCGGTCAGCCGCAGCGCGGCCTCCTGCTCCTGGGTCCAGTCGAACAGCCGCATCGCGGCGATGGACTCGTCCAGGTTGAGGTCGTCCGGCGCGTTGGCCGCCAGGTAGTGGATGCGGAAGCCGTCGCGCTGCAGCGCCGAGTTGTGCGCATTGGCGCGGGCGATCGCCGCCGTATTGAAGTCCGGCCGCGCCGCGATCACGCCCTCCGCCCACTGCCGCTCCCACACCGACATGGCGATGGCGTAGTCGTCGAAGGCCTTCATCGCGCAGGCCTGCAGCGGCGGCGCCGTGCCGCCGGTAGGAGCGGGCGGCGCTGCGGGCAGGACTGGCGGGGGCGTATCAGCCGGGCCGGGCGTCGGGGAGGAGGAAGACTGCGCCAGTGCGACGCAGGAGACAAGAAGAAAAGCCAGTCCGTTGAGGGAGCGGAACACGCGAAGCATTGAAGGAGGCCCGAGCAAACAGCGATGAATCGTGATGAGTCCTGATGAATACAGACAATAGGATACGCCGCGATTGCACAGCCGTCGCTGGAGAAATGCGCTTATGGGTAATATTTTTTTGCGGTACTGAAGCGTGTCGCCCGATCTCGGCTTGACCATCGCCTCATTGGCACCGCCTCAAGCACTTCCAACATCCCCGACGCCCCACCATCCCCGACGTCATTCCCGCGAACGCGGGAATCCAGGAAGGCTGCGAACGCCGCCGGAGCGAGGGGCCAATGCCGCACTCTCCAAATTGTCATCCTGAGCGCAGCGAAGGATCTGGCCGCCCACTCATATATGAGGCATCGCTACGCTCCGAACGACAAGCCCTGGCTGGGGCGCCGGACTGCGCAGGCTGGGATGTAGCGCAGAGAATCCCGGCATCTGCGCTACAGCACAACTGGATTCCCGCCTTCGCGGGAATGACAAAGGGGTACGCCCCTAGCAGCTCTCCCCACCCCCAACCGCCACTTTGGTCGAAGCCGCATCGAAAATCTTCTCCGCGTTCGCCGCCAGGAAGTTGCGGAAGATCAGCGGCCGCCCGTCCTGCGCCCACAGCGGCGCGCCGTCGGCGTCGTGGGCCTGGGCCCGCTCGATGATCTCGACAAACTGCTTCTCGGTCTGCGCCAGGCCGTCGGCGCCGTTCGCCTCGCGCACCGGGGTATCCATCGTCGCCGCCAGGGTCGCCGTCTGCCGCAGCTTGGTGCCGGGCGCGCCCTGGATCGCCGGCAGCAGGCGGAAGCCCTGCGCCTTCATCGCCTCCGCCATCGGCTCGATGCCGGCAAAGCCGGCCGCGCGCACATCGATGGTGACGTGGTTGAAGTCCGGCCCCAGCGCCAGGGCGCTGGCCGCTTCGCCGGAGACGGCCGCCACCGCCTGCAAGGTGCTGCGCTTCAGCGGCGGCCCCGGCCGGCTCATCAGATGCTCGGCAAAGTGGACGGCAAAGGCTTCCGCATCCGCCGCATCCAGCCCGCCGGCCTGCTCCGCCTTCTGGATCAGGGCGACAAAGCGCCCATGGTCCGCCGCCGCGATCTGTTCCAGGCAGTCCTCGCGGATCAGCGCCGCCACCTCCGCCGGGTAGGCGTCCAGGTCCACCTGGCTGACGAAGATCTTGAACTGGTGCGCATCGTCCCCCACCGCCTGCAGGTCGAAGGACACCAGCTTCTTCGAGGGAAACGAGTAATCCAGCTCCCGCCGCAGCCCCAGCACCCGCGCCGCCCGCACGAACAGCGCGCGCACCGCCGGGTCGGCGGTGCGGATCGCGCCGTGGTCATTGAGGAAGGTGCCGCCGTTGTCCGCCACCAGCTTTTGCAGGCGCACGAAATCGGGGACATTGCGGGCGAACTTGCGCGTGGCGGTTTCAACGAACAGCCGGCGCAGGGTGGCGGGAGGATGGAGGGCCATGGAAGATGCCTGGAAAGGGAATGGGCAAAGTCTAGCCCAAGCTCAATAGCCACAGCGATCTCGCGCAAAGACGCAAAGACGCAGGAAAAAGAAAGGAACGATCCTTTCTAATAAGGAGCTTTTTTGCGTCTCTGCGGCTTTGCGCGAGCCGCTTTTGCCTCACGCCCCCCGCAGCGCCTCCGCCACCGGCTGCCGGATCGCCTTCAGCGCCGGGAAAAACCCGCCGATCAGGCCGATGCCCAAAGCCCAGCCCAGCCCGCGCAGCACCAGGTTCGGCGTCACCGCGAAGCTGAACGCCACCTGGGTGAAGCTTTGCCCCAGGGTGGTGGTGGTCAGGCCGTTGAACAGGAGGTAGGCGATGGCGGCCCCCAGCAGGCCGCCGATCAGGGCCAGGGCCACCGACTCGGTCAGCACCGAGACCATCACCGGCAGGCCGGAGAAGCCGATGGCGCGCAGGGTGGCGATCTCGATCTGCCGCGCCGCCACCGCCGAATACATGGTGTTGAGCGCGCCGAACACCGCGCCGAAGGCCATGATGACGGTGATGAAGACGGTGATGAAGTTGATGTTGTCGGTGACGCCTTGCGACTGCGAGCTGTAATAGTCGCGCTCGCCCAGCACGTCGACCTGGAAGCGCGGGTCCGCCGCCACCGTGGCCTTGAGAGCCTTCAATGCCTCCGCCGGCGGCTTGGCCGGATCGAGCTGGGCCAGGATGGCCGAGGCGCCGGGCCGGCCGAAGGCGCTGCGCGCGGTGTCGGCGTCGGTCCACAGCTCGGATTCGTGGGCGTCGCCGTCGGTGCTGAAGATGCCCACCACGTCCCATTCCGAACCGCGGAACTGGAGCTTGGAGCCGACGCTGATGCCGCTGAACTGACGCGTCGCCGCACGCCCGGCGATGACCTCGCGCAGCCCCGGCTTGAATAGGCGCCCCTCCACCAGCTTCATCTCCGGCCGCAGCGGCAGCCCTGCCGGCTCCACCCCGCGCAGGGCCACATTGACGTCGCCCTCGCCGCGGCGCAGCTCGGTGATCACCAGCAGCTCGGCCGAGGCCATCGGCTTGCCGTCGGCGCCGCGCTGGATGCCGGGCAGCTCGCGCAGCAGCGGCACCACGTCCGCGCCCAGGTAGGACGACAGCTCGGCCGTGACTCCGGCCGACAGCAGCAGCGCCCGCGTGTCCTTGCCGGTGCCCTTGAGCGTGTACTCGAAGCCCTTGCTCATCGACAGCATCGCCACCAGCACCCCCACCACCAGGGCGATGCCCACCACTACCACCAGTGAGGTCATGTAGCGCGAGGGGATGCTGCGCAGGTTCATCCAGGTCACCGCGAGTATCTGCTTCATAAGGTATGTCTCGCTTGTTTCAACAGTCCGCGCCATGGATGGCGCGGTGCTTGACAGGATGTCCTCAGCATTGGCTGTGCGCTCAGCGCACAGCCAATGCTTCGATGATGCTGAGATTCTTCGCCCGCATCGCTGGGAGAATCCCCACCACCAGCCCCAGCCCGACCATGCTCGCGGCCGCGAACAGCCATACATGCAGATCGGCGGTCACCGGCGGGAAGCCGAAGGGCAGCTTGGAAATGATCTTCAGCACCACTACCGACAGCAGCATCCCCGCCAGCCCGCCGATCACGCACATCAGCAGCGACTCGGCCAGCACCAGGCTGAGCACGCCGCCGTCGCCGAAGCCGATGGTCTTCAGCACCGCCAGCTCGGGAATGCGCTCGCGCACCGCCTGGCTCATGGTGTTGCCGGTGACCAGCAGGATGCTGAAGAACACCGCCACGGTGATGCCGGTGAGGATCAGGTTGAGATTGCCGAGCTGGCGCAGGAAGTTGAGGCTGAAATCCTTCTCGGTCTGCGTCTTGGTCTCGTCCGGCGAGTTCTCGAAGCGCGCATCGATCTGCCGGCTCACCGACTCGGCCATGTTCGGATCGCTCAGGCGCAGCACATAGATGCCGGCGCCGCCCTGGCCGAACTGGCGGCCGTCGTCGAAGTAGTCGTAGCGGATATACATATTGCCCTGGCGCACGCAGGAATCCTTGCTGACGTCGTCGAAGATGCCGACGAGGTCGAAGGTCCAGGCGCGCGTGCCGTCCTTCAGCGGCCAGATCTGGCTGGTCAGCGGGATGCGGTCGCCGAGCTTCCAGCCGAAGCGGTCCGCCAGTTGTTTGCCTGCGATGGCGGCGGTGCGCGACTGCGTCCAGGCCTGGTACTGCTCGTCCGGCAGGTGGCATTCGAGAAAGGTCTTGTGCCAGCGCTCCGGGTTCACCGCGAACTGCGGAAAGAAATTGCGCACGTCCTTGTAGACGCCGCCGAAGAACTGCGAGTGCGACACCGACACCACCCCCGGCATCGCCTCCAGCTGCGGCAGCAGCCGCATCGGCAGCGGATTGGTGAACGACACCCGCGCCTGCACGATCAGGATCGGCGCGCTCAGATTGATCGAGCCGCCGCTGAACAGCGAGTTCGCCGCCTGCAGCATGCCCAGCAGCAGGAACGCCGCCGTCAGCGACAGCAGGGTGAAGATGGTGCGCGCCTTGCGCCGCCACAATGCGGCCCACACCAGAGGAACGTATTTCATCGTGCCTCTCCCCTTGAACAGTTCCCCTCTCCCGCCCGCGGGAGAGGGGTTAGGGGAGAGGGGCTTTTGCCGCCGCACCCTCAGCCCCTGGTACCAGCTCCCCTACCTGTCATCCTTCGCTGCGCTCAGGATGACAGCAAACCGATGCTCCCAGCCTACGCCGCCCGCAACGCCGTCGCCACCGGCAGCCGCGCCGCCCGTATCGCCGGGAACAGCCCGCCCAGCACGCCGATGACGCAGGCCCAGATGATGCCGGAGACCAGCAGCTGCGGCGTCACGGTGAGGTGGAACACCACCTGGGTGAAGTTGGCGCCGAGGGTGTTGACGGTGTTGCCGTTGAAGAACAGCCAGGCCGCCGCCGCGCCGATCAGGCCGCCGACCAGGGACAGCAGCAGCGCCTCGACGAACACCGACACCACCACCGCGCCGGCGCCGAAGCCGATGGCGCGCAGCGTGGCGATCTCCAGCGAACGCGCCGACACCGCCGAGTACATGGTGTTGAGCGCGCCGAAGATGGCGCCGATGGCCATGATGCCGCCGACGCCGAAGGCGAGGAAGTTGAGCAGCTTGTTGAGCTGCTTGGACTGCGCGGCGTAGTAGTCCGGCTCGCGCTGCACGTCCACCGTCAGGGTCGGATCGGTGGTCAGCTTGTCCTTGTACTGGGCGAAGGCGTCCGGCGAATCCAGCATCACCGTCACCGACTGGAACAGGTTGCGGCGGAAAGCCGACAGCACGGTTTCGATGTCGCCCATCAGCTCGGATTCGTGGGCGTCGCCGCCGCTTTCGAATTCGCCCACCACGGTCCAGTCGGTATTGCGGAAGCTGATGTGGCTGCCGATGTCCACGCCCTTGAACTGCGTCAGCGCCGAGCGGCCGACGATCAGCTCGCGCACCGCCGGCTGGAACATGCGGCCGGCAACGAGATGGATCTCCGGCCGCAGCTCGGCGGCCTTGGCGCCGACGCCGCGCACGGTGACGTTGGCGGCGGTGCCCGTCTTGCGCTGCGGCAGCGCCACTACCGCCACCATCTCGGCCGAGGCGATGGGCTTGCCCTCGGCGTCCTTCTTCACTCCCGGTGCGTCCATGATGTTGATGGTGTTGTCGCGCGAGATGGTGCTGGACAGCTCGGCCACCGAGCCGCCGCGCAGCACGATGACGCGGTCGGCCCGCCCGGTGCTGGACAGGGTCTTGCTGAAGCCGGCCACCATCGCCAGCACCGACACCAGCACCGCCACCGTGACGGCAATGCCGATCACGATGACCCAGGACGTGCCCATGCGCTGCGGGATGGCGCGCAGGTTCATTGATGTAATTGCGGTGGTCTGTTTAAACATGTTCTTTATCCTCTCAGCGCTTCGACGATGTCGAGGCGCTTGGCGCGCCAGGCGGGGAAGATGCCGGTGATGAAGGCGAGCAATACCGCCACCACCACGCCTTCGACGATCACCACGGTCGGCAGCTTGACCACGCCCAGCGTGTCCTTCAGCCCGGGGAACAGCGCCCAGGCCGCGATCAGGCCCAGCGCCGCGGCCAGCAGGCACAGCAGCAGGGACTCGCACAGCACCAGGGTCAGCACGCTGGTGTCGGAGAAGCCCAGGGTTTTCAGCACCGCCAGCTCCGGCACGCGCTCGCGCACCGACTGCATCATGGTGCTGCCGGTGGCGAACAGCAGGGCGAAGAACACCGCGAACAGGATGTAGGTGACGATCATGTTGATGTCGCCGATCTGCTTGAGGAAGGCCTGCTGGAATTCCTTCTCGGTCTCGGTCTTGGTTTCGTCCGGGGAGTTGGCGAACAGCTTGTCGACGGCCGCGGCAATCTGTGCCGACTGTGTCGGGTCCTTCACCCGCACGATGTACCAGCCGACCGTGCCCTTGCTGAAGCTGCGGCCCTCGTCGAAATACTTGTAGTTGAAGAAGAAGGCGTTTTCCTGGGCGCGGTCGGTCGGGTTCTCGTAGATGCCGACCACATCGAAATTCCAGTCCGAGGTGCCGTCCGGCTTGGTCCAGATGGTCGAATGCAGCGGCACCCGGTCGCCGATCTTCCAGCCGTATTTGCGCGCCAGATCGGCGCCGATCACCGCGCCGGTGCGGGTGTTGATGAAGGCCTGGAGCTGTTCCTTGGGCAGGATCAGCTCCGGATAGATGCCGAAGTAGCGTTCCGGCTCCACCGGGAAGCTGAACACGAAATTCTTCGGGTCCTGGTAATAGGGCCCGAACCAGCTCGCATGAGCCACGCCGGCCACGCCGGGCAGCGCCTCGATCTGTGCCAGGTCGCCGTAGGGCAGGTTCTCGGTCAGGGCGATGCTGCTGGTGGTGATCAGCCGGTTGACGTTGGCCTTCTCCACCGCCTGGTTGAAGCCGGCGTTGACGCCTTGCAGCATGCCGAACAGCAGGAACGCCACCGTGATCGACAGCAGGGTGAAAATGGTGCGCGCCTTCTTGCGCCACAGCGCGGCCCACAACAGCGGAAAGTATTTCATCGCGTGCGCTCCTTGCTCAGGCGTGGGCGCTGCCTTCGACCAGCTGGCCCTTGTCCAGGTGCAGCTGGTGGCTGGCGAACTCGGCGGCCTTGGGATCGTGCGTCACCATGACGATGGTCTTGCCGTGATCCTTGTTGAGCATCTGCAGCAAGTGCAGGATCTCGTCGGCGGTGGTGCGGTCCAGATCGCCGGTCGGCTCGTCGCAGACCAGCAGGGTCGGGTCGGCCACCAGGGCGCGGGCGATGGCGACGCGCTGCGCCTGGCCGCCGGACAGTTCCGCCGGCTTGTGCTTGGCGCGCTCGGCCAGGCCCACCACGGTCAGCGCCGCCTGCACGTTCTGCTTGCGCTGCGCGCTGGACAGGTTGGTCAGCAGCAGCGGCAGCTCGACGTTGCGCTCCGCCGTGAGCATCGGCATCAGGTTGTAGAACTGGAAGACGAAGCCGACATGCCGCGCCCGCCACTTGGCCAGCTGGCCGCTGGACAACTGGTCGATGCGCTCGCCCGCGACATTGACCTCGCCCTTGCTGGGCCGGTCGAGCCCGCCGATCAGGTTGAGCAGGGTGGTCTTGCCCGAGCCGGACGGCCCCATCAGCGCGACGAAGTCGCCCTGGGCGATGTCGATGCTGAGATTGTGCAGCACTTCCACGGTCTGCTTGCCGCGGGTATAGGTCTTGACGACGTTATGCAGGGATACGATGGCGGACATGTGTTCTCGCTCCTAAAAAATCGAAAAGCAATCTCGCGCAAAGCCGCAAAGACGCAAACAAACTCAGCAACAAAAGGCTTTTCTTCGCGGCTTTGCGGCTTTGCGCGAAAATGCCTTGGCTTTACTGTTGAATCTTGATCTTCGCTCCATCCGTGAGCTTGGCGAAATCGCCGATGGCGACTCTTTCGCCGGAGGATAATCCCGACACCACGGTCTGGCCATCGCTGTCGCGCGCGCCGAGGCGCACCGCGCGCCGCTCCACCGTGTCGTCGCCGCGAACCACGTAGACCACGCCGGCTTCGCTGTTGTTGCCCTCGGCCTGCACCGCTTCCGGCGGCACCAGCACGCCCGGCCTGGCCGCTGCCACCGGCGCACCGGTGGCTTCCGGCGCGGCCTCGCTGAGGAAGGCCACGCGCGCGCCCATCTCCGGCAGGATGCGCGGGTCCTTGGTCTTGAAGCCGACGCGCACTTTCACCGTGGCCTTGCTGCGGTCGGCGGTGGGGATCACGGCGATGACATAGGCCGGGATTTCCCAGTCGGTGTAGGCGTTGAGCCGCACGCTGGCCGGCTGGTCGGGATGCACGCGGTTGATGAAGCTCTCGTTGACGTCGACTTCCACTTCGAGTGAATCCATGTCGACGATGGTGCCCATGCCGGTGCGGGTGAAGCCGCCGCCGGCCGAGATCGGCGAGACCATCTCGCCGGGCTGCGCATCCTTGGTCGTTACCACGCCGTCGAACGGCGCGCGCACCACGGTGTCGTCGAGATTGCGCTGCGCCACCCCCACGCCCTGCTGCGCCACCTGGACGTTGCTCTGCGAAGTCGCCAGCTGGGCCTGCAGGTTTTCAAAATTGGTGCGCGCCGTATCGAGGTCGGATTCGCTGATGTAGTGCTGCGCCACCAGTCCCTCTACGCGCCGGTAATTGCGCTCGGCGTTGCCGAGCTGCACCTTGACCTCCGCCAGGGAAGCCTCGGCAAAACGCAACTGCGCCGTCGCCTGGTCGTAGGCAGCGCGGATATTGGTATCGTCGAGCCGCCCGATCACATCGCCCGCCTTGACGTGCCGGCCTTCCTCGATCAGCACCTCGGTCACCTTGCCGGTGATCTTGGCCGCGACCGTGGCCTGGCGGCGCGCCACAACATAGCCGGAGGCATCCAGCAGCGAGGCGCCGGCGGATGTGCCGGAACCGCCCGCGCCCTTCAGCGCCTGCGCCGTGACTACCTTCACCGGTACGCCGGAAGGCCGGCTCAGCCACCAGCCGGCGAGGGCGACGAGCAGCAACAGCACGATCGCCAGCGCCAGCCACTTCAGCCAGCTGCGGTCGGCCGGTGGCGGCGCACTGCTACGGTCTATGCGCAGCTGGTTGAGCAGCGCCGATTTGTCATTCATGCGAAAAGTGGATTTCCCCGTTACGCCTAGCATATCGGAACGGCTCGCCGGCCATGCAAGGGCTTTGGGACGAACCGTGAACGCACTGTTTTAGCCCTTGCCGGGGCAGGCGGTATTGTAAAAAACGGCAATTGGCCCCGCCCTTCGGTCTGTCATCCTTCGCTGCGCTCAGGACGACAATTACAGTCCGAGGCTCTTTCTCAGCCGCCCTTGGCGGCACTCAGCTTCGCATTGGTCAGCGACAGCCGGTAAATCAGCGTCTGCGTGAAGATCTTGTAGAAGCGCAGCTGGCAGTCGGCGCTGACCTGGTCGAGCAGGGTGGAGCTGACGCGCAGGGCCAGCACCTGGTTGGCCGCGGTCACGGTGGCGGTGCGGCGGGTGGCGGTGAGGAAGCCGATTTCGCCGAAGCAGTCGCCCTTCATCAGGGTGTCGATCAGGGTGTTGCCCTTGCGCACCTCGGCGTTGCCGCGGGCGATCAGGTAGAAGGTGCTGTCGATCTCGCCCTCGCGCACGATTTCCGCGCCGGGCGCGTAGCTGAGCAGGTGGCTGGCGTCGAGGATCTCGACGATCTCCTCGTCGCTGAAGGAATCGAAGAAGCGCAGGCTGCGCAGCGAGTCGCGGTTCTCGCGCCGGCTCAGCTTGACGTCGGCCTGCTTCAGGCGCTCGAAGATGCGCAGCAGGTCGTTGCCCAGTTCGCGGCCGCTCTGGTAGCGCTGCTCGACTCTCTTCGCCAGCAGGCGGTTGATCAGGGTGCTCAGCTCGCGCGGCAGGTCCGGCCGCTTCGCCTCGATCTGCGGCACCGGCGCGTGGCGGATGGCGGCGAACAGCTGCAGCAGGTCCGCGCCGGTATAGGGCGTTTCGCCGGTCAGCAGCTGGTACATCACCACGCCCAGCGAATACAGGTCGCTGGCCGGCTCCAGCTTGTGGCGCTGCACCTGCTCCGGCGACATGTACAGCGGCGAGCCGACGGCATTGCGCTTCGCATCCACCGTGGCGCTCGGGTCGTTGACCTCGGCCACCGAGAAATCCATCACCTTGGGCACGCCGTCCGGCGTCAGCATGATATTGCTGGGCTTGATGTCGCGGTGGAGCACGCCCTTGGAGTGGGAGTAATCCAGGGCCTTGGCGCACTTGAAGATGATGTCCACCACCTTGTCCACCGGCAGGCGCGGGCCGTTCTTCTGGCAGGCCGGCATCAGGGTGTCGCCCTCGACGTACTCCATCACCAGGTAGTTCATGCCGGCTTCGATGCCGGCATCGTAGAGCGAGACGATATGCGGGTGGCTGAGCATGCCGGCGGCATGCGCTTCGGTGAAAAAGGCGCGCCGGATCGATTCCTCGTCGTCCGAGTGATCTTCGGTGAAGCCGCGCGCGGTTTTCACCGCCACATCGCGGCGCACGAAGGGGTCGAAGCCCTTGTAGACGAAGCCGCAGGAACCCTTGCCGACCAGCTGGTGGATTTCGTACTTGCCGATCTTTTCCGGCAGCGGCGGCTCGCCGCTGCCGGGCGCGGTGTCGAGACTGCGTAAGGTGTGATCGACCATAGGTGACACTAGACTAGCTAATTACATGAATTATTAGCTAATTTCGGGCCATATCCATTCACCCCGGCCCCTCATATCGGGGGTTCGGCGGCAGCGAACCCGTCCCGCGTCCCCGCCGCTCAGTGCGCCAGGTGCAGCCCGCACTCGCGCTTGTCCTCGGCCTTGGTCGGGTCCTCGTAGTCGAAGTTGTTGGGCAGCTGGTGCTGCTTCAGGTAGTCGTTCATCTGCTTCGACGACCAGTGAAACACCGGCGACACCTTGATGATGCCTTCCTTCGACAGCGTCACCGGGCTGAGGCCGGCGCGATGTTCGGTCTGTTCCCTGCGGATCGCGGTGAACCACACTTCCGGCCGCATTTCGGCGATGGCGCGGCCGAACGGCTCCAACTTTACTTCGCGGGTGAATTCGGCGTGGCGCGGATCGTCGGGGGTGGGGACACCGCCGTTGAGTGCGTCGCGCATGGCGCGGGTGCGCAGCGGCACATAGGTATGCAGGTTGAGATGCAGCAGGCGCGTCACTTCGTCGGCGTAGCGGTAGGTGGCCTCGGTGCCGTAGCCGGCATCGACCATCACCACCGGGATCTCCGGCCGCGCCCGTGTCACCATGTGCAGCAGCACCGCGGCGAAAGGGCCGAAGTTGGTGGTGACGATGGTCCGCTTGCCCAGGCCATAGGCCCAATCGACGAGCGCTCCCGGCCGGGTGCCGAGTTCGCCGTTGATCCGCTCCAGGTCCTGCGCGCTGAACATCTGCTGCTCCTTGTTGCGAAGTGCTTGCCTATATGGGGACGCCGCTGCGGAACTCAAGCCGCCGTCACTGTTTCTTCACATAACAATGTCATGCTAACCCCGTGGAAAAGCAGGAGTTCCCGTGGCCAAGACATTGAAACAGGACAAGCAGCCCCATCGCTATCGCACGATCTGGCTGTCCGACGTTCATCTTGGCACGCCGGGCTGCAAGGCCGAGCACCTGGTCGACTTCCTCAAGCGAAATGAATGCCAGACCCTGTACCTGGTCGGCGACATCATCGACGGCTGGAAGCTGCGCAGCACCTGGTTTTGGCCGCAGGAGCACACCAACGTGGTGCGCAAGATCCTGACCAAGTCCAAGCGCGGCACCAAGGTCTACTACGTCACCGGCAACCACGACGAGTTCCTGCGCAAGTTCGTCGGCTTCAAGCTGGAACTGGGCAATATCCGGGTGGTGAACGAGATGGTGCACACCACCGCCGACGGCCGCAAGCTGCTGGTGCTGCACGGCGACTTCTTCGACGTCATCACCCGCTATCACAAGTGGCTGGCCCTGGCCGGCGATTTCGCCTACGAAACAACCATGGCGGCGAACTTCTGGTTCAACCGCGGCCGGCGCCTGATCGGCCTGCCGTACTGGTCGCTGTCGGCCTACGCCAAGGACAAGGTCAAGGGCGCGGTCAACGTCATCTCGCAGTTCGAGGATGCGGTGGCGCGCGAGTGCAAGCGGCGCGGCCTCGACGGCGTCATCTGCGGCCACATCCATCACGCCGAGATCCGCGACCTGCATGGCATCACCTATCACAACTGCGGCGACTGGGTCGAAAGCTGCACCGCCCTGGCCGAGGACTTCAACGGCAAGCTGTCGATCATCCGATGGGTCGAACTGGGGCATCTGAACACCAGTCCCGCCGTGGCGCCGCTCAAGCGCGTCACAATAGCCGCCTAGAAGCACCCATAAAACTCCGTTCGCCCCGAGTGCCCGCGTAGCGGGCGTATCGAGGGGCCACGCGCCCCTCCGGGCACTGTTTTGGAATTCGGCTGTCCAAATTGGGACAAGACCAGAATTCCAAACACCCTGCCGTGCGCCCACCGCCTCCACCCAGTGTCACCGATGCACTGTTTCTCGACTTCGACGGGACCCTGGTCGATTTGGCGGAGCGGCCATCCCTGGTGCAGGTGCCGCAGGATCTGCCCGCCTTGCTGGCCAGTGTCTCGGCCGCCGTCGGCGAAGCCCTGGCGATCGTCAGCGGGCGGCGCCTGGCTTCGATCGACGCCCTGCTGGCGCCGATGCGTTTCAGCGGCGCCGGCCTGCATGGCGCCGAGCTGCGCACCGATCCGCGTGAAGCGGCCCCGCCGCTGGAGTCCACGCTGGACCACGCGGCGCAGTGGCTGGCCGCGCGCATCGAGGGTGATGCCGCGCTGTGGCTGGAAGACAAGGGCGCGGCGCTGGCGCTGCACTATCGCGGCGCACCGGAACGCGCGGCCGATGCCGAGCGCCTGTTGCGCGATGCCGTAGACGGGCTGGATGTCGAGGTCATCGCCGGCAAGTGTGTGTTCGAAGCGCGTCCGCGCAATGTCAACAAGGGCCAGGCCCTGCGTGCCCTGATGCAGCGCCCGCCCTTTGCCGGGCGCCGCCCGCTCTACGTCGGCGACGACACCACCGATGAAGACGGCATCCGCGCGGTGCAGGCGCTGGGCGGAATCGGCATCAAGGTGGGCGAGGGCGGCAGCGAAGCCGTCGCCAGACTGGACAACCCCGCGGCGGTGCGCGCCTGGCTCGCCGCAATCAGCCGGGCAGACCGTGAGGTTGCGCAAGTCGCTCCAGATCGGGCGCCGCATATTTGAATAGTCCGGGCCACGGATGGCTCGTTGCTTGTCAGGGACCACACAGGAGGCAAAGGAATGCTCCCCGCAGAATCTTCACCGCACCATGGTCAGGCCGTCGCGTGCCCGGCACGGCCGGTGGCCGCATGAGCCGCATCGTCGCCGTCTCCAACCGGGTCGGTCCGATCCGCGGCGCCGCGCGCGCCGGCGGCCTGGCGGTGGCCCTGGTCGAGGCCCTGCGCAAGTCGCGCGGCCTGTGGTTCGGCTGGAGCGGCCGCCTTGCCGAAGGCGAGGGCGCCACCAGCAGCGAGCGCTTCGGCAGCTTCAATCTGGCCACGGTCGATCTGACGCCGGCGGAGCATGAGGACTACTACAACGGTTTCGCCAACCGCTGCCTGTGGCCGCTGTTCCACTACCGCATCGATCTCACCGCCTACGACCGCCAGTATTACGACGCCTACCACCGGGTCAACGTGCGCTTCGCCCGGGCGCTGCAGCCGCTGCTGCTCGAATCCGACCGCGTCTGGGTGCATGACTATCACCTGATCCCGTTCGGGCGCTCGCTGCGCGACATGGGCTGCACGCAGGCCATGGGCTTCTTCCTGCACATCCCGTTTCCCTCGCGCGAAGTGCTGCTGACCCTGCCGCATCACGAAAAACTGATCGAGTCGATGTTCGCCTACGACCTGATCGGCTTCCAGACCCAGCGCGACGTCGAGCGCTTCTTCGACTACGCCCTCAATGAAATTTCCGGCACCGAACAGCGCGGCGACGTGCTGCACGCCTACGGCAGGAGCGTGCGCGTCGCCGCCTTCCCGATCGGCATCGATGCGCGCGACTATGCCCAGTTCGTCTACAGCGAAGACGGCCAGCGGCAGTGGATGCGCGCCCGCAACGCGCTGCGCGGACGCACCCAGATCATCGGCGTCGACCGCATGGACTACACCAAGGGCCTGCCCGAACGCTTCGCCGCGTTCGAGCGCCTGCTGACGGACTATCCCGACTCGCACGGCCGCGTCGAATACCTGCAGATCGCGCCGCCGACGCGCGAGGGCGTGGAGGCCTACGCCGACATCAAGCGCCGGCTGGAACAGATGGCCTCGCATATCAACGGCCGCTACTCCGAGGTCGACTGGACGCCGCTGCACTACATCAACCGCACCCTGTCGCGGCGCGCCCTGGCCGGCCTGTACCGGGCCAGCAAGATCGGCCTGGTCACGCCGCTGCGCGACGGCATGAACCTGATCGCCAAGGAATACATCGCCGCGCAGGACCCGGAGGACCCCGGCGTGCTGGTGCTGTCGCGCTTCGCCGGCGCGGCGCCGCAGATGCAGGCCGCGCTGATCGTCAATCCCTACGATACAGTGGGCGTTGCCGAAGCCATGCAGACCGCCCGCTATATGAGCCTGGAAGAACGCCGCAACCGCCATTCCGAACTGATGGCCGGCCTGCTCAAGGAAGATATCGCCGATTGGCGCGAGCGCTTCGTCAACGAGCTGGAGGCTGCTTCCCTGAGGCGCGTTGCATGATCCTGGTCGCCGATTTCGGCGGCACCAATGCACGCGCCGCGCTGGCCTGGCAGGAAGCCGGCGGCATCGTGCTGGAGCGGATCCAGGCCGGGGAACTGGGCGCCGAGCAGGCGCCGGCGACCTGGCTGCGGCAGTACTACATCGCGCAGGGCAAGCCGGCCTTGCGCGCTTGCCTGGCCTGCGTCGCCGGGCCGGTGGAGCAGGGTGCCGACGGCCTGCGCCGCATCCGTTTCACCAACCGGCCGGGCGAACTCGACACGCGCATGCTCGCCGCCGCCTGCGGCAGCCGCAAGGCCGAACTGCTCAACGACTTCGAGGCCGTGGCTCATGCCCTGCCGGCCTTGGAGCCGCCTGACCTGCATCTGCATGGCGGCGGCGCCTTCGGCGCCGGTACCCGTCTGGTGCTGGGCCCCGGCACCGGCCTGGGTGTCGCCGCCTGGCTGCCGGCCGGCGGCGGCGTGGTCGCAGCCGGCGAGGGCGGCCATGCGCGCCTGGCGCCCGGCAACGCGCGCGAAGCGGCCCTGCTGACGCGGCTGGCCGACCACGAGGGTTTTGTCGCCGCCGAGGATCTGCTGTCCGGCCCCGGCCTGCTGCGCCTGCATCGCATCCTGTGCGTGGAAGCGGGCCTGGCGCCGGCCTGCCACGAGGCGGCCGAAGTGTGGCAGCAATGGCTTGCCGGCAACGCCATCGCCCGCACCGCCGTGGCTCTTTTCACCACCTTCCTCGGCCGCTACGCCGGCGACCTGGCGCTGGCCTTCGGCGCCACCGGCGGCGTCTACCTGGCCGGCGGCATCGTCCCCGGCTGGGGCGAACATTTCGACCTGGCGCGCTTCCGCGAAGGCTTCGAGGCCAAGGGGCGTTGCCGCGATTATGTCGCGGCGATTCCGAGTGCCACCATCATCCATCCGCAGCCGGCCTTGCTCGGCATGGCTACCTATGCTCTGGCGAATTCGAGAAGGGGCAGACCAGTAGCCAAACCGTAGAGTGGAACCGGGTTATTTCTTCTGCTGCGCCGCGGCGAGCTCGGCGGCGAAGTCATTGAATTGCTGGACCGCGTCGTTGCCGGCGTCGCGGTGCGCCTTGGCCGCCGCCTCGCTGGCCAGCACAGCCTGCTTCTGCTGGGCGACGTAGGCGTTGGTGCAGTTCTGGTAGGCGGTGACCTTGGGCTGCAGGTCTTTGGCGTTCTTGAGCTTGCCGGCCGTGTCGAGCTCGAGCTGCGGTTTTTCGCAAGTGGTCGGTGCGACCATATCGCTCGGCGTCGTCACGGCCGGCGCGGCTGGTGCCGGGGTGTTGTCCGCGGCCATTGCGGCTGGTGCAAGCGTCAGAGTTGCGGCAATCAGCAGTAGTCGATTCATCGAAAATTGATCCGGATTATTTGGGGGAGGGGTTTGCCTCGGCAAACCTGACCGCATGGCCTGCCATGCCTGGGTGTTTTCATTGTACCCACAGCCACGGCCTTAGTCAGAGGCTCCCTTGGACGTCGTCAGGCCTTCCCCGCCAGTTGCGCCACGATCGCCGGATTCTCCAGCGTCGACACGTCCTGGGTGATCTCCTCGCCCTTGGCGATGGAGCGCAGCAGGCGGCGCATGATCTTGCCGGAGCGGGTCTTGGGCAGGTTGTCGGCGAGGCGGATGTCGTCGGGCTTGGCGATCGGGCCCATGCTCTTGGCGACGAAGTTCTTCAGTTCCTTGATCAGCTCCTCGGCCTCGGCGCCGGTGGGGCGCGTGCCCTTGAGGATGACGAAGGCGACGATGGACTCGCCCTTGATCTCGTGCGGGCGGCCCACCACGGCGGCCTCGGCCACGCGCGGGTGCGCCACCAGGGCCGATTCCACTTCCATGGTGCCGAGGCGGTGGCCGGCGACCTTGAGCACGTCGTCGGTGCGGCCGAGAATCCAGTAATAGCCGTCCTTGTCGCGGTGGGCGGAATCGCCGGCGACGTAGTATTTGTTATCGAACTGGCCCCAGTAGGCCTTGATGTAGCGCTCGTTGTCGCCCCAGATGGTGCGCAGCATCGACGGCCAGGGCTTGGTGATGACCAGGTAGCCGCCCTGGTCCAGGCCGGCAATGAGCTTGCCGGATTCGTCGACGATGTCGGCGAAGATGCCGGGGATCGGCTGAGTGCAGGAGCCGGGCTTGAGCGGGGTGGCGCCGGGCAGCGGCGACATCATGATGGCGCCGGTCTCGGTCTGCCACCAGGTATCGACGATCGGCAGCTTTTCCTTGCCGATGACGCGGTGATACCAGATCCAGGCTTCCGGATTGATCGGCTCGCCCACCGAGCCTAGCAGGCGCAGCTTCGACAGGTCGTAGCGCGCCGGGATCTGCTCACCCATCTTCATCAGGGCGCGGATCGCGGTCGGCGCGGTGTAGAAGATGGTCACGCCGTGGTCCTGGCAGATTTTCCAGAAGCGTCCGGCGTCCGGTGTCATCGGTCCGCCTTCGTACATGACGATGGTGGTGCCGTTGGACAGCGGGCCGTAGCAGACATAGCTGTGGCCGGTGATCCAGCCGACGTCGGCGGTGCACCAGAACACATCGTCCTCGCGCACGTCGAACAGCCATTGCGTGGTCTGGTGCGCGCCGAGCAGGTAGCCGGCGCTGGAATGCTGCACGCCCTTGGGCTTGCCGGTGGAGCCGGAGGTGTAGAGCAGGAACAGCGGATGCTCGGCCTCGACCCATTCCGGCTCGCATTCGGCGGAAGCCTTGGCGGCCAGCTCCTGCCACCATAGGTCGCGGCCCTCCTTCCATTCGATCTTGTTGCCGGCGTGCTTGTACACCAGCACTTTCTCGATGGTCTTGCAGCCCTCGGCCAGCGCCTCGTCCACCGCCTTCTTCAGCTCCACCACATGGGCGGCGCGATGCGCGCCGTCGGCGGTGATGACCAGGCGCGCGCCGGCGTCCTCGACGCGATCCCGCACCGATTGCGCGGAGAAGCCGCCGAACACCACCGAATGGATCGCGCCGATGCGGGCGCAGGCCTGCATCGCGATCACCGCCTGCGGCGCCATCGGCAGGTAGATCACCACGCGGTCGCCCTTTTTGATGCCCAGCGACTTGAGCACATTGGCCAGGCGGCACACCTCGGCGTGCAACTGCTTGAAGCTCAGGGTAGTGACTGCGCCGGGCTCGCTCTCGAAGCGGATCGCCGCCTTGTCGCCGCGCTTGTCGAGGTGACGGTCGATGCAGTTGTAGGAAACGTTGATCTTGCCGTCGGTGAACCAGGCGTAGTTGGGCGCCTTGCTGTCGTCCAGCGTCACCGTGAACGGCGTCTTCCAGCTCAGCTCCTGTTTGGCCAGGCCGGCCCAGAAGCCGACATAGTCCTTGTCCGCAGCCGCGCGCAGCTCCGCCATCCCGGCGGCGTTGACGCGCGCCTTGGCGACGAATTCGGCGGGAGGCGGAAACACGCGGGTTTCGCCGAGTACGGACTGGATATTGTCGTTGTCGCTCATCTTGCTGTCCTCAGTTGTGCGCCGCCCGCGCCGGGCGGCGGGCTTTATTCTGGTTTGCGGCCTTTATTCCCGGCCGGCTGCTATTTGATGATACTTGAGCCGCCAAGTTCAGAAAAAAGCCCCGGCCGAAGCCGGGGCACAGGGCATTTGATCAATCCGGCGGCGCCTGCAGGGGCGCGCGGCGGATTCCTCAATGCGAAGCGCCGGTCGATGCGCCGATGCCGGTCTGCGAGCGCACGAACTGGGCCAGGAACAGGTCGGCTTCGCGCGCCGCCGCTGCGCTCTTGTCGGTGATCGAGAACAGCCAGCAGCCGATGAAAGCCAGCGGCATCGAGAAGATGGCGGGGGTATCGTATGGGAAGATCGGCACGGCATGGCCGAAGGTCTTGACCCACACCGCCGGGCCGAGCACGGTCAGCGTCACCGCGGTGATCAGGCCGAGGAAGCCGCCGATGGTGGCGCCGCGGGTGGTCAGGCCTTTCCAGAACATCGACAGGATCAGCACCGGGAAGTTGGCGCTGGCCGCCACCGCGAAGGCCAGACCGACCATGAAGGCGACGTTCTGCTTCTCGAATACGATGCCGAGCACGATAGCCACGATGGCCAGGCACACGGTGGCGATGCGCGACACGCGCACCTCCTGCTTGTCGTTGGCCGCGCCCTTGCGGAACACGCTGGCGTAGAGATCGTGCGAAACCGCCGTGGCGCCGGCCAGGGTCAGGCCGGAGACCACCGCCAGGATGGTGGCGAAAGCCACTGCCGAGATGAAGCCCAGCGTGACGTTGCCGCCCACCGCATGGGCCAGATGGATCGCCGCCATATTGTTGCCGCCGAGCAGGCCGCCCTTGGCATCGAGATACTGCGGATCGGTGCCGACCAGCACGATGGCGCCGAAACCGATGATGAAGGTCAGGATGTAGAAGTAGCCGATGAAGCTGGTGGCGTAGAACACCGACTTGCGCGCTTCCTTGGCGTCCTTCACGGTGAAGAAGCGCATCAGGATGTGCGGCAGGCCGGCGGTGCCGAACATCAGCGCAAGGCCCAGCGAAATCGCCGACACCGGGTCCTTGACGAAGCCGCCCGGTCCCATGATGGCGCCGTGCTTGGGACTGACTTCCACCGCCTTGGCGAACAGCGCGTCGACATTGAAGCCGAACTGCACCAGCACCATCAGCGCCATGAAGCTGGCGCCGAGCAGCAGCAGCACCGCCTTGATGATCTGCACCCAGGTGGTGGCGAGCATGCCGCCGAAGGTGACGTAGATCATCATCAGCACGCCGACGATGATCACCGCATTGAAGTAGTCCAGCCCGAACAGCAGCTTGATCAGCTGTCCGGCGCCGACCATCTGCGCGATCAGGTAGAAGGCGACGGTGACCAGGGTGCCGCAGGCGGCCAGGATGCGGATCGGCTTCTGCCCGAGGCGGAACGAAACCACGTCGGCGAAGGTATAGCGGCCGAGATTGCGCAGGCGTTCGGCGATCAGGAACATGATGATCGGCCAGCCGACCAGGAAGCCGATCGAATAGAGCAGGCCGTCGAAGCCGGAGCCGTAGACCAGGGCCGAAATGCCGAGGAACGAGGCCGCCGACATGAAATCGCCGGCGATGGCCAGGCCGTTCTGCAGCCCGGTGATGTTGCCGCCGGCGGCGTAGAAGGTATGGCGCGAGCGGGTGCGCCGCGCCGCCCAGTAGGTGATGACCAGGGTCAGTGCGACGAAGCCGAGGAACATGGCGATGGCGGTGACATTGATCGGGCGTTTCTGCGCCTCGCCCTCGAGGGCGCCGGCGGCGAAAGCGGCGGGGGCCAGCAGGCCCAGGATCGAGGCCAGGAGAGTGCGGATGCGGCTCACTTGGCGTTCTCCTTGATCTTGTCGACCAGGACATCGAATACCGAGTTGGCGCGGCGCACATAGATGCCGGTCATCAGGATCGAGGCGAGAATGATGCCCACACCGAGCGGCAGGCCCAGCGAGGTGGTCATGCCGCCCAGCGGCGTCGCCAGGGTGCTTGGCGAAAAAGCCACCAGCAGAATGAAGCCGTAGTAGATGACCAGGGTGATTGCGGTCAGCGTCCAGCCCAGCTTGTTGCGCTTCTTCTCCAGCTCCTGAAACGCCGGATCGCGCAGAATCTTTTGCGTCACTTCGTCAACCATGGCCCGCCTCCTCAAGGCGGCCCGGGGCCGCCGATTTATCGTTTTCGTGTGGCCCATGCGGAACCTGCCGGCATGGGCCTTCCTCGTCGGTGACTGTAGTCATGGGGGCTGTAATATGAAACACGACTTTGGTCTGAGACTACGGCTACCGGGCCTCTTTGCACTACTCTTATGACCGTTCGGTTACAGCTTGTTCAGGTGCCTTTGGTCAGGGGTTACTTCGATGCTGCAAGGCTGGGTCTTGTTTCTCATTTCGGCGGCGTATGTGGCGCTGCTGTTCGCCATTGCGTACTGGGGCGACCGCCGCGTCAACCGCGGCCAGGCTGCGGCGCGCAAGCCCTGGATTTACAGCCTGGCCCTGGGCGTCTACTGCACGTCCTGGACCTTTTACGGCGCCGTCGGCCGGGCCGTGGAAAGCGGCTGGGATTTCCTGCCGATCTACCTCGGGCCGATGCTGGTGTTCGGCCTGGGCTATGGCCTGGTCGGGCGCATCGTCGCCGTCAGCAAGCGCCACAACATCACCTCCATCGCCGATTTCATCGGCGCGCGCTACGGCCGTCACCAGCAGCTCGGCATGCTGGTGGCGCTGATCGCCCTGGTCGGCGTGCTGCCCTACATCGCCCTGCAGCTCAAGGCGGTGAGCGTCAGCTTCGCCGTGCTGGCCGGCCCGGTGACGCAGGGCATGCTGCCGGACACGGCCCTGCTGATGGCCCTGCTGCTGGCGCTGTTCGCCATCCTGTTCGGCACGCGCCAGGTGGTGAGCAGCGAGAACCACCACGGCATGGTGCTGGCCATCGCCTTCGAGTCCCTGGTCAAGCTGGTGGCCTTCGTCGCGGTCGGCCTGTATGTCACCTTCGGCCTGAGCCATGGTTTCGGTCCGGCCTACCGCCAGGCGCTGGCCCTGCCGCAGGTGAGCGAGGCCTTGAGCGACGGCGGCTGGCAGCTCGGCTTCCTGACCCAGACCGTGCTGGCCATGTCCGCCATCCTGTGCCTGCCGCGGCAGTTCCATGTGGCGGTGGTGGAGAGCACCGCGCCGGCCGATCTGCGCACCGCGCGCTGGCTGTTCCCGGCCTACCTGGCGCTGATCAGTGTGTTCGTGCTGCCCATCGCCGCCGCCGGCTTGCGGGCGTTTCCGCACGGCGAGGTGATCGGCGACAGCTTCGTGCTGGCGCTGCCGCTGGCCGGCGGTCATGGCGGGCTGGCGCTGCTGGCCTACATCGGCGGCTTCTCCGCCGCCACCAGCATGGTCATCGTCGCCACCATTGCGCTTTCCACCATGCTCTGCAACGAGGTGGTGATGCCGCTGCTGCTGCGCCTGTCGCCGCTGGGCCTGGCGCGGCGGCCGGATCTGTCGGGCCTGCTCAAGGCGATCCGCCGCATCGCCATCGTGCTGATCGTGATGCTGGCCTATATCTACTATCGCCTGTTCATCGGGCCCGGCACGCTGGCGCATATCGGCCTGCTGTCGTTCTCGGCGGTGCTGCTGTTCGCGCCCGGCCTGGTCGGCGGCGTGCTGTGGCGCCGCGGCAGCTATGCCGGCACGCTGGCCGGCCTTGGCGTCGGTTTTGTGGTCTGGGTCTACACCCTGCTGCTGCCGTCCCTGCTCAGCAGCGCCGGCGAGTCGATCCTGTTGCGCGATGGCCCCTTCGGCATCGCCTGGTTGCGGCCGCAGGCCCTGTTCGGCGTGCACGGACTGGACCTGCTGACCCACGGCACGCTGTGGAGCCTGGCGGTGAACCTGGCCTGCTATATCGGCATTCCCCTGCTCACCGCCCCGGGCCTGCATGAGCGCTTGCAGGCGGTGCGCTTCCTCGGCGGCGCCAGCCCCGACCAGGCGCTGCCGCAACGGGCCCTGCCGCGCAGCGGCGCCACCGTCGGCGACCTGCAGGAGCTGCTGCAGCGTTTCTTCGAGCCGGGCCGGGTGCAGCAGTTCTTCCGCGAGTACGCGCAGGGCATGGGCGGCTCGCCGCTGGTGCACAACGAGCGCGCCGAGCCGGAGCTGGCGCGCTATACCGAGCGCCTGCTGGTCGGCGCCCTGGGCGCCGCTTCGGCGCGCCTGATCCTGGCCTCCACCCTGCGCGGCCGCGACATGCAGCCGGAAGACGTGGTGCGGCTGCTCGACGAAACCTCGCACGCCATCCAGTTCAACCGCGAGTTGCTGCGCGCCGCGCTGGAGCACCTGCCGCAAGGCATTTCGGTGGTGGACAAGGACTTGCGCCTGGTGGCCTGGAACCAGCGCTATATCGAGCTGCTGGACTACCCTGAAGGTCTCATCGCCATGGGGCGGTCAATCGAGGAGGTGTTCCGTTACAACGGCAGCCGCGGCCTGCTGCGGGGCGGCGAGGGCGACACCGAGGAGATGATCGCACGGCGCCTGGATCATATGCGCAACGGGCATGCATACAGCCGCGAGCGCGAGCTGCCCAACGGCAGATTCATCGAAACACGCGGCAATCCCATGCCGGGCGGCGGCTTCGTCACCAGCTATTCCGACGTCACCGCCCACAAGCTTGCGCAGCGGCAATTGCTCGAGGCCAACGAGACGCTGGAGTCGCGCGTGGCCGAGCGCACCCGCGAGCTGACCGCGCTCAACGCCGCGCTGGCCGAAGCCAGTGTTGCCGCCGAGCGCGCCAATCAGGCGAAGACCCGCTTCCTCGCCGCCGCCTCACACGATCTGGTGCAGCCGCTCAACGCCGCGCGCCTGTTCGTGTCTTCACTGGATCGGCGGAGCCTGCAGCAGCCCACCGCCGCGCTGATCGGCCAGGTGGAGAATTCCCTGGCCGCGGCGGAAAGCCTGCTGGCCAGCCTGCTCGACATCTCGCGCCTCGATGCCGGCGCACAGGAGGCGCATGTCGAGCACTTCGGGATGGGGCGGGTGCTGGAGCCGCTGGCCGCGGAGTTTGGTGCGCTGGCGCAGACGCGCGGCCTGAAGCTGCGCGCGGTGCCGAGCCGCGCGGTAGCGCTGAGCGATCCACGTCTGCTGCGGCGCGTGCTGCAGAACTTTCTCTCCAACGCCGTGCGCTACACCCGCTCCGGCCATATCCTGCTGGGCTGCCGTCGCCAGGACGGTGCGCTGCGCATCGAAGTGTGGGATACCGGCCCCGGCATTCCCGCAGACAAGCAGCGCGAGATCTTCGAGGAGTTCCGTCGCCTGGAGCCACGGGATGCCAGCGGTGAGCGCGGTCTCGGTCTCGGCCTGGCCATCGCCGAGCGCATCGCGCAACGCCTGGGGCATCGCCTGTCCCTGCGCTCCTGGCCCGGACACGGCAGCGTCTTCGCCATCACCGTGCCGCTGGGCCAGGCCTCTAAGATTGCGCCGCCGCCGCTGCGGGAGCCCCGTCATGCCAGCGATCGCATTGCCGGCGCCACGGTATTCTGCGTCGACAACGAGCCCGCCGTACTGGCGGGAATGGAAGCCCTGCTCGGCAACTGGGGCTGCCGGGTCATCGGCGCGCGCGATCACGAGACGGCACTGTCGATGGCGCGCCGGCAGGAAGCGCCGGAGCTGCTGCTGATGGACTACCACCTCGATGGCGGCGTCAATGGCATCGAATTGGCGGAGGAGTTGTGTCGCCACTGGAGCGGCGAGATTCCGGTGTTGATGATCACCGCCGATCACACGCAGCAGGCGCGGGCGGCCGCCGAGGCGCGGGGCTTCACCCTGTTGCCCAAGCCGGTCAAGCCGGCGGCGCTGCGGGCGCTGATGGGGCGGCTGTTGTCGGCGCGGGAGAGGATTGTTCCGTGATCGGCTGCGGGCCGCTTCGCCATCACCTGATTAGTGCGGGGCCGGCATCACCGGCGGGTGATAGTCCAGGGTCAGTCCCAGCAGCCACAGCAGGAACAGCACCAGCGGCAGGTGCACGGCGAACTGCAGGAGGCTGAAACCGATCAGGTCGCGCGCCTTCAGGCCGAGGATGCCGAGCAGCGGCAGCATCCAGAACGGATTGATCAGGTTGGGCAGGGCTTCGGCGGCGTTGTAGACCTGCACCGCCCAACCCAGGTGCGCGTGCAACTGGTTTGCCGACTGCATCACGTACGGCGCTTCGATCAGCCATTTGCCGCCGCCGGAAGGCACGAAGAAACCCAGCACGGCGGAATAAACGCCCATCACCACCGGGAAGCTGCCGGAGGTGGCGATGTGGGTGAAGCAGTTGGCGAGCTGCTGCGCCAGGCTTAGTCCGTCGCTGCCCTTGGCGGCGGTAAGAATCGAGGCGATGCCGCCGTACAGCGGAAACTGGATCAGCACCCCGGTGGCGCCCGGCACCGCGCGCGCCACTGCATCGAGGAAGCGCCGTGGCCGCCAGTTCAGCAACAGGCCCAGCATCAGGAACAGGAAGTTGTAGGTGTTGAGGCTGGAGATCGCCAGCGACAAGCCTTTGCCTGAAATCTCGTGTGCCAGCCAGCCCGCGCCCAGCGCGGCGAGGAGCAGGTTCAACGCTGGATTCAGCTCCAGCCACTCGCCAGGGCGCGTCTGCGGCGGCAGCTGCGACGGCGCCGCCCGTACATCCACGCCGAGTTCGGCGGCCGTGCGCGCCGCGGATCCGCCGGGCGCCGAGAGCCAGGCAATGCTCACCGATACGACGACGAGGATCGCCGTCAGCAGCAGCGATTGCCACAGGAAAATGGTCTCGGCAAACGGAATCACTCCGGTGATCGCCAGCAGCGCCGGCGTCATGCTGGCCGGATTGGCCTGCAGTTGCGCGGCGGAAGAGGACAATCCCAGCGCCCACACTGCTCCCAGCCCGAGATAGGCCGCCGCGCCGGCGGCGCGGTAATCCATGCGCAACTCCTCGCGCCGCGCCAGCGCGCGCACCAGCAGGCCACTGAAGATCAGGCTCAGGCCCCAGTGCAGCAGCGCAACCAGCATGCCGAGCAGCGCCACCAGGCAGATCGCGCTGCGGCCGCTGCGCGGCAACCGCGCCAGTCTCTCGATGGCGCCCGCCACCGGCGGCGAGGCGGCGACGACATAGCCGCCGACGATGATGAAGCACATCTGCATGGTGAAGGGGATCAGGCTCCAGAAGCCGTCGCCGAAGGCATTGGCCGCTGCCGCCGGCGAGGCCCCGCGGGCCATCGCCACCGCTGCCACCAGGACTACCGCCAGCGCGGCGAAGACATAGGCATCCGGAAACCAGCGTTCCGCCCAGGCGCAGCAGCGCAAGGCGAGGCGCGTCAGCCAGGATTGTTTCTCCATGGTCCTCCTTTCTTTGCTTACAGCTTATCCCGCCGTGCCTTAAGGCGTCGCAACGGAACCAGCCCTATTGGGGCATTGAAAGGATACGAGGTGCTGGCGGCGGATCAATTCGTCCTAAGTCTGTTAATCGAAAGTCCAATGGACGCTGTCGATCACGCGGTTATACAGTCAGCAGTCGGCATATTCCCCACGGCGTTACGGCCACCAGCGGGCTGTCCGGGACGGGCCTGGCCCCCGATCACAAGTTGCGTCTGCGTCACCAGGGCCAGCAGTCTGCCGCTTTCTGACCTGATCGCGGTCTGCCATACCGAGGTGGTCTTGCCGCGATGCAGCGGCGTGCATTCGGCAAGTATCGCCGCGCCGGCCGGCGCGGCGCCGAGGAAGTTGGTTTTGGATTCCAGCGTGGTGGTGCGCGCGCCGGCCGGCAGATTGAGGAATGCGCCCACCGCGCCGAGCGTGTCGGCCAGAGCCATCAGCGCGCCGCCGTGCAGGATGCCGCCAAGCGTGCATAGCCCGGCGCGCACCTGGAGTTTTGCGCTCACCCGCTCCGCCGCCGCCTCGGTCAGCTCGATGCCGAGCAGACCGGGCAGCAGGCCGGCGAATTGCGTGTTGATGGCGCTTGCGGCATTCATGCCGGAGTCAGCATTTTTTTCATGATGAAGCTTCAGCGGATCAGGTTCGCCGCCACCGCGGCGGAGACGCCGCCGTGGGCGCCCTGCGTACGCGGACGCAGCACCAGATAGAGCAGGGGCCCGATCGAGCCGAGAAACAGCGTGGCCACCAGGAACGGCCAGGGGTTGCGTCCCTGGGCCCTGGCGTCGCGATGGATCCAGATGCAGACCAGGCTCAGCGAGATGCTCAGGTCGCACAGCACCTGGATGCCGCCGGCATTGCTCAAGTGGCTGTGCAGGATGCCGATATAACCCACGTCGTAAACCACGTAGGCGGAATAGAGGCTGAAGGCGGCGAAAACGGTGAGCAACAGGATGCGGGTCATGGGATCTCTCCTGGGTGGGGCCTGGTTGGTTCTGCGGCGCCACTGTCGCGCGGGCGCCGGCGCCGCTCAATTACCTGGCGGGTAATAGCCGCGGCACGCCGGACTTGCCAGAATGCGGTCATGTCCACCCCCATGCCGCAAGCCACCAGCGATACCCGCTCCGCCGATTTCAGCTTCGGCGAGGTGCTGCGCGAGACGCGCGGCGCGCGCAAGCTGAGCCAGCTCGACCTGGCGGTGGAAGCCGGTATTTCGCAGCGCCACCTGAGTTTCCTGGAATCGGGGCGGGCGCGGCCGAGCCGGGGCATGGTGCTGCAACTGGCGGAGTCGCTGGAGCTGCCGCTGCGCAACCGCAACCGCCTGCTGGTCGCCGCCGGCTTCGCCCCGGTGTTTCCGCAGCGCGCCCTCGACAGCGAGGCGATGAAGCCGGTGCGCCAGGCGCTGCAGCGGCTGCTGCTGCACCACGAGCCGTATCCGGCGCTGGTGATGGATCGCGGCTGGAACATCCTGATGACCAATGCCGCGCTGGATCGCCTGGTCGCCTTGCAGGGCGATCCCGACGCGCTGTGGCAACGCGTCTGCGGCGACGGCCCGCGCAACATGTTCAAGCTGACTTTTCATCCACAGGGCCTGCGCCCGCTGATCGCCAACATGGCCGAAGTCGGCTCGCACCTGCTGGCGCGGGCGCGGCTGGAGGCGCTGGAGGAGCCGGCGGTGGCCCGCCTGCTGGACGAGGTCCTGGCCTATCCGGAGACCCCGGCGCGCTGGAAGGTGGCGGAGCCGGCCTCGCATCCGCCGCCGGTGCTGGCGGCGCAGATGCGGCTGGGCGATGCTCGGCTCAACCTGTTCACCATGCTCAGCACCTTCGGCACGCCGCAGGATCTCACCACCGACAGCCTGCGGGTGGAACACCTGTTTCCGGCAGACGAGGAGAGTGATGCGCTGCTCAGACGGCTGGCGGGAGGCTGATAAAAAAGCGAGAGGCTTCTGCCTTTATTGGCTACTCCGCGGCTTCGTCGCCGATCAACTCCGCCGCCTCCTTGAACTGCGTGAGCGAGATGCCTTCCGCGCGCAGCAGCCGCTGCGCCAGCACCGCCGCCTGGGTGCGGCGGTACAGGCCAAGTTTGCGCAGGATGGCGGTGACATGGGCCTTGATGGTCGCTTCGGACACGCCCAGATCGCTGCCGATCTGCTTGTTGAGGCGGCCGTCGGCCAGCATCATCAGCACGCGGAACTGTTGCGGCGTCAGGCTGGAGATGCGCTGTGCCAGTTCGCGCTCCTCGTCGTCCCCCGCCGGTGCGGTATCGGATATCCCCGGCGGCAGCCAGATGCCGCCATCCAGCACCGTGCGCAGAGCCGCGCCGATGGTGTCGAGCCCGGCCGACTTGGGAATGAAGCCGCAGGCGCCGAAGTTCAGTGCGCGCCGCATTACCGCCGGTTCTTCCACCGCCGATACCACCACTACCGGGATCGCCGGATATTGGCCGCGCAGGGTGATCAGGGCGGAAAAGCCCTGCACCCCGGGCATGCGCAAATCGAGCAGGACCAGATCGGCGCGCGGATGCTCCTGCAACGCCGCGTTGAGGGCATCCGGCGAATCGGCCTCGACGATCCACACTCCCGGCAGCAGCTGCGCCACCGCTGCGTGCAAGGCGCTACGGAACAGCGGGTGATCGTCGGCAATGATCAGGGTCGATACCATGCTCAGGCAAAGCGCGTCCTCCGTCGCGGCGCCGCTGCCCGCATCGAACTCGTGCGTCACGGCTTGTAGTGCTTGCCGCACAGGGTATCGCATAGCCGGTCTCGAGGTTTGCGCGGGATGCGCCCGACCGTTTTAGCCGCTTCCGTCCTCATGTCACATTAGACCTAAGCCTAGCAAGACGCTGCAGTACCAGGCCCGAGTTTGTAAATTGGACTTTCAGCGACCTGTGGCAAGCCATTTCAGAACTTCACACGGAAGCCGAGCATCACGGTGACCTGCGTTTCGCTTCCGGCGGTCCCCACGGTAGTACCGGGAAATCCGTTGGCGAGACCGTCGGTAACTTTCGACCAGTTCACGCCGCCATAGACGTCGTAGTGCTTGTTGATCACGTAGTCGGATACGCCGGAGGCCTCATAAAAATCGCCCGCGCACAGCAAGCCCGCCCCGCTGCAGCCGATCGGAGTCGCCCCCGGAGTAGGAGAGCTTCCGGCGCCGATGGTCCAGCTGTTTTGATTGACGTGATAAAACGCCCCGGTAAAGTTCCAGCCCGAACTCATCGCGTATCTCGCACCTGTCCATTCCATGTTGTAGACGGCGGGGCTGATGACGTAGATGCCCACCGAAATCGGATAACTGCCCTGCGCTTCGGCTCCGGGCTCGGTTTGTCCTTGCGCTTTGCGGATGTGGGAATAGCCGGCGTAGACCGTGAGCTTGTCCTTGGTCGCCGCGTCGCCGAATTCAAAGGTGTATTTTCCCAGCAGGTTATACGAGGTGTCGTTGGAGATGTAAGCGGCCAATCCCGGGGAGGGCAGTGGGTTGACGCCGTTGTTGTCGAAAGAGCTTCTCAGGTTGACCGCTCCATTCTCGTTCTCGTAAACGAAATCAACTGAGAGTCCCTTGTAGACCAGCCCTGCATCAGCGGCGTAGGCGCGGTGGAGAATGCCGGTGTCCTGACCGCCGTCGGAGTACATGCCCGCAACGTGGAAAGGCCCGTTGCCATAGGCATACTTGATCGAGTTGTCCCAGCGTCCCGCCTGGGTGCTGCCCGCGCCCGCGTTGAAGCCCGAATAGCCGAGAAACGAAAACGCATAGGAAAGAATTTGCGGATCGTACTGAGCCAGCGCGTCGAGTTCCAGCGAGTTGTGACGGCCGATGGTGAGCTTGCCGAATCGCGGGGTGCTTGCCCCGCCAAAAAGAAGGCTGTTGAAAGCCTGACCGCAGCGGCTGCTGTCCGCGTTCGCGGTCTGAGATCCTTGCGCCTGACTGCTGTTGGTGGCGAGGGCTGCGCAAGCGTCCGTCAGCTGGCCGGACAGCGGATTGAAACCGGTCTCGGCCTGCCCAAGCAGGGTCACATCGCTGACAATCGGTTCCGCAATTCTGACTCCTACCTTGGATTGTTCGAGGCCGCTTTCGGCCAGCGTCGATTGGGCGCCTGCGAAATTCCGCGTGGTGGTGAAGGCCTGATACTCAAGGCCACCGAGATATTGGCTGCTCAACGGCACACCATGACTCTGATAGGCGTAGCCCACATCGATCGTCCCGTAAAGGGTCACGCCGCCCAGCGACAAGCTGTCCGGTAGCGGATCTTTCAGATCCGCTTGCGCCGATGCGCAAGCCAAGGCCAGAACAATCGCCGCTCCAATCCCGCAGCTGTATCTTTTCATATTGCTCCCCTCCAAAAAAATAGTTGCCGCGCGTCTGCTCAGCTGTCGATGCGACGGCCGAGGCAGAGTGCTGCCTGAGGGTGCGCAGCGACATTCGACCTTGGTCGCAATTTGCGCCAATTCAGTACCCTATTCGACTAAGGTAGTAGTGGTGGGCGATCTGATGGCAACGCATGCGCTGCGGTTTGCCAGTGACGCTCCGCCGGAGTGCGGGCGGCAGCCAGATCAGGCGGGAAGCTGGCGCTGCCTTCCCCGGGTTCTGCTATGGCGCCCGCCTGGCGGCATGACCGCCGCGTGGCAGCCCAAATAGGCGTCTACACAGCCGCGGGGCATAATGGTCCGACATTATTCTTATTGTCGGAGTACCGTGGTCCATTACCGCCACAGCTACCATGCAGGCAATTTCGCGGACGTGTTCAAGCACGTGCTGCTGGTAGGCCTGCTGGCCGGGCTCAACCGCAAGGACAAGCCCTGGAGCTTTCTCGACACCCATGCCGGCGCCGGCGACTACGATCTGGGCAGCGACAGCGCCGCGCGCACCGGCGAGTGGCGCGACGGCTATGGCCGCCTGGAAGATGCGGCCGCCACCGGCGACGCGCCGGAGCTGGTAGCCGAATACCTGCGCCTGGTGCGCGCCGCGCGCAGCCAGGGCGCGGCCGACCATTACCCCGGCTCGCCGCAATTCGCCAGAGCCATGGCGCGGCCCGGCGACCGCCTGGTGTTTTGCGAGAAAGTGCCGGAAGTGGCGGCCGAGTTGCGCCGTTCCCTGCGCGGCGATCCGCGCGCGGTGGTGCATGTGCGCGACGGCTATGAGGCCCACGCCCTGCTGCCGCCGCCGGAGAAGCGCGGCCTGGTGCTGATCGATCCGCCGTTCGAGCGCACCGACGAGCTGGACGCCATCGCCGATCTCATCGGCAAATCGGTGGAGCGCTTCTCCGGCGGCATCTACGCCGCCTGGTACCCGATCAAGAACCGCCATCTGGTGTCGCGCTGCGTGCGCCGCGTCAGCCGCGAAACCGGCAAGCCGGTGCTGAACCTGGAATTCGACAACGGCGAGGAGGCGGGCGACGAGATCCGTTTCGCCAGCACCGACCGTCCCAAGCGGGAGCGTGCCGCGAACTCCTACCGGACCGGTCCGGTGCGCACCACCGGGCGTCGTCCTCCGCCGCGCCACCTGGATGCCTCGCCGGGCATCGTGCGGGTCAAGGAAAAAGTGAGCATGCATGCCTGCGGCCTGCTGGTGGTGAACGCGCCGTTCGGCTTCGAGCAGTCCGCCAGCCAGGCGCTGCAATGGCTCAAGCCGCGGCTGGCGCAGAGTTCGCGCGCCAGCTTTACCATCGAGCATGGAGTGGCGGAAGCGCCGGAGCGGTAGCGCTGCGCTCAGGATGACAGTGAGTTGCTGCAGACTGCTCATTCCTTCCCACGCTCAGGATGAGCGGAACAAAAAGCCATAAAGAGCAGGAGGAGGAACAAATGGCCGACACCGGTTCAGGCTTCGACACTGCCAGCCACGCCGCGCGCCTGCGCCAGCAGGGCTACACCATCATTCCCGACTTCCTCACGCAGGAGATGCTGCGCGCAGTGCGCGAGGGCCTGGCGCCGTATCTCGGCAGCCATCAGGGCCGCAACAACTTCGAGGGCCACAAGACCGAGCGCGTCTACACCCTGGTGGCGCGCGGCAAGGTGTTCGAGGACATCGCCTGCGATGCGCGGGTGCTGGCGCTGCTCGACCAGTTCCTCCAGCCGGGTTATCTGCTCACCGCCAGCCAGGCCATCTGCATCCATCCCGGCGAGACGCCGCAGCCGGTGCACCACGACGACGGCTTCTACACCATCCCGCGGCCGCGCCCGGCGATCAGCCTCAGCACCATCGTCGCGGTGGATGCATTCACCGCCGAAAACGGCGGCACCGAGATCATCGCCGGCAGCCACGCCTGGGACGACGCCCAGGTGGCAGGGCAGTACGGCGGCGACCGCAGCATGGACGCGCCCGAAAATCCGCAGTGGCTGCGCCAGTTGCGCCCGCTGCAGATGCCGGCCGGCGCCTGCGTGCTGTTTCTCGGCACGCTGCTGCATCGCGGCGGCGCCAACCGCAGTGCGGCGCCGCGCCTGGCCTTTTCCAATCAGTATTGCGAGCCCTGGGCGCGCACCCAGGAAAATTTCTTCCTTGGCATCCCGCCGCAGCTGGTGCGCGAGATGTCGCCGCGTTTGCAGGCGCTGCTCGGTTACGGCATCTGGGCGCCCTTCATGGGTCATGTCACCGCCTCGCATCCGCTGAAGATTTTGGAGCCGGACTACGTCAACGCGGTGCTTGCGCAGCGGCCCTGAGTGCTGCACGGTAGCGGCTCTGCAAAACTTCCTCGCACCCATGTCCGACTCCGCAAGCTCCGCCAAACCCCCGATCGAGACTCTTTACGAGGGCAAGTTCCTGGCCCTGCGGCGCGAGGGCACCTGGGAATACATCGAGCGTCCCCATGCGCGCGGCGCCGCCTTCATCGTCGCCGTCACCGAGGCCCGCGAGATCGTGCTGGTGGAGCAATACCGCGTGCCCCTGCATGCGCGCTGCATCGAGCTGCCGGCCGGCATCATCGGCGACGAGGCGGCTTTCGCCGACGAGGGCATCGAAGCCGCGGCCCTGCGCGAGCTGGAGGAGGAAACCGGCTTCCGCGGCGCCCGCGCCGAGCTGCTGACCAGCGGCCCGGTCGGCGCCGGGCTGGCGTCCGAAATCCTCTATCTGGTGCGCGCCCATGATCTGAAGCGGGTCAGTGCCGGCGGCGGCGTCGAAGGCGAGGACATCACGGTGCATGTGGTGCCGCTGGCGGGGATCGGCGAGTGGCTGGCCGGGCAGGGCCAGAGCGGCAAATGGGTCGAGCCGCGCGTTTACGCGGGACTGTGGTTCGCGCAGAACGAGAGCGTCGGAAAGTAGAGGTGATTTTGTAGGATGCGCTGAGCCTAGCGAAGCGCATCGTTTACCGCGCCGCGGTCCCGCGATTGATGTGCTTCCCCCTGATCAAGTCCGGGGTCAGCACATCCTGCGGTGACTTCCTGCGATGGCGCGCGAGGCGGGATGCCTTGCGCATCCCGCCCCACACTCCTCCGCTTCCCTTGCTCCTTGCTCGCCTATGCTGCGCTGCTCGTGCAGCGCGCAGCCCTCAGCGCAGCGTCCCGATGTAGTGCTGCGAGGTATCCGTCTCCACCGCCCGTGCCGGAGCGGGAGCCGCTGCCGCTTTGCGCGGCGCCGGCCGGCCGCCGAGCAGGGCCTGGAAGCGCTGCACCAGGTTCTGCGTTTCCGGATCGGGATCGTTGGCGGCCAGCCTGAGGATCTCGTGCGCGTATTCGTCGTTCTGCGCCATCCATATCGCGTCCACCACGCGGCCGCTGCTGCGGCGCAGGCGGACGTACAGATGCGTGGCGAGAGAGAAGCGTTCTGCCTGTGTCATGGGGGTATTGCTCCTTTACCGCCTAATAGCCACCACCGCGGAAGCCGATCTGCTCCGTCGTGGTACACCCGGATTTGTGCGCGCCCCTCCGCCGCGCACTGATCCGTTTGTATGCCTCAATTCTGTGCATGTCCCCTATGGGATCTGCTCGCCGTGCAGCGACAGATCCAGCCCCGCGTATTCCTGCTCCGGTTCCACCCGCAGGCCGATGGTGTATTTCACCACCAGCAAAATGAGGAAGGACATGGTGGCGCTGTAGGCGAGCGTCGAGAAGGCGCCGATGGTCTGCGTCAGCAGGCTGGCGTCCGCGCCGCAGATCGCCTTGCGCGAGAACACGCCGGTGAGGATGGCGCCGATCATGCCGCCGATGCCGTGGATGCCGAACACGTCGAGCGAATCGTCCGCGCCGAGCAGCTTCTTCAAGCCGGTGGCGCCCCAGTAGCAGCCGATGCCGGCGGCGGCGCCGATGGCCAGCGCGCCGAACTGGTCGACGAAGCCCGAAGCCGGGGTGATCGCCACCAGACCCGCCACCGCGCCGGAGCAGGCGCCGAGCAGGGAAACGCGCATTTTCAGCATCCACTCCACCATCATCCAGGTCAGCGAGGCGGTGGCGGTGGCCAGCTGGGTCACCAGCATGGCCTCGCCGGCGCGGCCGTCCGCAGCGGTGGCGGAGCCGGCGTTGAAGCCGAACCAGCCCACCCACAGCAGCGAGGCGCCGATCATGGTGAAGGCCAGATTGAAGGGCACGAAGGGCTCGCGGCCGTAGCCGGTGCGCTTGCCCAGCATGAAGGCGCAGACGATGCCGGCCGCGCCGGCATTGATGTGCACCACCGTGCCGCCGGCGAAATCCTGGTCGCCCATCGCCGCCAGCCAGCCGCTCGGCTCCCACAGCCAGTGCGCCACCGGGGCGTAGACCAGCACCGACCACAGTGTCATGAAGGCGACCATGGCGCCGAATTTCATGCGCTCGGCGAAGGCGCCGGTGATCAGCGCCGGGGTGATGATGGCAAACGTCATCTGGAACATCACCAGCACCGATTCGGGGATGGTCGGGGCGACGTGGCTGACGCTGATCGTCCCTGCGTTCTTGTCGAACAGCATGCCGCTGAGCAGCACCCGGCTGAAGCCGCCGACCCAGGGCGTGCTGCCCGGGGTGAAGGCCAGGCTGTAGCCGATCACCACCCACAGCACCGTCACCAGGCAGGTAATGACGAAGCTTTGCAGCGCCGTGGCCAGCACGTTTTTCTTGCGCACCATGCCGGCGTAGAACAGCGCCAGGCCGGGAATGGTCATCATCAGCACCAGGGCGGTGGAAGCCAGCATCCAGGCGGTGTCGCCGGCGCTGATCTTGTCCACCGTGGTAATGAAGGGAGCGGTGGGCGCCGCCGGAGCGTTGTCGGCGAAAAGCGGTGCCGCAATCAGGAGTAGTGAGGCCGCGAGCGGTAGCCGCAGCGATCCGAGCCCTTGCTTCATGTGTCGCCCCTTTTGTTGTAAAACTTGCATCGCAACAACCGGGCCAGTTGTAAGGTTTGTCCCCTTCCTCGCGAGCGGGCGAGGGGAACATCCCCGATTTTTCCTTGCCGTCCCGCCCCGCTTGGCCTATCGTGGCGGTCATACAGCCGGGGGTGCCGCGCCGAATCCGGGCGTGGCTGAGAGAGTCCCTTGGAACCTGATCCGGATGATGCCGGCGTAGGGAAGGCTGCCGCTTCGTGCCGCGCGCTCTTCCTTCGCCTATTTTTGCGAGGACACCGCATGAGCGCCGTAGTCGAAAAGCCCCATAAAGAAAGCGAAAAAAAAGAAGCCAGGCAGCCCAAAAGGGAAATGCAGGAGCAGGCCGCCGAGCTTTCGGCCGAAGTGCGCCAGCCGTTCCCCAGAAGCCGCAAGATCTACGTGCAGGGCTCGCGCCCGGACATCCGCGTGCCGATGCGCGAAGTCAGCCAGAACCCTACCCATACCGCCAAGGGCGAGGAGCCGAATCCGCCCCTCACCGTCTACGACACCAGCGGCCCCTATACCGACCCGGACGTCAGCATCGATCTGCTGGCCGGCCTGCCGGCCCTGCGGTCGGGGTGGATCGCCGAGCGCGGCGACACCGAGGAACTGCGCGGCCCCAGTTCCCTGTTCGGCCGCATCCGCGCCGCCGACGACAAGACCCAGCATCTGCGCTTCAGCCACATCCGCAAGCCGCTGCGGGCCAAAGCCGGCGCCAACGTCAGCCAGATGCACTACGCCCGGCGCGGCCTCATCACCCCGGAAATGGAATACATCGCCATCCGCGAGAACACGCGGCTGGAAGAGTTGCAGGAGACTTACCGCAAGGCCGGCTACCTCAAGCGCCACCGCGGCGAGTCCTTCGGCGCCAGCATCCCCGGCCTGATCACCCCCGAATTCGTGCGCAGCGAAGTGGCGCGCGGCCGCGCCATCATCCCCGCCAACATCAACCACCCGGAGCTGGAGCCGATGATCATCGGCCGCAACTTCCTGGTGAAGATCAACGCCAACATCGGCAACAGCGCCGTCAGCTCCAGCATCGCCGAGGAAGTGGAGAAGATGGTGTGGTCCACCCACTGGGGCGGCGACACCGTGATGGACCTGTCCACCGGCAAGCACATCCACGAGACGCGCGAGTGGATCATCCGCAACTCGCCGGTGCCGATCGGCACCGTGCCGATCTACCAGGCCCTGGAAAAAGTCGACGGCAAGGCCGAAGAATTGACCTGGGAAATCTTCCGCGACACCCTGATCGAGCAGGCCGAGCAGGGCGTGGACTACTTCACCATCCACGCCGGCGTGCTGCTGCGCTACATCCCCATGACCGCGCAGCGCGTCACCGGCATCGTCTCCAGAGGTGGCTCGATCCTGGCCAAGTGGTGCCTGTCGCACCACAAGGAAAATTTCCTCTATACGCATTTCGAGGAAATCTGCGAAATCATGAAGGCCTACGACGTCAGCTTCTCGCTCGGCGACGGCCTGCGTCCCGGCAGCATCGCCGACGCCAATGATGACGCCCAGTTCGGCGAGCTGGAAACCCTGGGTGAATTAACGAAGATCGCCTGGAAGCACGACGTGCAGACCATGATCGAAGGCCCCGGCCATGTGCCGATGCACCTGATCAAGGAAAACATGGAGAAGCAGCTCAAGGACTGCGACGAGGCGCCGTTCTACACCCTGGGGCCGCTCACCACCGACATCGCCCCCGGCTACGACCACATCACCAGCGGCATCGGCGCCGCCATGATCGGCTGGTTCGGCACCGCCATGCTGTGTTACGTCACGCCCAAGGAGCACCTGGGCCTGCCGGACAAGCACGACGTGCGCGAAGGCATCATCACCTACAAGATCGCCGCCCACGCCGCCGACCTCGCCAAGGGCCATCCCACCGCGCAGGTGCGCGACAACGCCCTGTCCAAAGCCCGATTCGAGTTCCGCTGGGAAGACCAGTTCAACCTCGGCCTGGACCCGGAGAAAGCCAAGGAATTCCACGACGAAACCCTGCCTCAGGAAGGCGCCAAGCTGGCCCACTTCTGCAGTATGTGCGGCCCCCACTTCTGCTCCATGAAGATCACCCAGGACGTGCGCGATTACGCGGCGAAGCAGGGCATGGACGAGGCGGCGGCGCTGGCGAAAGGGATGGCGGAGAAGTCGGCGGAGTTTAAGCAGCAGGGGGCCGAGGTTTACCAGAAGCTGTAAGTCCCCACCGCTCCAATCCCCTCTCCCCACCTGTGGGGAGAGGGCTAGGGTGAGGGGCGCGCCCTCAACCAAGCGCTACTGCCGTAGGGCGGCCCGTGGCCGCCGATGCTTTTCCTTTGTTCGTGGAAATGCCGCAGATACGGCCCATCCTTCGGCCTGTCCTAAATATACCTTTTTGGGTATAATAACAACATGCAGTCGCCGGACATCAAACCCCTCCGCTGGGTAGCGAGCAGCAAGAAAGATCTGCTGACCATGCCCGAAGAAGTGCAGGATACCTTCGGCTTTGCCCTGCACCTGGCGCAGATCGGGACGAAATCCGATAAGGCGAAGGTGCTCAAGGGCTTTGGCTCGGCCGGCATGCTCGAAGTTGTCGAAGACCTGCGCGGGGACACCTACCGGGCGGTCCACACCGTCAAACTGGCGGGAGCCGTGTATGTCTTGCACTGCTTCCAGAAGAAATCCACCAAAGGCTCCGAGACGCCCAGGCCGGATATGGACAAGATTCGGGAAAGGCTCAAGGCTGCAGAAGCCGCGGCACGAGGACTCAAATCATGATGCACATCGAAGAAGGCAGCACCAACGTCTACGCCGATCTCGGCCACGCGGATGCGGATGCAATGCTGGTCAAGGCTCAGCTTGCGGTCAAAATCGCCGGTATCGTTAAGCGTCGGCGACTGACCCAGGCGGCCGTTTCCGAGATCGTAGGGCTCCCGCAGGCCAAGGTGTCCCAGATGCTGCGTGGCCAGTTCAGGGGCATTTCGGAAGACCGCATGATGCGCTGCCTCACTGCGCTTGGGCAGGACGTGCAAATCGTGGTGAAGCCCGCCCGGAAAGGCCGTGCCGGATCGCTTTCCGTCGCGGCTTGATCGCCTCGGTGCCGTCCGCGACAGTGGCTTATCGAAGCATAGGGGCACAAATATGCGAACGACATTAGACCTGCCCGATGACTTGGTGAAACAAGCTGAGATCGCCGCGGCCGAGCGCGGGATAACCCTGCGCGAGCTAGTGACCGAAGGTCTGCGGCATGTTCTGAAAGAGAAAAAGCCGCCGAAGCGTGAGCAATTGAAATTACCGGTCGTCAACATCCCCGCGGACGCTCCTTTGCTCTGGATGAGCCCGCAGAAGCTCAAGAAGTTGTCGGAAGATATGTGTGTTTTCTCGACAAGGATACGGAGCGATTTGTACGTAGTCGTACCGAAGGTGTAAGTATTGATGTGTTGCCGGAAGCGGTAGGAATCCAAGTGGTTACACATCAACTACGCGGCTCGATCGTCGAAGAGGCGCAGAAACACTTGCTGCCTTTCCGAAAGCTGAATATCGGAGAGGCGCGACCATTCAAAAATTGCGTCCCGTTAGTTGAGCTTAAGCTTGCTGCAGGTAGGTTCAGCGGCGAACAGGGATACGACGAAGGTTCAGTCGAATGGGTGGAGCTGCCACCTGAATTCAGGCCTCAAGAAGGGCTTTTCGTTGCTCAGGTCGTCGGTGAATCAATGAATCGACGCATTCCAAATGGTTCGTGGTGCCTATTTAGGCAAATCCGAGGAGGCACGCGACAGGGCAAAGTCGTTGTGGCGCAACATCGCGAGATTAGCGACGTAGAGACAGGTGGCCATTTCACAGTCAAAGTCTATGAAAGTACAAAGGCGGAATTGAGTGATGGCACGTGGAAGCACACACGGATTACTTTGAATCCCGATACCACCGCTTCGGGTTATACACCGATAGTCCTTGAAGAACGTGAAGCAGAGGATTTGCGAATTATCGCCGAGCTGGTTGCTGTGCTTGGCTAGCGATCAATAGTTAGCTCGCCGTAGTTCGCTTTTAATGGAGTTTCCCCAGCGGCAACACTGTGAATCACGCTGCCGCCCGCCGCTGTCCCCCACAAAGAATATCCGTCACCCGCTCGGTATCCATATATTCCTTGAACTCCACCACCTTGCCGTCGCGGAAGCGGAACAGGAAATGGTACTGGTTGCTGTAGAGCTTGCCGGAGACGTGCATGCCTTCCGACTCGGCTTCGACGGCGACTCTTTCGCCTTCGGCGGTCATGGCCTGGATGGTGAAGCGGATGCCCTGCGGGAACACTTGCAGGACGCCGGCGGCGTATTGGCGGATCTGCTCCTTGCCATAGCTGCCGGAAATGAGCGTGTTGCCCATGGTGACGCAGCGGCCGTCTTCGGCGTAGGCGTTGACGATGGCGGCCGAATCGGCTTTGTTGAGGGCGGTGAAGAACGCCTGCACCAGTTCCTTGTTGCGCTGTTCCGTCGTCATGGCGCTGCCTTTGTTTGCATGGACGGCACAAGGGTGCGGCGGCGCGAGGGGTGGCCGCGCCATCCGAACGGGTGAGGGGCGATTAATCGAGGCGAGGGGGCTTGGGTGCCGGAGTGGCTGGTCCCCCTCGATACACAGCCCCTCTCCCGGCCCTTCGGGCCACCCTCTCCCGCAGGCGGGAGAGGGGGACAACTTATACTGCCCCTAAGTCAAATATGCTCTGGCAGCGGCGCAGCGCCCAGCTTTCAAAATCTTTACTGGACTCTTTCCCCGTATCTCGTAGAATGCAAAAAAACACTAAATAGCTAGCAGGATCAGGGGGAATCAGCATGTTCAACAAGCAGCAATATCTGGTATCGGCGTCCTTGGCATTGGCTGTAACGCTGGCGGGGTGTGGCGGCAGCACCACTCCCACCACGACCGGCGTCACCGTCGCGGCGGACTGGACCACCATCGGCACGCGCGCCGAGCCGAGCCAGCCGGGCACCTCGATCACCTCCAACAGCGGCGCCAAGTGGGCCGACTACAACCCGGCCGTGCTGTATCCGAAAACGGTGCAGGCGGCCGTCCAGTACATCACCATGCCGGACGGCACCAAGCTCGCCACTTATGTGACGCTGCCGGCCGATTCCAGCGGCAAGGCGGTGGCGGGCACCTTCCCCACCGTGCTGGTGGAGACTGCGTACAACGGCGTCTCGGGCGATGTGGTGCCCGCGCTCGGCGGCGCCGATGCGTACATCGTCGAACACGGCTACGCCACGGTGGTGGTGGATGTGCGCGGCACCGGCCAGTCCACCGGCTCCTGGGATGCCTTCGGCGCGGATGAGCAGGCCGACTATGCCCAGGTGGTGGACTGGGTGACGCAGCAGTCCTTCAGCAATGGCAGCATCGGCCTCTACGGCGTGTCCTACCTCGGCATCACCGCCATCATCACCGCGGCGCAGGACCACCCGGCGGTGAAGGCGGCATTCCCGATCGTGCCGATCGGCGACGGCTACCGCGACATCGTCTTCACCGGCGGCCAGATCAACCCCACCTTCATCCCGTTCTGGCTGGGCCTGGTTTCGGTGCTGAGCCTGACCGACCCGACCCTGCTGACCAATCCGCAGGTAGGCATCCCCGCCGTGCTCCAGCACCTCGAGAGCGCCCTGCTCAACTTTCAGGTGCCGCTGATCCTGAAAGCCTTCGCCGGCGATCCGAGTACGGCCTATGACGGCTCCTTCTGGGCGGTGCGCTCGCCGCTGGAGAACAACGCCAAGATCAAGGTGCCCACCTTCATCGTCGGCGGCCTGCACGACCTGTTCCAGCGCAGCGAGCCGCTGACTTACGAGAGCGTCAAGAACCAGGTGCCGGCCAAGCTGTTGATCGGGCCGTGGACGCATTTGCAAGCGGCCCTGGGCCAGGGCCTGCCGGTGGACAACGTGCCGGTGCTCGATCACATCGAATTGCAGTGGTTCGACCAGTACGTGAAAGGCATGGCGGTCGGCGCGGATCAGTTGCCGAACGTGACCCAGTACGTCAGCGGCTACGGCCACTACGTCACCGCCACCGACTGGCCCAATCCGCAGGTGCAGGCGCAGCAGCTCTACATGCACGGCGACAAGACTTTGTCCGCCACCGCGCCCGCTCCCGGCGAGTCGACCAACCCGGTGGCGCAGGATCCCATCAACGGCCTCTGCTCGATCAGCCTGTCGCAGTGGACCGCCGGCCTTGCCGGCTTCATTCCGCTGCCCTGCTTCAGCAACGACAACGCCGCCGAAATCAGCGACGTGAAGTTCCAGACCGCGCCGATGGCCGAGGACACGTATATCAACGGCCCGATTGAGGCCGACGTGTGGATCTCGACCACGGCCAGCGACGCCGGCCTGTCGGTGCGCGTGGATGATGTCGATGCCAGCGGCACCGCTGTGGCGCTGACCAACGGCATCCAGACCGCCTCGCTGCGCGCGGTGGACGCGACGCGCTCGCGCATGATGAACGGGCTGATGATCACGCCCTGGCATCCTTACACCCAGGCCTCGGTGCAGCCCGTTGCCAGCGGCACGGCGGTAATGGTCCCGGTGGAAATCTTCCCCACCAGCGCTATGATCGCCAAGGGCCACAGCCTGCGTGTTGCGGTGGGCGCCAGCGACCTGCCGCAAGGCGTGCCGCCGGTTCCGACACTGTTGCAGTCCCTGCTCGGCGTGCTGACTGTTTATAGCGACGCCACGCATCCTTCCAGCGTGGTCATCCCGGTGGTGCCGGCCTCGGCCTTGAACTGAGCACACCGACCAAACCAAGGATCAGATACACACGTCATTCCGGCGAAAGCCGGAATCCAGAGCAAGGCCAGCGCGTGCCTCGAATCTCTGGATACCGGCTTTCGCCGGTATGACGCGCTTTTGATTGCGCGGCTATTGCGACGGTAACACGACGCGGGCTGTTGTCGGCGGAGGCGCAAGGCGACTGTGCAACAATCGCTTGACCGGATTGGCCTGCGCCCGCCTTGGCGCAAGCCCGGTTCCTGGGGGAAACAACAATGATGGTCACACCGCTTTACGCCGGCCTGCTGGCGATCTGGTACTTCGTGCTCAGCATCCGGGTGATTCAACGCCGCGGCAGCGCCAAGATCAATCTCGGCGACGGCGGCGATCCGACCATGCTCCGGCTGATGCGCGCGCACGCGAATTTTGGCGAGTATGTGCCGCTGATCCTGCTGATGATGGCCATGCTGGAACTGAGCCACTTTTCCATCTACATCCTTCATGCCATCGGCGCCACCTTGCTTCTGGCGCGGCTGCTGCACGGCATCGCGTTGTCTTATACGAAGAAGTGGATGCCCGGGCGCTTCCTGGGGGCGCTGTTGACTCTGGTCCTGCTGCTGGTTGTGGCGGTGCTATGCGTGTATCAGGGAATAGAGGGGCATCTGGCCTGGTACGGCGCCCGCGTTTGAGGGGTGTGCTAGGTGGCGCCGCGTGGCCGTTATGACGCTGCGGGAATGGAAGCCGAATTCGAGCCGGGTTCGCGCCGGCGTGTCTTGCGCAATCTGTTGGGCATCCGCTCAGTGCGGGAGATGGAGCAGGCCGAGTCGGATGCCCTGCTGGCCGTGCAGGAAGGGATGATCGATCGGTTCACGCTGGATCATCGATTTACGGCAGGCGATATCTGCGAACTGCATCATCTCTGGCTTGGAGGCATCTATTCCTGGGCGGGCGAGTATCGCAGTGTGAACATTGCCAAAGATGATTTTTACTTTGCGGCTGCGATGCAGGTTCCGCGATTGACGCAGGAATTCGGGCGCAAGCAGCTTTCCAGCTATACACCTTGCAGGACCAGGGATTCCGAAGAACTCGCGTTGGCCCTGGCAGTGGTCCATGCGGAATTGGTTCTCATCCATCCACTTCGCGATGGCAACGGACGGTGTGCCCGGCAATTGTCCATGTTGATGGCGTTTCAGTCCGGACTTCCCCCTTTGGACTTTGGCGGCTTGAGCGGGAAGTCGAAGCGTTCCTATATCGAAGCGGTCCATGCAGCTCTCGGCTCCGACTACGAGCCGATGGGGCAGATCTTCAGCGGGATAATCAGGCGGACTTTGCGTTCCTACGGGAAACGCGGCCAGACGCCTTAGGTGCGGATTTTTGCCGATCCGGCGTGGCAAAGGGCTTGTGGATGCCCTCGATGGCGGACGAGGTCTTTGCGGAAATCCAGAGTGCGCGCTTCCGCGCCGCCGCATCGCGGAGATAAGGATTGGAAGCCGAAAGCTTTGCGCTCATGCCTTATTTTACTCTTTCGGATCATTCGAGCACGGCTATCGGCTCCCCGATACTTCATCCAGACCGCTTTTTGCTGGTCGTTACTTCTTTAGGGAAGCCTTGACGGCTGGCCCATAAGGCGCGCGGGGTTCCTGAACGCTATCCGGTTTGCGAGTCTGGATGCGCGAGCGCAGCCACGCGGCCAGTTCCTCAGCCGGGAGCTCGCCTTCGGCCAGTGCCAGGAACAGCGGAAACAGCTCGGCGTCTTCGGCATTCAGCTGGGCGCCGTTCAGTTCGATGAAGGTTTCGCAGCAAACCGCGGCGGTGCGCTTGTTGCCGTCCACAAACGGATGATTGCGGGCCAGTCCGAAGGCCAGGCTGGCGGCAAGGTCGGCGATATCCGGCAGGGGATCGCCGTTGGCATAAAGCTGCTGCGGCCGGGCGAGGGCGGATTCCAGCATATTGTCGTCGCGCACGCCGGAACTGCCCGCGTGTTCGGCGAGCTGGCGGTCGTGGATGGCCAGTACCAGCTCTCTCTTGAGCCAGATGATCATGACGGCGCCCGATCAGTTTTCGGAGAGCTTGCGCAGCAGGGTGCGGCGGCGGCGCATGACGCTTTCCGCCACATCCATCTGCTGCTCGAACTCGGGGTCGTAGGGCATCAGCTTGATGCCGTCCGGCAGCTCCGTGACGTAGAGTGTGTCGCCCTTGTCCAGGCGCAGGCGGGCGAGCAGCTCTTTCGGCAGGACGACGCCGGCCGAGTTGCCGACCGTGGTGATTTTGAGTTTCATGGCGGGCCTCCTGCGTCATTATAACGTATGTATATACGTCGTGTTGGTCTCCCGCCATCCTTGCCGAGCGCTCACCGGAAACAGACGACGCCCACCGAAAACCAGCGAGACTGCGCATGACGGATAAACCCTATTCCCCCGCCTCCGAGCGCAACCGCGAGCCGATTCTCGCTGTGCTGCGCCGGCATTTCGCCGACCGGCAGCGCGTGCTGGAAATTGGCAGCGGCACCGGCCAGCATGCGGTGCATTTCGCGGCCCGGCTGCCGCATCTGGCCTGGCAGGCTTCGGACCGCGCGGAGAATCTGGAAGGCATCCGCGCCTGGCTGGGCGAGGCCGGGCTTGCCAACACGCCGGCGCCGCTGCAACTGGATGTGACGCAGGACCACTGGCCGGCGCAGCAGTACGACGCGGTGTACAGCGCCAACACCCTGCACATCATGAGCTGGGCGGAAGTGGAGCGGCTGTTCGCGCGGCTGCCCGAGGTGCTGGCGGCGGACGCCAGGCTGGCGGTGTACGGGCCGTTCAACTACGGCGGGCGCTTCACCAGCGACAGCAATGCGGCCTTCGATGCCTCGCTGAAGGCGCAGCTGCCGCACCGCGGCATCCGCGATTTCGAAGCGGTGGACGCACTGGCGCGCGCCATCGGCCTGTCGTTGCTGGAGGACAATGCAATGCCGGCGAACAACCGCTGCCTGGTCTGGAAGCGGGGCTGAAGCCTGGATGCCGGCGGCGGGGGCGCTACGCCGGCTTCAGCACTCGCGTGAAGAACTCCGTCTGATCGCGCGAAGCATTCTCAAAGCCCTCGTCGACATAGATCTCGAAGTGTCCCAGCGGATAGCGCCGCACTTCCACCTTGTCGCCGCCGCGCCGCGCCCCATCCTCCATCGCGCTCGGCGGCACCACCAGATCGCCGGTCGCGATGCAGAACAGCGCCGGGCAGGGCAGCCGCGGCGTCATCCGCGCCGGACGATACGTCGCCAGCCCCAGCGCCCAGGTGCAGGTGATCTCGTTGCGCCACTCCGGCGGCGTGATGTTGAGATAGCCCGGCTTGGAATCCGGCGTGGTCAACGCCGCGTTTTCGCCGGGCAGGCCCACCACCGGAATTCGCACCCGGCCCAGGCCGAGCAGGCTGCCGGCACCATCGGCAAGGCCGAAGGCGGTGAGCTTGAGCACATGCCAAGGCCCGATCTCGCGCAGCAGGTGCAGCAGGGAAGCCACGCCATCCATCATCGCCCCCTGCGAGCTGATGGCCGCGACATGGCCGTCTTCCACCGCCGCGGCCACCGAGTGCGCGCCGGAAAAGGAACTGCCCCATAGCGCGATGCGGCTGCCGTCGACACCGGGCAAGCTGCGCGCATGGGCAATGGCCGCAGCCCAGTCCTGCAACTGCCGTTTCACGCTGACCCACTGCCGCGGCTCGCCATCGCTCTTGCCGAAATAACGGTAATCGAAACACAGCACATGCAGGCCGGCGGCGGCGAAGCGGCGCGCGAACGGCTCCAGCCCCGCGGCGCGGGTGCCGCCGAGGCCGTGGGCCATGACCACGCAGGGCAGGCCGGCGGCATTTTTCAGGGCCTGCTGTGCCGTCCCGGAGGCGGGCAGGAAATGCCCGGCGCGCAGGGTTACGCCATGGCTGGGAAATTCGACTTCCTCGACCGCGATGCTTTGTTCCGCAACCACCTGTCTTGCAGCGCTCATCCCTTTCTCCCGGTCGGCCTCTATCCCACACTTTACGCCGTCGACGATTTCACGGATGCGTCACTCAGAGCTTGTCCACCGATAAGCTCTTAGCCGGCCAGCCCCTGCAACAGCATGGCGCAGCCCAACAGCAGCAGGATCGCGCCCATCACCCGGTCGATCCAGTGGCCATGCGCCTGCAATCGCGCGCGCACCCGCGGATGGCCCAGGGTCCAGGCGACGAAGCAGAACCACAGCCCGGTGGCGAAAATCATCCAGGCGCCGAGGGCCAGCCGCAGCCGCACCGAGGCATCGGTGGTGATCACCGCCGAGCACAGGGCGACGAAGAACAGCATGGCCTTGACGTTGAGCGCATTGGTCAGGAAACCGATGCCGAAGTCGCGTGCCGCGGCGCGCGGCGCAGTGGCCTGCGGCGCCGGTCCGGTCGAGGCCCGGGCGCGCAGGGCGCCCCAGCCGATCCACAGCAGCAGTAAGGCGCCGACATAGCGCAGCCCGGTCAGCAGCGGCGGATAGTGATGAATGGCCCAGGCCAGGCCGAACATGGCGTAGGCGATATGCAGGCTGATGCCGGCGGCCACGCCCAGGGCGGTGCGCACGCCGGCGGCGCGGCCGTGGGCCAGGGTCTGCCGGGTGACGATGGCGAGGTCCGGGCCCGGACTCATCACCGCCAGGGCATGGGCCGCCGCGACCGCCGCGAATAGCGAGTAGGGATTCGTCAAGTTCGCGATCAGGCGCCGTATTGCCGTTTCAGGTAACGGATGATGTCATCCGATTCGTACATGGCTGCGCCGGTGTTGGCGTCGACCAGGTAGGGCACCTGCACCTTCCCGGTCAGTTCGAGCAGGCGCAGGCGGTTGCGCCCTTCGACCGGCAGATCGGGGAACAGCCTGCGCCGCAGCGACGGCGGTCCCATGTCTTCCCAGCGCGCCTTGGCGGTATTGCGCAGCAGGTAGGGCAGCTCCAGCTCGCACAGCAGTTCCCGCACCGGACGCGAGTAGGGGCTGGATTCGAAGCTGTACAGCTCCAGCGGCTGTGCCGGTGCCTTGGATGGGCGTGCGTTGTAGCCGCGGAAGCTGCGCAGATCGCTCCTGGCGCAGCTGGCGAGGAAGGCGCCGCCGATGGCTGCACCGCGGCGCAGGCCGGTGGCGGCGTGCAGGCGGCCGCCATAGGTCTGGCTCAGGTAATTGATGATGTCCGCCGACTCAAACATCTCCCGGCCGGTATTGGCATCGACCAGATAGGGAAACTGCTGCTTGCCGCCCCGGGCCTGTACTTCGGGCCGGAAACGGCCGCCGCCGCGTGGGCAGGGCAGGATCAGCGCATCCAGGTCCAGCTCGGTCAGCGCCTCGCGCACCAGCCGGCAGTAAGGGCTGGCCTCGTATTCGTAGAGCCGCAGCGGCTGTTCCGGCTGGCGGGTGTGCGGGCGGAAAGCGGCGGTGCCGCGCCAGCCGCGCAGGCTGCTGGCCAGCAGGGAGGCGCTGAGTACAAGGGGATTGGGCACGAAGCACGGCTCGGCAGCGGGCGGAAGCCTATTATGGCCTGTGGCAGCGTCCCTCCGGATGCAAGCCGGTGATTTCAGGATGATAATTGCCGGGGGCTGCCGCTTTGCCGGGTGGGCCGTCCGCTGGTTCAAACCTTACGCGGCGCTGGCGTATCTGAATAGCAAATGACCACGGCAACCTTATGTTCTACCCTGGAGGCCGGCTTGACTGCCGCGGCGACGCGCATGGTTGACGGAAGCCCGGTAGCGGAATCCGAGGACCTGACGCTGGTGCGGCAAGCCGCCGCCGGGGATTCGCGCGCGTTCGAGCAGCTTTACCGCACGCATGTGGACCGCATTTACGGCCTGTGCTGCCGCCTGTGCCATGGCGATACCGCGCGCGCCGAGCAGTCCACCCAGGATGCCTTCGTGCGCGCCTGGGAAAAGCTCGGCAGCTTCCGCGGCGAGAGCCGTTTCGGCACCTGGTTGCACCGCCTGACGGTGAACGTGGTGCTGGGCGAGCATCGCCTGCTCAAGCGCTGGGTGACGTTCGAGGATGGTGTCGGCACGGAAGATGAATCCTCCACCGATGCGGTGATTCCATCGCAGCACGAGGATGCCGGTTTGAAAATGGACCTGGAGCGCGCGATGTCCCGCTTGCCGAAAGGCGCGCGCACGGTATTGGTGCTGCATGATATCGAGGGCTATCAACATGAGGAGATCGCCTCACTGACCGGCATCGCTGTCGGTACCTCGAAAGCGCAGCTGCATCGCGCCCGGCGCCTGATGAGAGGATGGTTGCAATGAACGAGTTTGAGAAACAGCAGATGCGCGATTCGAACGGTGGCGACGAAGAGCCGCCGATTCCCGGCCTCGGCGGCCTGAAGCGCGAAAATGCGCCGCAGCGCGACCTGTGGCCCGGCATCGATTCACGCATCAGCGCACAGCGCATCCGCAGGCAGCGCAAGCCCTGGCTGGCCGCGGTCGGCATCGCCGCCTCGCTGGTGCTGGTGCTCACCGCTTCGATCGGCTTGCAGGGCCTGCATGGCAATCGCCAGCCGCCGCTGCATTCCCCGCCCATGCTGCCGGTGGTTGCCGCGGCCAGCGACAACTCGCTGCTGCCCGCCACCAACCGCATGCATCCGGAAACGCGGGCCCTGGTCAAGGCCAACCTGAAAATCGTGGATAGCGCCGAGAACCAGATCAAGCGGGCCATCGCCGCCGATCCCGATGGCCAATACCTGAAGAGCCTGCTGAGCACCACACAGCAGCAGAAAGAACAGTTGCATGTGGTATTGGCGGACGCGCGATGAGCTTGCGGCAGACCAACGCGCGGCAGCCATCGAAGCTCCTGTTTTCAGGTCTGTCTTCGGGCCTGATGGCAGCGCTGCTCGCCTGCGCCAGCCTGATGCCGGCCCATGCCGCGGACGGCGATGTGCCGGACTGGCAGCAGATTGACGAACGCGCCAGGCAGGCGGCGATGCAGGCGCGGCAGGATAGCGAGAATCTCAGGCAGATCGAGGCTCTCGATCGCCAGGCCGAACTGGAGCAGCTTCAGGCCCTGAAGGACGACCATTCTTCGCGGATCGAACGGCAGCAGGCGCAGATGCTGGCTCTCAACAGCCTGCCGACGGCCGCGCTGTCTGCCGATCTGTTGCCGCACCGGCTGCGCCATGAAAGCGCAGATTCGAGCGAGGGCTCCGGCGGCGGCAACGACAACCAGGTCAACGAGCGTCGTCCGCTCAATGTCGATGGCCACGTTTACGTCAACGACTTCTCCGGCACCGTGGTGGTCAACGCCTGGAACAGGAACGAGGTGCTGATCACCGGCGAGCTCGGCTCCGGTGTCGATCACCTCGAAGTGACCGGCGATGCCTCCGATCTGCGGGTAGCGGTGAAGCCGACCAAGCATTCGCACAATGCCGGCGAAAGCGATCTGCGCCTGATGGTGCCGTCCGGCGCCGGCGTCGAGCTGGAAACGGTCAGTGCCGACGTTTCGGTGCAGGGCACGCGCGGCCCGGTGAAGATCACCACCGTCAGCGGCGATGTCGGCATCGACGTGCAGTCGCAGCAAGTGGCGGTGCAGACCGTCAGCGGCGACATGATCCTGCGCGCGCCTTCCATCATCACCCAGACCAACACCGTCAGCGGCGACATCCATCTGAGCGGCCTGCAGGGCAAGCTCCGGGTCGAAACCGTTTCCGGCAATCTCTCGGTCAAGGGCAGCCGCTTCTCCGAGCTCAAGCTCAAGTCCGTCTCCGGCGATATGGGTCTCGATGCCAGCTTCTCGCCGCAGGCGGTGGTGACGGGCGAGACCCTGTCCGGCAACATCACCCTGCACATGCCGGCCGATGTATCCGGCACGGCGACCATCAAGAGCTTCAGCGGCGAAGCGCAGTGCGATCTGCCGCAGAGCGCTTCCGTTTCCAGTTCGAGGAACAGCAGCAAGAAGCGCGAGTTCGTGTTCGGCGACGGCAAGGGTGTGAGCCTGGAGTTGTCGACCTTCAGCGGCGATGTGCGCATCGACCGGCTGAGCGGATCGGTGGTGCCGCCGGAGCCCCCTGCGCCTCCCGCTCCGCCTGCACCCCCGGCTCCGCCAGCACCTCCTCGGGGTTAGCTGGCTGCTTGATCCCCCCTCTCTTCAATCATGGGGCGAGAGGGCGGAACCTTCCCCAAAGCTGTTGTAGTCGGGGAGCAGGAGCCGCCGCCTCGACAGAGCACGCGCGCTGTTTCCGCAGGCGGATGATGGGGCTGCGGATCGGACCGATCAGTACCGGATGCCGCGCGAAAGCCCCGCCATTCAGCCAGGATTCATAGAAGAGAAGCCAGTATCTGCCAAGGTCGTCCCCGTATTGCCGGGAATGAGGAGCAGCCATGGCGCAGGTTCGTCCCGCTCTCAGGCGGGTCACAGCTGTTTGGGCCGCATGCTTGTTGTTCATCGCGGCTTGTTCGCAGAATGCCGGCGCACGCGCCGCTGCAATTCCTCCTTCCCCTGACTTTACGGCGCCGATCTACTCGGAGGAAGTGCCCGTTTCATCGGGGCTTCCCTATGTCGCCGCAACCGATGCAGAGGAAAGCTTTACCGCTCCCAACGGAAAAACCGTCCAGGTCCTGGTGAAAGGCCCTGCCGGCGTCGGGCCGAACACGCCATGTCCGGGCTCCAACTGCTTCGTGATGCGGCCAATCAATCCGGGCGAGACCCCTGATACCTATTTTCCCGAGGCTGTACAGGCTGCAATAGCGGCCAACGCCCACAAGCTGGTGATTCCGCAGGCCAGCTATGACTTCAAGGGCCCGACGGTGCAGGCCGACTCCAGCGATCCCTCTACCTGCAATGAGGGCCATTACTCCAACTGCACCCAGCACTGGACCATCGGCAGCTATCCCAGCAATCCGATCATCGTTCCCGACAGCATCGCGGACCTGGATATCGACCTGAGCGGCTCGGTGCTGAATTTCACGGCGCCGACCACTGGCATCTGGATTCTCAACGCGCAAAGGATACGCCTGGAGAATTTCACCATCGACTGGCCGAACTTGCGCATCGCCTCACTGGGCACCATCGTGCCGGACCCGAAAAACTCCGGTCATATGGCTCTGGTGATCGATGATGCGTATCCGGTGGCGGACCAGTTCACCGGCGGTGCCGTGCAGATCCAGGCGGTGGACGTCTGGGACAGTGGGGCGGGCTCCGCCAACCCGCAGGGCGATTTCGATCTGAGCGCCGGAAATTTCAACGAAACCTATTTCATCTACGACAACGCGCCGCAGCCGACCTATGTCGGGAAAACATCCGCCGGCGCTCAAACCTATACCTGCAAATCCTGCAATTTCGTCAACAGCCCCACGGATTCCTCCTGCAGCATGTTTCTGGGCTGCGCCAATTTCGACCTGTTCCCGGCCGGCACCCGCGTGCTGGTGCGACACTACACTTATAACGGCTTTGCCATCCTGGTGAATTGGGCCGACGATATCGATATCGAGAACGCCAGGGTGCTGACCGGGCCGGGTATTGGCATCAGCGTGGGCACCATCGGCGGCTTTCGCGGCTTCCGCTTCGCCAATTCAAGCGTATCGCGCGCCAGTGGACGCCTGATATCGACCGCTTCGGACGCGGTCGATATCGGCAATTTCAGAGGCGACGTCATGATCGAAAATAACGAGATCGCCTTTCAAGGCGACGACGGCGTGAACATCAACTCCTCGTTTCAGGCGATCGCCAGCACCGCGCACGATGCGATCGGCGTCACCGGCGGCTGCGAGCCGGACACACTGGACTTTCCGTTTCCGGGCGATGCCCTGGCTTTTTTCGATCCCAACCTCAATTACCTGGGCACGGCTACCGTGGGTACGGTGAGCGGTTCCATCTGCAACGCCCCGATGGCGCTGCAAGTGGCTTTCGATTGCGCCGGTTCGGCGGCGTGCGAGAGCATGCTTGCCGCACTCAGTCCCGCCGACAGTTTCATCGACCTGACGCAGCAGGCCACGGCGCGCTACATCGTGCGCAACAACAACTTTCATGAGAATCGCGGGCACGGCAACGTGATCAACGCGCCCTATGGACTAATCAGCGGCAACACTTACGACCGCAACTCTTCCGGGGGCATGTCCCTGAATGCGGGGAGCGAAGGCGGCCCGGGCGCCAGCAATCTCATTTTTTCGGATAACAGCATCGCCTGGACCGGACTGGACGCGCGGATTTCCGGAGCCATCGCCCTGCAGGCCATTCCGGCACAGGGGATTGCGCCGGCGTCGGTGTTCCAGAAGATTGTTGTCGCCAACAACAGCATCAGCAATACGCAAGGCCCCGCCATTCTCACCGATTCGGCGAACTACGTGGAGCTGGCGGGAAATGTTCTGTCGAACACCGATCTGGTCACCAACGATCCCGCCATAACGCTGCCCTTTTACGGCAACTACGGCTCCGCTTCGGCCAAGGATTCCATCGTGATCTATGACGCCAGTCAGGTGCAGATCTGCGCAACGCAGACCAGCGGCTCGACCAGCGGGCCGGTGGGCATCGACGGCCCCAGTACCAGCGGCGTCAGCCCGACCTCATCCTGCCCCTAGCAGAGCCATGATCAGTGCCGGAAGTGGCGAATGCCGGTGAACACCATCGCCATGTCGTTTTCATCGGCGGCGGCAATGACTTCGCCGTCGCGCATCGACCCACCGGGCTGAATCACGGCGCGAATGCCGGCGGCGGCGGCGGCATCGATACCGTCGCGGAACGGGAAGAAGGCATCGCTGGCCATCACCGAGCCGGCCACCGTCAGCTTCTCGTCGGCCGCCTTGATGCCGGCGATTCGGGCCGAATAGACCCGGCTCATCTGGCCGGCGCCGACGCCGATGGTCTGGCGGTTGCGGGCGTAGACGATGGCATTGGATTTGACGAACTTCGCCACTTTCCAGGCGAACACCAGGTCGTGCAGTTCGGCTTCGGTCGGCGCGCGTTTGGTGACGACCTTCAGTTCTTCGACCTTGATGCGGTGATCGTCGCGATCCTGCACCAGCAGGCCGCCGCCGACGCGCTTGTAGTCCAGCGCCGCCGCCGGATCGTCCGGCCAGGGGCCGGTTTCGAGCAGGCGCACGTTCTGCTTGGCGGCGATCACTTTCTTTGCGGCTTCGGATACCAGCGGCGCGATGATCACTTCGACGAACTGGCGCTCGACGATGGTCTGTGCGGTGGCGGCGTCCAGCTCGCGGTTGAAGGCGATGATGCCGCCGAAGGCCGAGGTCGGATCGGTCTGGTAGGCGAGGTCATAGGCCTTGGCGATGCCGTCCAGGCTCACCGCCACGCCGCAGGGGTTGGCGTGCTTGACGATGACGCAGGCCGGCTTGACGAAGGACTTGACGCACTCCAGAGCGGCGTCGGCGTCGGCCAGGTTGTTGTAGGACAGTTCCTTGCCCTGCAACTGCTGCGCGGCGCCGATGCTGCCCAGCGGCGCATGGCGTTCGGTATAGAAGGCGGCGCGCTGGTGCGGGTTTTCGCCGTAGCGCATCACCTGTTTCTTGTCGAACTGCAGGCCCAGCACGCCGGGGAAGAATTCGCGTGCACCGTCGGCTTCGAGGCTCGACAGGTAGGCGGCCACCGCGGCGTCGTAGCGCGAGGTGTGGGCAAAGGCCTTGGTCGCCAGCTTGCGCCGCAGCGCGTCGTCGAGGCCGCCGCCATCCAGCGCGGCCAGCACCATGCCGTAATCGGCCGGATCGACCACGATGGCGACATGGGCGTGATTCTTGGCGGAAGCGCGCACCATCGCCGGACCGCCGATGTCGATGTTCTCGATCGCCTCGGCGATGCCGACGCCAGGCCGGGCCACGGTCTGCTCGAAGGGGTAGAGATTGACCACGATCAGGTCGATCGCGGTGATGCCGTGCTCGGCCATCACCGCTTCATCGGTGCCGCGGCGGGCGAGGATGCCGCCGTGGATCTTCGGATGCAGGGTCTTGACGCGGCCGTCCATGATCTCCGGAAAGCCGGTGACGTCGGACACTTCCAGTGCCGCGATGCCGGCGGCGCGCAGCGACTTGTAAGTGCCGCCGGTGGAGATCAGCTCGATGCCATGCGCCACCAGCTGCGCGGCAAACTCGATCAGGCCGTGCTTGTCGGAAACGGAGAGCAGCGCCCGGCGCGGCTTGAGCGCATTCATCGGGCGAAGGCGTCGGATGACCGGTCGGAGCGGGCGGCGATCTTGTACTGGCTCAACTTCTTGCGCAGTGTGGCGCGGTTGAGGCCGAGCAGGTCCGCGGCCCGCGACTGGTTGCCGTCGCAGTAGCGCAGCGTGGCGCGCAGCAGCGGCGGCTCCACCTGGCCGAGGATCGTTTCATACAGATCCTTGGGCGCATGGCCGTTGAGCGTGCTGAAGTATTCGTCGAGGCAGTCGGCCACCGAGTGGCAGAGTGCTTTGTTGTCGTCAGGCTTGGACATACAAGAGAGTGATGCTGCCCTGTTTGTCATGGTTGTTATTAATGAGGCCATGCAACATTTGCTTGCCGGTCCCCTTCAGGTGGATTGCATGCGGCGTTCGCCGCTGCCGTCCCATTGGTTCGACACGCCGTCTCCATGACCACAACGTCATAGGATCAGGTCAATTTACCGATTGAATGAAACCGCTTGATCGTCCGGCTCTGCCTCCGTCCTTGGACACTTTTTGGCCAGATCGAAAAACGGGGAGGCGATAATACTCAAGGAGTGGCGGCAGCGAAAGCACCGTTCGTCACGTTACAGTCATCAAATCACGAACCCGTCACACGGCGGCTACCGCTGATGCGCGCCCAGTCCTCCTGCCGGCCATCCTCGTCGAAATCGAACCAGGGCGCATAAGCGCCCCGCACCTCGTCCGCCTGCGATTGCAGCACGCCGGCGAGGACGATGTTGCCGCCGGCGCGGACCCGTTGTGCCAGCATCGGCGCCAGCTGCATCAGCGGCTTCGCCAGAATATTCGCCAACACGATGTCCACAGGTTCATCCACAGCTTGTTCAGTGAATTGTTCAACGCTCGCGCAGCGCAAACGGCCATCCACATCATTGAGTTGGGCGTTGCCCAGCGTCGCGATCAGCGCCTGCGGATCGATGTCCACCGCATCGGCATGGTGCGCGCCCCGTTTCAGCGCAGCGATGGCCAGGATGCCGGAGCCGCAGCCATAATCCAGCACCCGCTTGCCGGCCACATCGTGCAGCGCCAGCCATTGCAGGCACATCGCGGTGCTGGGATGCGTGCCGGTGCCGAAGGCCAGGCCCGGATCGAGCTGCACCACCGTGGCCTGCGCTTCCTCGATACGATGGCCGCTGGGGCAGATCCATAAGCCGGGGGCATCGGCCGTGCCGAAGCGCATCGGCTTGGCATGCTGCAGCCAGGCGTTGATCCAGTCCTTGTCCTCCACCGTGCGCTGCTCGAACACCAGTTCGGCGCCGTCGGGCAACAGCTCGCGCAACACGCCGCGCACCTGCTCCAGATCGACTTCGGGATGAAACAGCCCGCGGGTGACAGTGTGCTGCCACAGCGGCGTGGCGCCCGGTGCCGGTTCCAGCACCGGCTCGTCGCCGGCGTCGGTCATGGTGACCGAGACGGCGCCTTGTCCCAGCAGCGCTTCCTCGGCGAAATCGGGATAGCGGCTGCTGACGAGCAGTTCAGTCCAGCTCATTGGGGCAAATCCTCAAAGCAACAGCGATCTCGCGCAAAGACACAGAGACGCAAAAAAGCAATTTAAAAGCCCTTCTGCGTCTTTGCGCGAAAAAGCCTTCGCCATTCGCCTACTGCTCGGCCGCCCACTCCGGTATCCGCTCACCCAGATAATGGATGTGGTGCTCGCCGCGCACGAATACCTCGTCTTCGAGGATTTTGCGCTGCAGCGGGATATTGGTGTGGATGCCTTCCACGATCATCTCGGCCAGCGCGGTGCGCATGCGGGCGATGGCCGATTCGCGGGTAGGGCCGTAGGCGATCAGCTTGCCGATCATCGAATCGTAATTGGGCGGCACGCGATAGCCGGCGTAGACGTGCGAGTCGACGCGGATGCCCGGCCCGCCGGGGGCGTGATACTTCTTCACCTCGCCCGGCGAGGGGATGAACTTGAACGGGTCCTCGGCATTGATGCGGCACTCGATGGCATGGCCGCGCAACTGGATGTCTTCCTGCCGGAACGGCAGCGGCTCGCCCGAGGCCACCATGATCTGCTGGCGGATCAGGTCGATGCCGGTGACCATCTCGGTCACCGGATGCTCCACCTGGATGCGCGTGTTCATCTCGATGAAGTAGAAGCGGCCGTTGTCGTAGAGGAACTCCATGGTGCCGGCGCCGCGGTAGCCGATGCGCTTGCAGGCATCGGTGCACAGCTTGCCGATCTCCTCGCGCTGCGCCTGCGTGATGTGCGGCGCCAGCGCTTCCTCCACCACCTTCTGGTTGCGGCGCTGCATCGAGCAGTCGCGCTCGCCCAGGTAGACGGCGTTGCCGTGCTCGTCGGCCAGCACCTGGATCTCGATGTGGCGCGGCACCTCGAGATACTTTTCCAGGAATACCGAGCCATCCTTGAAGGCCTGCAGCGCTTCGTTGCGCGCCAGGCCGATCGACATGATCAGGTCCTCTTCCTTGCGCACCACGTGCATGCCGCGGCCGCCGCCGCCGGCGGCGGCCTTGATCAGCACCGGATAGCCGACCTTGGCCGCCGTCTCGCGGCACTTGGCCTCGTCGTCCGGCAGGATACCGTCGGAGCCCGGCACGCAGGGCACGCCGGCGGCGATCATCTCGGCCTTGGCGGTGGTCTTGCCGCCCATCAGGCGGATCGTTTCCGAGCGCGGGCCGATGAAGACGAAGCCGCTCTTCTCCACGCTCTCGGCGAAGTCGGCGTTCTCCGACATGAAGCCGTAGCCGGGATGGATCGCATCCGCCTCGGTGACTTCGGCGGCGCTGATGATCGCCGCCATGTTGAGGTAGCTGCCGGTGGCCGGCGCCGGACCGATGCAGACGGTCTCGTCGGCCAGGCGCACGTGCTTGAGGTCGCGGTCGGCGGTGGAATGTACCGCTACCGTCTTGATGCCCAGCTCGCGGCAGCAGCGCAGGATGCGCAGCGCAATCTCGCCGCGGTTGGCGATCAGTATTTTCTGGAACATGGTTTAACGCTACGCCGGGTCGATAGCAAATAGGGGCTGATCGAATTCGACCGGCTTCTCGTTGTCGGCCAGCACCTCGACCACCACGCCGGCGCGATCGGTCTCGATCTGGTTGAGCATCTTCATCGCCTCGATGATGCACAGGGTCTGGCCGGCCTTGACCGTCTGGCCCACTTCGACAAAGGACTTGGCGCCGGGCGAGGGCGAACGGTAGAAGGTGCCGACCATCGGCGACTTGATGATGTAGCGGTTGTCCGCGGCCTTGGGGGCCGGCGCCGCGGGGGCGGCCGCCGCCGGTGCAGGCGCGGCAGCGGCGGGCGCGGGCGCCGCCAGCTGCTGCGGAGGCGGGGCGTAATACTGGGCCGGCAGTGCCGCGCCGGTCGGCTGGCGGCTGATGCGCACCGATTCCTCGCCTTCCTTGACCTCCAGTTCGGAGATGCCGGATTCCTCGACGAGTTCGATGAGGGTCTTGATCTTGCGCAGGTCCATGGCCTTGCTGTCTCCCTGTATTGCTTTGCGTCAGTCTGGTGGTAGAGGGTTCAGATCCGCTGCAGCCGCTGGTGTGCGGCTTGCAGTGCCAGGCGATAACCCAGCGGGCCCAGCCCGAGGATCACGCCGGAGGCGATATCTGAAAAATACGAATGATGGCGGAATGTCTCGCGTGCGTGGACGTTCGACAGGTGAATCTCGATGAACGGAATCTCCACCCCCAGCAGGGCATCGCGCAGGGCGATACTGGTATGGGTGTAGGCCCCGGGATTGAACAGGATGAAGGCCACGCCGTCCTTGTGGGCCTGGTGAATGCGCTCGATCAGCAGGCCTTCCTGGTTGTTCTGGAAGCAGGCCAGCTCATGGCCCAGCCGCTGCGCCTCGGCGCCCAGTTCAGTCTCGATCTGGGCCAGGGTATGGCTGCCGTACACCGCCGGCTCGCGGCTGCCGAGCAGGTTCAGGTTGGGGCCATTCAGCAGCAGCAATCGGCTCACACAAGGCGCTCATCAAGGTGTCGCCGCATTGTGCATCAATCGTCGGCTGGAAACAACACAGCGGCGAAGTTAGATGATTTTCACCGCATGATGACAGCGGTTAAGCGCAGATTCCGTTTACTGTGCAGGGCCTGGCGGGAGGTGCTGCTCGATCAGCTTGGTCAGCTGCGCCGGCGTGAATTCGCCCAGCTGGCGATCCAGGATCAACCCGTCCGGGCTGACCAGGATGGAGAACGGCAGGCCACCGGGACCGTTGCCGAGCTTCTCCATGATATCGATCATCGAGTCCGGTGTACCTGTCAGTACCGGGTAGTTGATGCCGAGCGGGCCCAGCATGCTGCGCACCGCATCCGGATCATCCACCGCCGGGCCTATGATCTGCAAGCCGCGTGCCGCATATTGTTTCTGCAGCTTCACCAGTTGCGGAATCTCGTGCAGGCAGGGGGTGCACCAGGTGGCCCAGAAATTCACCAGCAGCAGCTTGCCGCGCCATTCCTCGAAGCCGTGCGGCTTGCCGTCCAGCCCGCTCAGCTGCAGGCCGGTGGGCAGCGGCTCGCTGGCCACGGCGCCCTCGTGGGCATAGCGGTAGAAACCGTAGCCGGCGGCGGCCGCGATGACGCAGGCGACGATGATCAGAATGATGGAACGCATCGTGTTCTCGAAATTATCAATTCAATTAATGCGACAGATCGATCACGTCGATCTGCCTGGTCTGCGGCGGGTAACACACCCCGGCTTCGGCACAGCCCTGGTAGCTCACCTGCAGCCGCTGCGGCGCCGCCGAGCCGCTGGGCCAGTGCAGATCGGCCTGCAGGCTGCCGTGGTAGATCTCGGCGCTGCCCTGTTCGTCCTGCACCATCTCGCCTTTGGGCAGCTGCGGCGCGTCCAGCCGCGCGCCCGCGGGTGCCAGTGCCTGGACCTTGATCCGCTTGCGGTACAGATAGTAACCCGGGGCGATGTCCCAGCTCAGCTTGAGTACCTTGCCGTCGCGCTCGGCCGCGATCAGGCGGAAGGCCTCATCGGCCTTCAGCAGGTCGCGGCTGGCGCCGTTCCTGGCGCCGTCTTTCTGCGGCCAAAAGCCGTCCGCCGCCGCCATGCCGGAGAGCAGGGCAGCGCCGATCGCCAAAGAGAGCGCGGCGGTTTTCATGCCGTCGAATCGTGGACCCATTGCAGGTAGGCGGGCAGTCCGCACGCCAGATGGACCGCAACGATTTCCGGAAGTTCGTAAGGATTGCGCCGGCGCACTTCCGCTTCCAGCGCGGCATAACGGGCCTGGCTGGTCTTGGCGATGAGCAGAGTCTCCTCGGCGCGTTCCACCGCCCCCTGCCAGCGGTATACCGAGCGTGCCGCCGGCAGCAGGTTGACGCAGGCCGCCAGCCGCAGCTCCACCAGGGCGCCGGCCAGGGCATCGGCGGCGTCGGCGGGGCAGGTCATGAAGACCAGCAGCGTATCTTGCGGGGATGGGGGAGGGGATGGAGGCATGGAATAGGCGGAAAGCCGGGCAGGGGAGTCTAATTCGGCCTCGCCGTCCTTTCTACTGTGCGCTGCGGCATGGCGCGCCGTGGCGCGCCTCGCTACAGTCAGGTCAATGACCACCGTTGCCGCCAGCCCCGACACCGCCAGCCAGGTCCACGCCCTGCCGCCCTCGCGGGTGATCGGCTTCGCCGTGGCGCTGTCCCTGGCCACCCTGGTGCTGTGCCTGGAGCTGGCCTGCGCCCGGCCGCATCCCGGCATCGACCTGCGCAGCATCGGGGCAGGGCAGTCGCCCATACTGTATGCCTCGACGGCGCAGCCCGCGCCGTTCGAGCCGGGCACCGTCATAAGCGCCATCTCCAGCGTTGGCAGTGCGCCTTTCGCGCTGCGCGGCGACGACCTGTCGGAGGAGCCGGATGCGGTATTTGCCGGCTACCCGGAATTCGATGCGTTCATGCAGCGGCAGCAGCGCATCGCCGAGATCCAGCACGCGCCCGAAATCGAGCTGCAGGCCGCCGACGGCCGCGTGGCGCGGCTGCGGCCGGTGGCGCATCGCCCGCTGTCCGATCTGCCCTTCATCTTCTGGCTGCAGGTGGTTTGCGCCATCGGCAGCTGGCTCACCGGCGCCGCCATCTTCGCCTTCCGGCCGCAGCTGCCGGCCGCGAAATACAGCGCCGTCAGCGGCCTGGGCGCACTGATCATGGTCGCCAGCGCGGCGGTCTACAGTTCACGCGAGCTGGCGTTGCCCGGTGAATTGTTTCGCTACCTGTCCGGCGCCAACCATTTCGGCGCCCTGCTCACCGGCAGCGCCATGTTCGCCGTGCTGTGGCACTACCCGCAGGCGCTGGGCCGCGCCAGGCCGGGTTTGCCCCTGATTCTGTTTTACATGCTGATCTGGCTGGCCGATTTCCTGCAGTGGCTGCCGTTCGGCAACCTGTTGCAACAGGCCATGATCCTGGTCGGCTACATCGCCAGCCTGATCCTGGCCGCGCTGCAGTGGCGCGCCGCGCGCGGCGATCCGCTGCGCCGCGCCGCTCTGCAATGGTTCATCCTGTCCTGGTTCGTCGGCAGCGGCGCCATGGTGGCGCTGGTATCGGTGCCTGCCATGGCCGGGCTGGACAGCGGCAGCCTGCAGGCCTACGCCTTCGGCTTCCTGTTGCTGATATCGGTGGGCCTGGCGCTGGGCATCTCGCGTTACCGCCTGTTCGACCTGGAAACCTGGTGGTTCCGCGCCGTGATGCTGGTGGTCGGCGGCTTCTCGGTGATCGTGCTCGACGTGCTGTTCGCCGCGACCCTGCACTTCGAGGCGCCGGCGGCGCTCGCCGCCTCCCTGATTCTCGCCGGCTGGATGTATTTCCCGGCGCGGCAGTGGCTGATGTCGCGCTTCCTCACCGGGGCGCGGCGCCTGCGCGTCGACGACGTGCCGACGCTGCTGCGCGATGTGCTGGCGCCGAACGCCTATGCGGTCAACGAATTGCTGCCCGAGGCGATGCGCCAGCTGTTCAATCCGCTGTCCCTGCATCCCCTGGCCGTGGCCCCGGCCGAGGTCTCCATTGCCGACGAGGGGCTGGCCCTGCGCGTTCCCGGTATCGGCGCCGAGCCGGCCTGGGAGGCGCGCTTTCCCGGCGACGGCCAGCGCCTGTTCACGCGCCGCGACGCCGAGGTGGCCTCGGCGGTGCGCGCGGTGCTGGACCGGGTCGCCGCCTACCAGGTCGCGGTGGAGCGCGGCATCGAGCAGGAGCGCGCGCGGGTGGCGCAGGATCTGCACGATGACATCGGCGCGCGCCTGCTGACCCTGCTGCACCGTTCCGACGGCGAGGCGGCGCAGGCGATCCGCGAAGTACTGGCCAGTCTGCGGCTGACCGTCTACGGGCTGGGCGCGCGGCCGCAATCGATCGGCAACTGCCTGGCCAATTGGCGGGCCGAGGCGGGCGAGCGCTGCGAAGCCCTCGGCGTGCGGCTGGACTGGACCGAGCGCGCGCTCCTGGCCACCGCGCTGCTGGATGCGCCGCAGCAGCTCAATCTGGCGCGGGTGCTGCGCGAGGCGCTGAGCAACGCCTTGCGCCATGCCCGGCCGAGCTGCATCGGCATCGATGTCGCCATTGTCGAACAGGCGCTCGAAATCACCCTGGTCAACGATGGCGCGACCCTGCCGCCGGAGCAGTGGCGCAGCGGCCTGGGGCTGCGCGGCATGGACCAGCGCATGCAGCGGCTCGGCGGCAGCCTTACACTGCATGGCGACAGCAGCACCACGCGGGTTGCGATCCGCCTGCCGCTGCATGCTTAGCATCGCTTAACACTCCTGGGCCCCCACCAGGCCCCGACATGGAATTATTCCACCCCTTTTCAGGGGGTGACTAAAATCAAGGATGAGGAAGAAACTGTGACGCAACGCAGACAATTTCTGGGAGTGGCGGAGATGCGGCACGGCTTGGTGGTGGAGGACCTCGCCGCATCGGCGCAGTGGCTTGCGCGGGTGCTGGCGGAGGCCTTTCCCGGCATCCAGGCGGTGACCGCGGAAACCTTGCAGGAAGCCCGTGCCGCGGCGTTGAAGACCGAGCCGGACATCGCCCTGGTCGATCTGGACCTGCCGGACGGCTCCGGCGTGGACCTGATCCGCGAATTCACCCGCGCCTATCCGGCCTGCCGCTGCATCGTCGCCACCATCTACGCCGACGACCGCCACCTGTTTCCGGCCCTGCGTGCCGGCGCCCAGGGCTATCTGCTCAAGGACCAGCCGATCGAGCGGGTGGTGGCGGCCCTGCAGGCCATCGGCGGCGGCGAGCCGCCGCTGTCTCCGGCCATCGCCCAGCGCCTGCTGCGAGTGTTCAGCGACGAACTGACCCAGAACACCTCGGAAGAGGCCCGCCTGACCGCGCGCGAGCGTGAAACCCTGGTGCTGATCGCCAAGGGCTTCCGCCTGCCGGATGTGGCGCAGCAGCTGGGCGTGACCCGGCATACCGCCGCCGGCTTCATCAAGGCCATCTACCGCAAGCTGAATATCTCCAGCCGGGCGGAAGCGGCGCTGGAAGCGGCGCGGATGGGGCTGGTTCGCACCGATCTGTAATAACGGCAAAAGCATTTCTCGCGCAAAGCCGCAAAGACGCAGAAAAGCCTTTTTGTGATTTTTTGCTTTTCTTGCGGCTTTGCGCGAGAAGCTTTTTGAGTCTTTATCGGCCCCGCGCTCGCTCGCCGCGCCGGCATGCGAAAATAGGCCCATACCCCCTATACCCGCATGCAAATGCCCACTCCCCAAACGACTTTCCTGTTCGCCGAGCCCCTGCCGGCGCGTTCGCCGCTGCGTGCGGCGATCACCGAGCTGTACTTGGCCGACGAAACCGCCGTGGTCAACCGCCTGCTGGCGATCGCCGAGCTGCCATCCGAGCTGAACGGCCAGATCATCCAGCAGGCCTCCGACTGGGTGCGGCGGGTGCGGCTGCTGAAGGAATCGCAGAGCGCGCTCGACGCCTTCATGCGCGAGTACGACCTGTCGTCCGAGGAAGGCGTGCTGCTGATGTGCCTGGCCGAAGCCCTGCTGCGCATCCCCGATGACGAGACCGCGGAGAAGCTGATCGCCGACAAGCTGTCCGAGGCCGACTGGGACAAGCACCTGGGCGCCAGCGACTCGCTGTTCGTCAATGCCTCCACCTGGGGCCTGATGCTGACCGGCCGCATCGTGCGCCTGCCGATCGAGGCCCCCGGCAACTACCGTTCGGTCTGGTCGCGCCTGATCAACCGCAGCAGCGAGCCGGTGATCCGCGTCGCGGTGCGCCGCGCCATGCGCATGATGGGCAGCCAGTTCGTCATGGGCCGCACCATCGAGGAAGCCCTGAAGCGCTCGCAGAGCCGCGACCAGCGCGCCTACCTGCATTCCTTCGACATGCTGGGCGAGGCGGCGCTGACCGCCGACGACGCCGAGCGCTATTTCAAGTCCTATCAGGCCGCCATCGCCAGCATCGGCGATTTCGGCGGCAACCATGCCGACGTGCCGGTGTTCCTGCGGCCGAGCATCTCGGTCAAGCTGTCGGCGCTGCATCCGCGCTACGAATACAGCAACCGCGCCCGCGTGCTGGCCGAGCTGACGCCCAAGCTGCTGAGCCTGGCGCAGGCGGCGCGCGCCCACGACATCGGCCTCACCGTCGATGCCGAGGAAGCGGACCGCCTGGAGCTGTCGCTGGACGTGCTGGAAGCGGTCTACCGCGATCATTCCCTGCGCGGCTGGGAAGGCCTGGGCCTGGCGGTACAGGCGTTCCAGAAGCGCGGCATCGCCGTGATCGAGTGGCTCGAAGGCATGGTGCGCGAGGTCGGCCGGCGCATGCCGGTGCGCCTGGTCAAGGGCGCCTACTGGGATACCGAGGTCAAGCGCGCCCAGGAGCAGGGCCTTGCGGGTTACCCGGTGTTCACCCGCAAGGCCAATACCGATGTCGCCTACCTGGCCTGCGCCCGCCGCCTGATCGCGGCGCGCGAACTGTTCTATCCGCAGATCGCCACCCACAACGCCCACACCGTGGCGGCGGTACGCGCCTACGCTGGCAATGACCAGGGCTACGAGTTCCAGCGCCTGCATGGCATGGGCGAGGCGCTGTACGAGGTGGTGCACGAGGATGCCGCGATTCCCTGCCGCGTCTACGCGCCGGTCGGCAGTCACGAAGACCTGCTGCCCTATCTGGTGCGGCGCCTGCTGGAGAACGGCGCCAACACTTCCTTCGTCAACCGCATCTTCGACGAGGCCGTTCCGGCCGAGCAGCTGGTGGCCGATCCCGTCGCCGCGGTGAAAGCGCTGGCGGTGAAGCCCAATCCCTCGCTGCCGCTGCCGGGCGAGCTGTATGGCGCCACCCGGCGCAATTCCGCCGGCCTCAATCTGGCGGACGAAGCGCTGCAGTCGTCGTTCGCGCGGGAGCTGGATGCTGCGCCGGCACCGCCGCGCGCCTCCTCGCTGTTGTACGACGGCGCCGTCAGCATCGGCGACGTGCGCGCCGTCACCAGTCCCAGCGACCGCCAGCAGGTGGTGGGCGAGTGGCTGGCGCTGGAGCCGGGCCGGGTGCCCGATGTGGTTGCCGCCGCCGTCGCCGCCTATCCGCGCTGGAACGCCACGCCGGTGGAAAGCCGCGCCGCCATCCTTGAACGCGCCGCCGATCGCCTGGAAGCGCGCCGCGCCGAGTTCATGCGCCTGCTGATTCTCGAGGCCGGCAAGACCGTGCTCGATGCGCTGGCCGAAGTGCGCGAGGCGGTGGACTTCCTGCGCTACTACGCCGCTCTGGCGCGGCGCCTGCTGGCCCATGCCGAAACCCTGCCCGGGCCCACCGGCGAGCACAACGAGCTGCAGCTGCACGGCCGCGGCGTGTTCGTCTGCATCAGCCCCTGGAATTTCCCGCTGGCCATCTACACCGGCCAGATCGCCGCCGCCCTGGTGGCCGGCAACCCGGTCATCGCCAAGCCGGCCGAGCAGACCAACCTGGTCGCCGCGCAGATGGCGCAGTTGCTGCGCGATGCCGGCGTGCCCAGCTACGTCTTCCAGAATGTGCTGGGCGAGGGCAATGTCGGCGCCGAGCTGGTGGCCGATCCGCGCATCGCCGGCGTCGCCTTCACCGGCTCGGTCGAAGTGGCGCAGCTGATCAACCGCAAGCTCGCCGCGCGCAGCGGCCCCATCGCCACCCTGATCGCCGAGACCGGCGGCCAGAACGCGATGATCGTCGATTCATCCGCCCTGCCCGAGCAGGTGGTCAAGGACGCGCTGTATTCCTCGTTCTACTCCGCCGGCCAGCGCTGCTCCGCGCTGCGCGTGCTGTTTTTGCAGGAAGAGATCGCCGACAAGACCATCCACATGCTCAAGGGCGCGATGCAGGAGCTGAGCATCGGCGATCCGGCCCTGCTCTCCACCGACGTCGGCCCGGTGATCGACGAGACCGCGCGCGCGCGCCTCGCCGCCCACGGCGAAGCCATCGGCAAGATCGGCAGGACCATCGGCCAGCTGGCGCTGCCGCAGAGCTGCGCCCGCGGCACCTACTTCGCGCCGCTGGCGGTGGAGATCGAAAAGCTGGAGCAGCTCGAACAGGAACACTTCGGCCCGATCCTGCACATCGCCCGCTTCCCCGGCCGCGGCCTGGCGCAGGTGATCGAGTCGATCAACCAGTCGCAGTTCGGCCTGACTCTGGGCGTGCACAGCCGCATCGAGTCCACCTGGCGCAAGGTGCAGGCCCTGGCGCATGTCGGCAACTGCTACATCAACCGCGGCATGACCGGTGCGGTGGTGGGCGTGCAGCCGTTTGGAGGTGAAGGACTGTCGGGTACTGGCCCCAAGGCTGGCGGCCCGCACTACCTGTTGCGGTTCATAACCGAGCGGACGTTGACGGTGAATACGGCTGCGGTGGGTGGTAATGCGCGCCTGCTGGCCGCATCGGGCTAGGAACCCTGCTTACACCCCTCTCCCACGCGTGCGGGGAGAGGGGTGCAGTCCACTATCGAAATATTGTAGTCGGGGAGGGCCAAATCTGGATACGGTGCGCCCGCTCCAAGGCGCTTACTCCGTCGCCATTTGAGCGTATCAGGCTCTTCTCAGGGTGCAGCCGCCGCTGCGACCGCCGCCGCCTTGGCGCGATCCGGGCCGATGTTCTGGTCCAGGAACTTCAGCATCCTGTCGTACGCCTCGACATTGTTCGCGTCGTCATAGAAGCCGTGGCCCTCGTAGTTCTTCACCAGGCTCTCGTAGTGCTTGCCGGCTTTATCGAGCGCGTCGGTAAGCTCGTTCAGGTTCTTGATAGGTACGCGCTTGTCTTCTTTTCCATGAATCAGCAATAGCGGCACCTTGATCCTGTCGACGTTGTACACCGGTGAACGGGCTTTGAGGTCGTCGGTGTCGTCGCCGTGCATTTTCTTCAGGAAGGCCCTGCCGTCGGGAGTGTCGGCGGTATCGCTGCTCTGGATCTCGACCGCCAGATCGTAAACCCCGGCGTAACCGATGGCGCACTGGTACAGATCGGGCTCGCGGATCACGCCCATCAGTGCGGCGTAGCCGCCATAACTTGCGCCATAGATGCAGATCCGTTTCGGATCGGCCACGCCGTGATCGATCGCCCAGCGGGTGGCGTCGGTCACGTCGTCCTGCATGGTGGTGCCCCAGTGCTTGTAACCCGCCTGCTCGAATATCCGGCCATATCCCGACGAGCCGCGGAAATTGATTTGCAGCACGGCGTAACCGTGATAGGCCAGAAACTGTACTTCCTGATCGAAGCCCCAGGCGTCCCTGAGTTCCGGTCCGCCATGCGGCAGCACCACCAACGGCAGTTGGCGCGGCGCGGCGCCCTTCGGCACCGTCAGGTAGCCGCGCAGTTCCAGGCCATCGCGCGCCTTCACGGTAATTGCGGTCATGGAGGCCATTTGATGCGGATCGATCCAGGGACGCTCCTTGAACAAGAGGGTCAGCTTGTTTTCCTTCAGGTCGAGCAGGGAGTATTGCCCCGGGTCGACGTCGCTTTCGGCATAGACGACGCCGTAGCGACCATCCTTCGAGTAATTGGTAATTTCGACGAATTCGTCCGGAAACGCGTCTTGCAGCGCGGCATATCTGCTGGCGATGGCGCCGCCCTTGTCGAAGAATTTGTAGGTGGGATAGTCTGGACTGTAAACCAGACCCACCGGCTCTTTCTGATCGGGCCCGAACAGCAGGTGCCCCATGTCGACGTGATCGTCCCGGAAGATCAGTTTTTTGTCGCCGGACTCGGGGTCGATTTCGAACAGGCCCTTGGTCGGCGCGTCGACGTCGGATTTCACGAATACATGTTGGTTGTCTGCCGCGAAAGCCAGCGGATCGAGCATGCCGCCGGATTTCTGCGAGCGATTCAGCTCCTTCCAGGAGGAATCGGCCTTGTCCAAATAAGACGTGATTTGGTTGTCCTTGTCGTCGGTACTGCTTGCCAGGCGCACCTTGCCGTTGTGATCAGCCAGGAATTCATACGCATTGGAAACCGAACAGATCTCGTTGAGGATGCTGTTATAGACGTTCTGCGTATAAACGCTTCCCCCTCCCGAGGTGATCAGGATGTCTTTTGGATTGTCGGGAATGGTGCTGAAGATGAATTCATAGTCCGCGCCGCCCAGCCGGAAATCATTGCCCTGCTTGGCGTCGGCCGCAAAGACATGTCCGGTGAGATACGGCTCATTCAACGGGCCATCGTTGACCACGGTGTCGAATACCAGACGGTCGTTGTTGACCCAGTCGAAGTGATAGATGATCTCCTTCCGGTCGACGCTGTACACGGCGGAGATCTTCATGTTGGCCAGGTCGATCACGCCGAGCTTGGTGTTGTCGTGATCGGCAACCAGCACCGCCAGATACTGGCCGCCCGGGGAAATCAGGGCGCCGTGATAGCCCGCCTTGCGGAAAAAATCGTCGGTACTGATTTTGGCGGCCGGCGCCACGTCGGCGGCGCCGGCACTGGCGTTGGCGAACACGCAGAGGCACAACAGGCTTTTCAGCCGGCGCGAAAAATTCGGCCGAATCATTTGCTGGTTCAAGGCTCCCCCCTTTGGCAGTCTTGTAATGCTGCGGCAAGCAGCATCCATTGTAGCCAGCAGGGGGCTTTTATAGAAGGCGTAGCGGCTGGTTGCAGGCCACAATTCCCTGGTCCGCCCAAATACACCTCCGCACTCATGTCTCGCCACGCGCCCACACCCAGGCTGTTCCAGCCTAATCCCGCTTCGGCGCCTCCACCGAATACAGCGGCCACTTGCTCGGCACGCCCTTCAGTTCATGGATGCCGCGCTCCCTGAACTTGTAGCGCGAGCCGATCAGCACGTCGCGCACGGTGCGCGACACCAGCACGTCGCCGCCGTGGGCCAGGCCCAGCACGCGGGCGCCAATGTGCACGGCGGTGCCGCCGACGCGGCCGTCCTCGCGCAGTTCGAGTTCGCCGATGTGCAGGCCGGCGCGGATCTTGATCTTGAGGTTCAGTTCCTTCAGCGCGACATGCAGCGCGTGGGCGCAGTCGATGGCGTTGCCGGGCGTGTTGAAAATCGCCAGCGCGCCGTCGCCGGCGGAGTCGACCAAGCGGCCGCCGTAGCGTTCGATCTGGCTGCGCACCACATGGTCGTGGCGGTCGAGCAGTTCGCGCCAGGCGGCGTCGCCGATTTTCGCGGCGAGGCGGGTGGAGTCGACCATATCGGTGAACAGCACGGTGGCGAGCATGCGCTCCGGCTGGCTGCCGTGGCGCTGGCCGGTGATGAATTCCTCCAGCAGGCCGAGGTACTGGTCGGCGCCGTCCCAGGCGAAGTCGCCGTCGCCCCCGGGCAATTCGGCGTACTGCGCGCCGGGGACATGCTCGGCGATGTAGCGCGATTGCGCGGCGGTGAACAGCCTGGCGTCACGCCGGCCCAGCACCAGGGTTGGCACGCGCACCGTGGGCAGTATCCGGCGCGCGTCGATGAGCTGGCTTTCGCGCAGGTTTTCCACCACCTTGCGCGGTGAGGCCATGGCGCGCTGGAACTTGGCGAACCAGCGCATCACCGCCGGGTTTTGCGCCTGGCTCGGCACCCACAGCGCGGCGAATTCCTCGCTGCCCCATTTCTCCGCCACCAGTTCCAGCAACTGCTGCGCGGCTTGCGGCGAATGGCCCTGCGGGTAGCCCTCGGCCTGCAGCAGGCAGGCGGTGGTGCTGCCCAGGATCAGCCCGGAACAGCGCTGCGGATGCTTCTCCACGAACTTCAGGATCAGCGGCCCGGCGTCCACCGTCCCGGCCAGTACCGGCGCTTGCGTGCCGGTGGCTTCGAGCACGGCGAGCAGATCCTGCGTCCAGTGCTGGTCGATGGAGCCGCCGTCATCAGGGCGCGGATCGGAAACGCCGGAGCCGCGGCGGTCGAAGCGGATCAGCCGGCAGAACGAGGCGATGCGGCGGTTGATGCGCGCATAGCTGGGCTCCTCCAGTTGCAGGTCGAGATGGCTCCACAGGCCGCTGGAGAAGACCAGGTCGCGCGGACCGTCGCCGAAGACCTGATAGGCCACGCGATCGTTCCCGACTTTGGTGAATTTTGTTTCTGGCTGATTCAACGGCGTTTTCTGCCTGTTCTGCTTGTGGCTTATCGTAGCTGTACGGGGCGGGGCTTGTCCCGCTGCCTTATCATTGCGCCCCGGCATCGGGCCCCAATACAGTGCGGGGCCGGTGCGTCCGCCCTGTTACCCTTATGTCCCAGCCGTCTTCCATTTCCCTGGGCGCCGCCGTTCGCACGGAGATCCGCGCCAACCTGAAGCTGGCCCTGCCGCTGATCGCCGCGCAGCTGGCCGGCGTCGGCATGGGCGCCATCGATACCATCTACGCCGGCCGCCTTGGTGCGCAGGCCCTGGCGGCGGTGGCGGTGGGGGTCAATTTCAATGTCATCTTCTTCGTGCTGTTCATGGGCCTGTTCATGGCCTGCTCGCCGGTGGTGGCGCACATGGTGGGGGCGGGGCGGGCGCGGGCCGATATCGGCGCCTTCATCCGCAAGGCGCGCCGCTTTGCCTGGATCGCCGGCGCGGTATGGGTGCTGCTGCTCAACCTGAGCGCCGCCCCGGCGCTGCACCAGCTCCACCTCGACCCGCAGACCACTGACCTGGCGATCACTTTCGTGCGCACCCTGTCCGGCAGCGGCTTCGGCCTGAGCCTGTGGTTCACCCTGCGCTTCTCCGCCGAGGGCCTGGGCCAGGTGCGGCCGATCCTCTACGCCGGACTGGTCGGCCTGGTCTGCAACGCCCTGCTCGACTGGCTGCTGCTGTTCGGCCACTTCGGCCTGCCGCGCCTGGGCGCGCCGGGCTGCGGCGTGGCCACCACCGTCTCCAGCCTGGCCATGGCCGGCGTGCTGCAATGGCAATTCACCCACCGCCGCGGCCTGCGCGAGGTGATGCAGGCCAGCGCCAATGGCGCCGGCTGCGCCGAGGGCGTGCGCGACATCCTGCGCATCGGCGCGCCCATCGGCCTGATCCTGCTGGCTGAGGCCGGGCTGTTCGTGACGGCGGCGATGCTGATGGCGCAGTTCGGCGACACCACCGTGGCGGCCTACCAGGTGGCGATCAACTTCGCCTCAATGGTGTTCATGATCCCGGTGGGCGTGGCCCTGGCGACCACGGTGCGGGTCGGCCACGCCGCCGGCGCCGGCGAGTACCGCGCGGCGCGCTTCCGCGGCTTTGTCGGCATGGGCCTGGGGCTGGGCAATGCCGCTTCCAATTCGGTCATCATGGCCCTGTTCGGCGGCCTCATCGCCGGCTTCTATACCGAGGACGCCGGCATTGCGGCGCAGGCCACCTATTTCATGCTTCTGGCCGCCGCCTTCCAGTTCTTCGACGGCTTGCAGGCCACCGCCAATGGCGCCCTGCGCGGGGTCAAGGACACACGCCTGCCGATGCTGATTACCCTGGTGTCCTACTGGCTGGTCGGCATGCCGGTGGCCTGGTGGCTGGCCTTCCGCGGCGGCCTGGGCCCGGCGGGCCTGTGGTGGGGCCTCACCGCCGGCCTCGGCGCCGCCTCGGTCGGCCTGTCGCTGCGCTACTGGCTGCGGACGCGGAACGCCCTTGCGGCGAATCGGTCTGAGCTTATGGCTTGAATTGTTCTAACAGAGGGGCAGTATGGGCATCCTGCCCAAGCTACCGGGCATCCATGCCCGGACTGTTCAAATAAGCGGGCATTTACGTACCGGAGGATTACAACCCATGTCACTGCAACTCGGCGATATCGCCCCCGATTTCGAAGCGGAAACCACCCAGGGCAAGATCAAGTTCCACGACTGGCTGGGCAGTTCCTGGGGCGTGCTGTTCTCGCACCCGAAGGACTACACCCCGGTCTGCACCACCGAGCTGGGCTATACCGCCAAGCTCAAGCCGGAATTCGACAAGCGCGGTGTCAAGGTCATCGGCCTGTCGGTCGATGCACTCGGCTCGCATGAGGGCTGGTCCAAGGACATCGCGGAAACCCAGGGCCACGCGGTCAATTTCCCGATGATCGCCGACGCCGACCGCAAGGTCGCCACCCTGTACGGCATGATCCACCCCAATGCCAGCGACACCTTCACCGTGCGCTCGGTGTTCGTCATCGACCCGAACAAGAAGGTGCGCCTGACCATCACCTATCCGGCCAGCACCGGCCGCAATTTCGACGAGGTGCTGCGGGTCATCGACTCGCTGCAGCTCACCGACAAGCACAAGGTGGCCACCCCGGTGAACTGGAAGCAGGGCGAGGACGTGATCATCGTCCCCTCGGTCAAGGAC